>OFGX01000498.1_pt1 | contig 30162 bp, 31 predicted proteins | sample 1521831 | NCBI WGS metagenome assembly OFGX01 (sample SAMEA3504080, study PRJEB24116) | mouse gut metagenome | biome: mouse gut; feature: mouse-associated habitat; material: faeces | place: Denmark | collected 2011 | reverse complement strand
AGATAAGTGGTTGAACACTAAGGACGTTGTAAAGGACTAATTGTTTTAAATACTTCGATTTATTAAGAAAGCCAGATACTAGAAATACTAGTATCTGGTTTTTTGTTTGAATTTATCATAAAAGAAAGCTATCTGCGGTTTCTTTTTAGCCAAGTTTTGCTAAAATATAAGGTAGTTGTATTTTTACGGAGGAAACTATGTCTTACAAAGACGATTTAATGATTTTTGCCCTTAATTCAAATGTTCCATTAGCTCAAAAAATAGCTGATCGTGTTGGTGTTCCACTTTCTAAATCAAGTGTAGAACGCTTTAGTGATGGTGAAATTCAAATTAATATTGACGATTCTGTTCGTGGTAAAGATGTTTATTTGATTCAATCTACTAGCGATCCTGTAAATGATAATTTAATGGAATTGCTTATCATGATTGATGCTGTTCGTCGTGCCAGTGCTCGCAGCATTAACATTGTAATGCCTTACTATGGTTATGCACGTCAAGATCGTAAAACTCGTGCACGTGAACCAATCACAGCTAAGCTTGTAGCTGATATGCTTCAAACTGCAGGTGCAGATCGTGTGCTTTCACTTGATTTGCATGCTCCACAAATTCAAGGATTCTTTGATATTCCTGTTGATAATTTAATGGGTGCTCCACTTCTTGCGGATTACTTCTTGCGTAACAATTTAGAAGAAAATGCAGTTGTTGTTTCACCAGACCACGGTGGTGTTACTCGTGCAAGAAAGCTTGCTGAATTCTTAGGTACTAACATTGCTATTGTTGATAAACGTCGTCCTAAGGCTAACGTTGCTGAAGTTATGAACATTATTGGTGATGTTAAAGGAAAACGAGCTATCATTATCGACGATATGATTGATACTGCAGGAACTATCACTTTAGCAGCTCAAGCTTTAATTGATGCAGGTGCTACTGAAGTTTATGCTTCTGCAACTCATGCTGTTTTATCAGGTCCAGCTATTAAGAGATTGAATGATTCACCAATCAAGAACTTGGTATTGACTGATTCAATCAATCAACCAGCTGAAAAGCAACTTGATAAGATGCTTTTAGTTTCTGTAGGACCACTTATGGGTGATGCAATTAAGCTTATCCAAGAACATGAACCACTTAGTCCGTTGTTTAATACTAGATACCAAGAAGAAAAGCGTAGATAGTAAACTTTTGAATAATAAAAAGCTCCAGATTTCTGGAGCTTTTCTTATCTTTATTTTTTGTGAGGACGACGCAAGTAATGAAGCGCACCGTTTTTAATATAACGTTGGAATTGTTCATAAAGTGGATCAAAAATTTGTGGTTCGTTACTTTGAGATAGCATAGTTTTTGGGAAGAAAAATCTCTCATCGCCTTGGAAAGTCCCATTTAAAGCCTTAACTAAAGGACTAAGTTGAGAAAGTTCAATTAAGCTGCCATCGTCTTGCATAATTTCGATTTGGCTATTGGCATTCTTACCTGTGGGTTTATAAGCATCATAAGGTTCATCAAAAGCTGAATTAGTATCAGTATAATAAGTTGGATCAAAGCCAGCTTGCTTAATTAAATCCTTTAATTTTGGTAAAAGTCCTTTAGTATCTTCATCAATTCTGACACTAGCAAGAGGTTTTCTGAATAAATATTTGCTAGCAAGATCGGCCAAAATTGGATCAGAAGAATTGAGCCAGAGTGAAAAATTGGTTTCCATGACGCCATCATCCAGCTTTAAATAATCATCTAAAGTCCAATTACCCTCTAAGAATTTGGCTAAACTTGGAGTAACTTGCAAAGTGCCAGTTTTATAAACAACCTTAGCTCTTTGAAGTAAATGATGCAAAATCACTTCCATTGAGCGACCTACGCGGTGGAAGTAAACTTGTTGATACATTTGATAGCGCGAAACAATGTAATCTTCAACTGCGTGCATTCCATTGTTGGTAAAGCAGATACCATCTTGATATGGACGGATCACTCGTAAAACTCGCGACAAGTCAAACTGACCATAATTTACACCAGTAAAGTAGGCATCTCTTTGTAAATAATCCATTCGATCAGCATCTGCTTGACTTGAAATCATTTTCACTATTTGGGGATTGGGATAAGTTTTTGCAATTACACTGGCCACCAATTCAGGAAAATTAGGTGAAACTTGTCGTAATGCCTGGTTGATCTCAGTATGAGGATCCGTAATGATTTGTTGGCCAATTTTTTCATGATTTGTCCCAAATAAATGCTCAAAGGTATGGGAATATGGACCGTGGCCAATATCGTGAAGTAAACCGGCACATTCAACCAAGAGCCGATTGCTATCATCCCATAGTCCATCGTTGGGTTCCCGTGAAGGGTAATTTTTACTAAAGATATTGCAAATACGTCTTGTTAATTCATATACCCCTAAGTTATGCTCAAATCTGGTATGAGTTGCCCCAGGAAAAACGTAGCTAATAGGCCCAAGTTGTTTAATCCGGCGCATTCTTTGGAACTCTTTTGATTGCAAAATGTCAAAGATTACTTTATCTTCAATATGGATGTATCCGTGGACGGGGTCACGTAAAAGAACCTCATCTTTTAATTTTTCACTTTGAAAATTTAACATGATAATTCCTCAAACTTAATTCTTATTATTTTGGAAAATATAATTTAGAATATACTTAACTAGATTATATCAAATGTATACATATGGAGTAGGTGATTTTGCATATGAAAAAAGTAGAAATTCATTTAACAAGTAAAATTACACAAGAAGATGAAACGGCAACCTTTGAAAAAACGATGCCCGGCGAATTTAGTGAAAAAGATGGTATAATGCGCTTATCCTATTTAGAAGATGGGCAAATTCCCATTAAGATCATGATTAAGAATAATGAGATGATTATGCGCCGAGGAGTTGATAGCCGCAATCATTCTTTGATGCGTTTTACTCCTGGTGAAAAAGAAGATTGTCATTATCTAGTTGAAGGCCGACAAATGGATTTAACTAGCGTGACGAATTTGTTAAAAGTGACTAAAAATGGTAATGAGCACAAAGTTAGTGTTGAATATGACCTCTTTAGTGGTCTATACTTAATAGGTAACTATGCAGTCACGTTGATTTTTGCTTAAACGCTTAGTACAATAGTAAGGATTGTAAAAAGAGAGGACGTACAACTGTGGGATTAGACCAATTTAAAGATAAAAATCGTGATGAATTGTCAATGATCGAAGTTGCTCGTGCAATTTTGGAAGATAACGGCAAGAGAATGGCTTTTGCGGATATTGTTAACGCTGTTCAAAAGTACTTGAACAAGAGTGACGAAGAAATTCGTGAACGCTTGCCACAATTTTATACTGATATGAATACTGATGGTGAATTTATCTCCATGGGTGAAAATGTTTGGGCCCTTCGTTCATGGTTCCCATATGAATCAGTTGACGAAGAAGTTAACCACCCAGAAGATGAAGAAGAAGATTCAGCAAGAAAGCACCACAAGAAGGTTAATGCATTCTTGGCAAGTGCTACGGGTAGTGATGACATCATTGACTACGACAATGATGACCCAGAAGATGAAGATCTTGATGCTACTGAAGATGATGGCGAAGATTATGACGCTGCTGATGATTCAGAATTTGATGAAGATAATGACGATGATGATGACGTTTTACCAGACGGTATTGAAGGTCAATTATCACAATTAAATGACGATGATGACGACGAAGATAATTAATTTGCTTGACTTAAGCGTCAAAAGCGGATAATATCTTTCTTGGGCACCCTGTGTGTATTAGCTCCCCTGAGGGAGCTTTTTTTATTTTTTAGAGAGTTAAAAGAACAGAAAAAGGAGTTTGGCTAATGACAAAATACATCTTCGTTACTGGCGGTGTCGTATCTTCACTTGGTAAAGGTATTTCTGCATCAAGTTTGGGTCGCTTGCTTAAAAACCGCGGATTGAAAGTTACTATGCAAAAATTTGATCCCTACATTAACATTGACCCAGGTACAATGAATCCATACCAACATGGTGAAGTTTATGTAACCGATGACGGTACTGAAGCAGACCTCGATTTGGGACACTATGAGAGAATCGTAGATGTAAGAACCAGTAAGTATTCTAACGTTACAACTGGTAAAATTTACAAAGAAGTCCTTGAAAAAGAACGTCGTGGGGACTACCATGGTGCAACTGTTCAAGTAATTCCACATATCACTGATATGATTAAGAAGAAGATCATGCGTGCTGCACTCACTACTGATTCAGATGTAATTATTTCTGAAATTGGTGGTACTGTTGGTGATATCGAATCAACTCCATTCATGGAAGCAATTCGTCAAATGAGACGTGAAGTGGGTGAAGACAATGTAATGTACATCCACTGTACTTTAGTACCATACCTTCACGCTGCCCATGAAATGAAGACTAAGCCAACTCAACATTCAGTAGCAGAACTTCGTAGTATTGGTATTCAACCAAACATGCTGGTTTTACGTGCTGAAAAGCCAATTAACCAAGAATTAAAGGACAAGATTTCTACCTTTACTGATGTGCCTGTAGATAGAATTATTGAATCAATCGATGCACCTTCATTATTTGACTTGCCACTTGCTTTCCAAGCTCAAGGAATGGATCAAAAAGTTTGCGACTTCCTTCACTTAGAAAGTCCAAAGAAAGAAGCCGACATGGAAGCTTGGAAGAAGCTTGATGAACGTGCTAAGACCTTGAAACACACTACAAAGATCACTTTAGTTGGTAAGTATGTTGAACTTGAAGATGCCTACATTTCAGTTACTGATGCTCTTCAACATGCTGGTTACCTTTACAATACTAAGATTGAAGTAGATAAGGTACAAGCAGAAGATGTAACTGAAGATAACATTGCTGAAATCATGAAGGATTCAGATGGTTTGATCGTTCCTGGTGGTTTTGGTACTCGTGGTCTTGAAGGCATGATTACTGCTATTAAGTACGCAAGAGAAAATGATATTCCATTCTTGGGTATCTGTTTAGGGATGCAAATGGCTAGCGTTGAATTCGCTCGTAATGTTCTTAACCTTAAAGATGCAAACTCAGCTGAAGCAGATCCTGATACTAAGAACAACATTATTGATATTATGGCTGACAAACGTGATGAAGAAAACATTGGTGGTACTCTTCGTTTAGGTCTTTACCCAGCAAGTCTTAAGAAGGGAACTAAGACTCGTGCAGCTTACGATGATCAAGATGTTATTCAAGAAAGACACCGTCACCGTTACGAATTTAACAATGAATACCGTGAAGCATTTGAAAAAGCTGGTATGGTATTCAGTGGAGTTTCACCTGATAACCACTTGGTAGAAATTATCGAAATTCCAGATAAGAAATTCTTTATCGCTGCTCAATATCACCCAGAATTTTTGAGTCGTCCACAAAGACCTGAAGGATTATTTAAATCATTCATTGGTGCAGCTAGCGGATTACCTGCCCAAGAATTCTAGTTGGATTATACAAAAAGCTGAAAAATAAGAGGATTGGTGAGCTGATCCTCTTGTTTTTTTCCTCAATTTCTTATAACATTATTATGATTATTGAAAGTAGAAAAGGATTTGTTTTCGCCAATGAAGCAGATGATAATTCATGGTGGAAAGCCCCTGCAGGGCGATGTCTGGATTGGTGGCGCGAAGAACTCCACTGTTGCGCTTATTCCAGCATCAATATTATCGAGAACAACAGTAATCTTGGAGGGCGTCCCAAGAATTGCTGATGTGGATAACTTAATGGACTTGTTGAACGAGATGGATGTACATTGTGATTTTCATGAAACCACTTTGCGCATTGATCCACAAGACATTAAGATGAGCCCATTGCCAGCTGGCAAAATTAAGAGTTTACGTGCATCATATTATTTTATGGGGGCACTTCTTGGCCGGTTCGGTAAAGCGATTGTAGGTTTTCCAGGTGGTGACGATATTGGCCCTCGTCCCATCGATCAACATATTAAAGGCTTTGAAGCCTTGGGCGCAAGTGTAAAAAATGAAAATGATCAAATTATAATAACTGCTCCTGAAGATGGACTTCACGGTGCTAAGATTCATCTTAAGATGCCTTCAGTTGGTGCAACCATGAATATTATCATGGCTAGTGTCACTGCTAAGGGACAAACTATTATTGAAAATGCTGCTAAGGAACCAGAAATTATTGATTTGGCAACGTTTTTGAATAATATGGGAGCAACTATTCGTGGTGCTGGTACTGATTCAATTAGAATCGAAGGCGTTGAACGATTAGAAGCACAAATTCCTCATACAATCATTCCTGATCGAATTGAAGCTGGAACTTATGTGGCTCTGGCTGCTTGTATTGGAAATGGAATTAGAATTCACAATATCATTGAAGAACACCTTGATTCTTATCTAGCTAAAGTAGAAGAAATGGGTGTCGTCATCGATGCTGATGAAGATTCTTTGTATGTTTATCCGGCTGGAGATTTGAAGATGGTGCAAGTCAAAACGGACGTATATCCGGGATTTGCGACAGATTTACAACAGCCAATTACACCGCTTTTGCTTACAGCAAAGACCGGTGAAGGGGTAGTAATTGATAATATCTATCCTAAGCGAATTGGTCATATTGCTGAGCTCCAAAAGATGGGTGCAAATATTAAAGCCGAAGATAACATTATTTTGGCACATCCAACTAAGGAGCTTCATGGAGCAGAAGTTACTGCTGGCGAAATTCGCGCAGGGGCGTGTTTAATGATTGCTGGATTGATGGCGGATGGCACAACCGTTATTGATAAGGCTGGCAACATCTTGCGTGGTTATGATCGAATTCAAGAAAAGCTCCGTCAACTTGGGGCGGATGTAAAAATTGTAGACGATCCAGAAGTTCCAGGCATTATGGATGATGTTGCAAACTAATAAGCAGAATGGCAGAATTGCTATTCTGCTTTTTTGTTTTTGGGCGAATATTGGTTAAATTTAGTGTGTCACTGTTTATAAAATGAACTAAAATATATGTGAATAATTTAGAAAGAAAAGAGAACTATAAAATGAAGTCTTTAAGTAAAAAGGCATTATTGTTAACTGCTGTCGTTGGTACAGGATTTTTGTTTGGATCAAACCAAGTACACGTACATGCTGCTACAGCTAAAACTGAAATTACTACAAAAGTTAAGAAGTTAACTCCAGTTGTGAAGAATCAGCCTCAATTGACCAAACAAGGATATGTTTTGCGCGCTACAAGTAACGCAGCTTCTAAGATTTTTGTAGGGAAGGCAAATTACAACCGTGCCTTGAAGCTAGCCAGCCAAGACAAATTCTTGAAAAAAGGTAAGACTGTTAGTTACAAGAAATTGAAGAACGTCAAGTTCAGAGTAGAGAAGGAACTTGATGTAGTTGATCACCCAGCTGGCGCTCCAATTTACTTATTGGCTTCAAAAGATAAGAAGTACAGTTTCTGGACCACTCCCGCCGGAATGGAATACTACTACTTACACGACAAGACTCTCCAACCAGTTCTTAAACCATTGAAGAAAATCGCTGACCGCAAGAACACTAGCCTTAAAAATGCTCAAAATAAACGCGATTTTGCTCAAGCTATGAAAGCTGCTAAGAAACTGCCAAGCAGTTTAAGAACTCAAGTGATGATTTCGTTGAAACAATCTCAAAAAGATGGCAAAGTTGACATGATTGACGAAAATGGCAATAACTTAATGCTTGCCGGAATTGAATAATTTTGAAAGAAAAGAGAACTATAAAATGAAGTCTTTAAGTAAAAAGGCATTATTGTTAACTGCTGTTGTTGGTACTGGATTTTTGTTTGGAACAAGCCATGTGCAAGCTGCTACTAAGGCACATGTAACCACTGTTTCCAAGAAGAGTTCAAGCTCAATCAGGAATACGCCTTTGACTAAGAAGGGTTATATTCTTCGCGTTCTTGATAATAAAGAAGCATCCCCCATTTACATTGGTAAGGCCAATTACAATCGTTTAGTTAAAAACGCAACACTACTTAAAAATGCTAAAACCATTAGCCCTAAGAAAGTTCAAAACATTAAGTTTAGAGTGGAAAAGGTATTAGATGTAAGTAAGCGCGTTGCCGGGGCTCCCGCATACTTAGTCGTTTCAAAAGATAAGAAATATAGTACTTGGACCACGCAATCTGGTTTGCAATATTATTATCTCAACGACAAGTCAATGAGAGGTGTAACTAAGCCTTTGAAGAGAATTGCCAATAGACAAGATCGCGATTTGAAGAAAGCTAACAATAAGCGTGACTTCAATCAAACAATGAAGGCTGCTAGGAAACTTAAGGGTTCACAGAGAAGTTTTGTTGTAAGTTCATTAAAGAAATTGCAAAAAGACGGCATGAATGACGAAGGTGTCAATTTGTTACTCTTTGGTTTGCAATAAAGTAATGCTTGCTGGAATTGGCCTTGGCCTAATTGGAAAATAATTATGAGGCTTTTATGTTTGGAAGAAAAAAGCAGGCAAGAATACAAAAGCAGCTACTTAATCAAATTGATGAAATTTTGAGGGATCCTAATATCAAGGATATTGAACGTAAATCGCTAAAGCGCGTAAAAACTAGATTGGAAAAGGGAGAGTATTTACAAAGAGTCCTGAATGATTTTTTAGCTGATGTTAAAAGCTTAGCACTTAAATTTGAGCTTACACCTAGTGTTGGTCAATTTTATTTAAGTATCATTAATGATACTTATGAAAATAGTGGATGGAGTGGCATAAGATTTATGTAGCGCAGAGAAAAAACCACATGACATCAATTTTGTCATGTGGTTTTTCATATCTAAAATACTATTGAATTAATCAAGCAAGTCATACTTCAAAGTCATTAAGCCATGACCTTCTTCAACCATTTGACCTAAAAGATCAACGGTGTTGTTATAAACGGTCTTGGCCATCTTATCGTTTGCGGCATTAAGAGCTTTTTCTAAATCTTCACCCTTCAAATCCTTGGCTGCTTCATCAGTGTCATGTTCAATCTTGTGACATTGAGCAAGGCTCTTTTGTTCAAAAGCATCTTCAAGTTCGCCATAAACGCGATAATTAGTATCACCGAGTTGAGCGGTTAACTTGTTAAGCCAGAAGATCTTGTTCAAGTTGAATTTTGGAGTGGTTTGGAAGCTTTCAGGGGTTTCAGTGACGTTAGTGTAGAAAGGAACCATACTGTTGAAAGTGTTTGGTCCAAATGCAAGCCATTGTACACCTGCAAGACCACCCGGAACATCGTTTCTGATTTGCAAGATATGAGTTTCAAAGTTACGGTTAATTCCGATTGGACGGAAGGTCTTCTTTTGTTCAGCAGTACCTTGATCGCCGTAAGCATCATATGGGGTGTCTTGGTAGTGAGAACTTTCAGCCCACTTAATGTCTTCAACTGAGATCAAGCGATTTGCATGGCAGATAAAGGCTTGATCTTGATCGCCCGGATTGCCACCGAAATCTGGATCAAAGTAATTATGGATGTACCAAGCACGTGGGTTATTGTAGTGAGCGTCCTTGATGGTTGAAGAACCAAAGATATGACGCATATTGTAGCCTTCGCGGTCAGGATTTAAGTGGTATTTCTTGATTAAGTCCTTCAAGTCGCTTGAAGCCGCAAAATTATCAGGATCATCAAAGTCGAATTCGTCAATGTTTAAACGATTTGGTGCGATAACGTAGGCGTCATCAGGGATGCGACGAGCGATCCAATGGTGGCCACCGATAGTTTCAAGATACCAAATAGTATCTTTATCGGAAAAGGCCATTCCGTTCATTTCATAGGTACCGTACTTTTCAACTAAGTAACCTACGCGCTTCACACCATCAAAGGCGGAGTGAAGATAGGGAAGAGCTAAAGTAACGAAATCTTCTTCGCCAAGGCCCCCATCCTTTGGATCAAGAAGAGGATCAACGCCTTGAATACGAGAATTAGTGGTGATGGTTTCAGTTGCGGTCATAGCAACATTATCGCTATTAATCCCGGCAGCAGCCCAGATACCATTTTTGCCAGAAACATCTGGCGCACTAGTGTAGCGGAGAGGAGTTTGGGCTAAATCTGAATCATCGATTTTTTGATGACTGATGACACTTTCGTAGTGCTTAGGTTGCTCGTCTGGCATTACAACTTTGAAACCTTCAGGAATGATAGTGCGGCCACCATCTTCACTTCTGGCAATCATAGTTGAACCGTCGATACTTGCCTTTTTTCCGACAAGAATAGTAGTACATTCTGTTTGTTTCATGAAAAAAATCCTTTCTGATAACTGTTTACTACTATTGTACGCGAAAAAACACCTCTTAGTGAAGGAATGCGCTAATGATTACTTTTTTTACGGTAAAACTTAGGACTCAGACCTGTGTAGCGTTTGAAGGCTTTAGAAAAAGTAAACTCATCTCCATAACCGACAGTGTTGGCAATTTGTTGAACAGTGTAGGAACTATTGAGCAAGTTTTGTTTGGCTTTTTCCATACGTAATTGAGTCAAAAATTGAGAAGGAGTCAGGTTTAAATTTTGCCTGAAAATATTGTACAAATAACTGCGTGAAATATCTAATTCATGACAGACAGAAGTAATGGTACAAGCTGGATTAATATAATTTTGTTCTAGATAATTTATGGCCAGTTGCAATTCCTCATTAGAATTTTTGGACTTCAACTTGTTTTGTTCAGGATATTCAGTAAGCAAATGGTAGAAAAATTTATAAATTAATGACTCAATGAGCACATCATTAACTAAGGAATTTTGATTGTGTGCTGCTCTGAAAAGTTTCTTTAAACTAGCCAATGTTTGACTTTCTTGGACTTGGCGCAGGTAATACTTATTAACCAGTTTTGAATTGTTCAACATGGTTTTGATTTTTACCCCAGAAAATCCAATCCAAAAATATGACCACGGCTGCTTTCCATCAGCTTGATAAAAACAAGGAACTCCTTTTGGCAAAATAAAAATATCACCCGCTTTTAAGTTTACAGTGTGGTGGTTAGCTACTGAAAAGGTTCCTTTGCCCGATTGAAAGTAGTGAATAATATAGTTGTTTCGCACATTGTTGCCTTTGAAAAAATAATTAGGTAAACATTTTTCTTGTCCAAAAAATAGCACATTACTTTCAATGCCTTGATTACTAAGGGTACGATATTCTCCATTCATCTTAAATTTTCCTTTCAAAAAAACATATTATCAATGGCTTTATGTTTTTATTTATTATGCTTATATGCTTAAATAATAGCATTTTTAATTAAGAACATGTCAATTTGTAGCTAAATAAAATGACATGTTTTTAAATAATTACGCTATTCGTTAAAGCGGATTCATAGAGCATAATAATCATTGATGAAAGCGAATACATAAAAAGTGAGGAAAAATTATGAAGGATAAAGATGAAGGAAAAATGTCCTTAGGAGCTCGACTTGCTTATAGCTTTGGGGCATTTGGTAATGATTCATTTTATGGATTGTTATCAGGGTATTTAATCATGTTTATTACGTCGCACCTATTTAATACAGGAAATGCGGCTGAAGATGCCAAAATGATCAGCATGGTTACTTTGATTATTATGGCACTTCGAATTGTAGAATTGTTCATTGATCCATTTATCGGGAATGCGATTGATAGAACCAAGACTCGTTGGGGACATTTTAGACCCTGGGTTGTAGTTGGTGGGAGTATTTCTGCAGTAATTCTGTTGATGCTATTCACGAACTTAGGTGGACTTTATCAAAAGAATGCAGTTTTATACATGGTTGTCTTTGCCGTTTTATACATCACAATGGATATCTTCTATTCATTTAAAGATGTAGGTTTTTGGTCAATGCTTCCATCTTTGACTACTAGTTCTAGAGAACGTGAAAAGACTGCCACTTATGCTCGGGTAGGTTCAACTGTAGGTGGAGGACTTGTCGGCATTTTGGTAATGCCAGCTGTTATCTTCTTCTCTGCTAAGGCCACAAGTACTGGGGATGATCGCGGATGGTTTATCTTTGCGGCAATAATTTGTACAATTGCCTTCGTTTCTGCATGGTGTGTTGGATTATTTACACGCGAAGTTAACAGTGACATTCGTAAAAATAAGCAAGATACTAAAGGAATTGTAGGTATTTTTAAAGCCTTATCTGGAAATGACCAATTAATGTGGGTAGCTTTAGCATACTTATTCTATGGAATTGCTATTAATATTACGAACTCACTGGAAGTTTATTACTTTACTTATATTATGGGGATGCCTAAAGCTTTCTCAATCTTTTCTACTATCAATATTTTCTTGGGAATTATTGCTACTTCATTGTTCCCAATCTTATCAAAGAAGCTCAGTCGTAAAGTCTTATTTACTTCTTGCTTAGTTGTAATGTTATGCGGGATGGGACTCTTTGCTGTGGCAGGAAACAATTTGCCTTTAGTTTTAGTAGCTGCTTCAGTGTTTGGTTTTCCACAACAAATGGTCTTCTTGATTGTGTTAATGGTAATTACAGATTCAGTGGAATACGGTCAACTTAAATTAGGTCACCGTGATGAATCATTGGCTTTATCAGTACGTCCATTAATTGATAAATTCGGTGGTGCTGTCTCTAACGGTGTTGTAGGTCAAATTGCAATTATGGCAGGGATGACTACTGGTGCTACTGCCTCTTCAATCACTACCAGTGGAAAAATGAACTTCAAGATTATGATGTTTGCGGTGCCCGCTGTTATGCTAGTAATTGCAATTATTATCTTTGCAAGTAAAGTTATCTTAAGCGAAAAGAAACATGCTGAAATTGTTGCCGAACTTGAGAAAACTTGGGGTAAGAAATTTGATAAAAGCGGTGAAAATACCGTTAATGGAGATGTATTGATTCCAACTCCAATCTCAGGAAAGTTGATGAACTTAAGTGAAGTTAATGACCAAACATTTTCTTCAGGTTCTGTTGGCCAGGGGTTCGCTATTAAACCAAGTGACGGAAAGGTCCTTGCACCTTTTGATGCAACAGTTAGACAAGTCTTTACTACGCGTCATGCTGTTGGTCTGGTGGGTGATAATGGTGTCGTATTGCTCATTCATATTGGTCTTGGAACCGTTAAATTAAAAGGAACAGGTTTTGTTTCTTATGTTGAACAAGGTCAAAGAGTTAAGAAGGGACAAGAATTAATTGAATTCTGGGATCCTACTATTAAAAAAGCCGGTCTTGATGATACCGTAATTGTGATTGTTACAAATTCGGATAAATTCTCAGAATTTGAAATGACGGTAAAAGATGGCCAAAGTGTTCAAGCTGAGGATAATGTGTTAGAACTAAAAGTAAAAAATGAAGAAGAAACTGCACTAGGAGGCGGCCAAATTGAACCAGCTAATTAACTATGATGAAAAAAATAGAGTCTTTCACTTACATAATGATCAAATTTCTTATTTGCTTGCAGTAGAAGATGGAAAAACTTTAGCCCATCTATATTTTGGAAAAGCAATCAAAAACTATCATGGTCAGCTTCGATATCCTCGAGTAGATCGTGGATTTTCAGGAAACTTGCCTGGGTCACTAGATAGAACCTTTTCTCGAGATTCTTTGCCAAAAGAATACAGCTCAGCTGGAGAAATGGACTATCATACCCCAGCCGCTGTTATCAGACAAAGTGATGGTTCTAATGCACTATTTTTAACTTATGAAGGCTATAAAATTGTCGATGGTAAGCCAGATCTTGAAGGATTACCACATTCATTTGTTGAAAGTAAAGATGAAGCGCAAACTTTGATCGTCACTTTAATTGATGAAAAAAGCAAAGTTAAATTTGAACTATCTTATACTATTTATCGTAATCGTCCGGTAATTACGCGTTCAGTGAAAGTGATTAATGACGGTGATAAAAAAGTAAACATTGAAAAAGTTGCTTCTATGCAAATTGATTTTGTAGATCGCGATTTTGAGTCAATTACTTTGCCTGGGGCTCATGCGCACGAGCGCCGAGTTGAACGAAGTGAAATCAATCAAGGTATCCATGTTTATTCAAGTCACCGAGGGACGTCCAGTCATCAGATGAACCCCTTTATGGCCTTAGTTGATCCAGATACGACTGAATTTGTGGGAGATGCATATGGTTTTGCTTTTGTTTATTCAGGAAATCATAAATTTGAAGTTGAAAGAGATCAATTTGCACAAACTCATGTAAATATTGGGATTAATGATTTTAACTTTAATTGGGAACTACGCCCAACTGCTAGTTTTCAAACTCCAGAAGTCTTGATGGTTTATTCAGACCAAGGAATAAACAAGATGAGTCAAGCCTTCCATAGTTTAATCCATGAGCGTGTCATTCGAAGTAAATATAAAAACCAAGTTCGTCCAATCTTGGTCAATAATTGGGAAGCAACCTACTTTGATTTTGATGAAAAAAAGCTTCACCCAATTGTGGATGATGCTAAAGAAATGGGCATTGAAATGTTCGTTTTGGATGATGGTTGGTTTGGTCATCGAGATGATGATAACTCTTCATTAGGTGATTGGAGCGTTTTTGAAAAGAAGTTTCCAAATGGCTTAGATCATTTTGCAGATTATGTGCATCAACAAGGATTAAAGTTTGGACTTTGGTTTGAACCAGAAATGATTTCGATGGATTCAGATTTATATAAAAAGCATCCTGATTATCTGATGCATGTTCCTGGACGGCTGCCAAGCCCATCTCGTAATCAATATGTCCTAGATCTCGGTAGAAAAGAAGTCCGTGACAATATTTTTGATCAAATGAATAATATTCTATCTTCTGGAAAAATTGATTACATTAAATGGGATATGAATCGACATTTGTCTGATATCTACGAAGCTGATTTGCCGAGTGCTAGACAAGGTGAGGTATATCATCGTTATGTTTTGGGACTTTATGATTTATTGGAAAGAGTAGTAGATACTTATCCTGATCTTTTGATTGAGGGATGCTCTGGCGGTGGTGGCCGATTCGATGCTGGAATGGCATATTATACCCCTCAAATTTGGGCTAGTGATGATAGCGATGCGATTGATCGCTTAAGTATTCAATATGGCACCAGCTTAGTTTATCCTCAATCAATGATGACCTCACATGTTTCAGTCAGTCCAAATGAACAAAACGGTCGAATCACTCCCTTTAATACGCGTGGAGTAGTCGGAATGTGGGGCGACTTAGGTTATGAACTCGATTTAACTAAGATGAGTAAAGAAGATCGGCAAGAAGTTAAAAATCAAGTAGCCGAATACAAGAAAATTCGCCAAGTTACCCAATATGGTACTTTCTATCGATTAAAGAATGCGCAAATCAGTAACCAATGTGCTTGGGAGACCGTTTCTCCTGACAAAAATGAAGTTGTGCTCTCTGTAGTTAAAGTGATGGCAAGTGCCCAGCCATATTTAACTAAAACAAAATTGGTTGGACTTGATCCTAAAAAGCACTACGAGGATCAAGTAAGTCATGAAGTCTACGGTGGAGATGAATTAATGAATCTTGGTATCTATGATCCAGTTGAACACGGCGACTTCATGGCTCATCTTTACCACTTTAAAGCGATAAACTAATTTCTTGATGCCCGTTAGAATTAGTTAAATGCTCCCTTTTGTAAAACTCCTCTACTTTTCCTATTTGTTTTGTGTTAGTTTACTTTAGTTGATACCCCCAGCTAAAATAGATATCCGCATTGGCTATTTTACAAAAGAAGAAGTGGTAAAGTAAAAAGCGTCCGTAAGGACGCTTTTTGTGTAACATTTAATGAGGCTGTGTAGAAAAGGTAAATTTAATTTGAGCTTATTTTAAACCACTTCTTCCTTTCAAAATTAAATTGAGTAGCGTAGCACTTAAACTGGCGACTACGATGCCATTGCCCAGGAATAGTTGAACGGTTTGAGGTAAGGTCTGGAAAATTTGAGGGTAAACTGTGACACCGAGTCCTAAACCGATAGATAAAGCGACAATCAAGATATTGTTGTTATCACTAAAATCAACTTTAACCAACATTTTAATTCCTTGGACCGCAATCATGGTAAACATTACCAGCATTGCTCCACCTAAAACTGGAGTAGGGATGATCGTCACCAAAGCTCCAATTTTAGGGAGCAAACCCATCGCCATTAACATTCCAGCTGCCCAGTAGATTGGGCGCTTGGTTTTAATACCGGACAATTGAAGTAAACCAACATTTTGAGAGAAGGTAGTGTAAGGAAAAGTGTTAAAAAGTCCACCAAAGATTTGGGCAATACCTTCAGCACGATAACCTTTTTTAAGATCTTCTTCGGTGATGTCTTTGTTTAATAAATCGCCAATGGCGAAGAAGACACCAGTTGATTCAACCATTGAAACTAAAGCAATAATCATCATTGTTAAACAGGATGACCACTCAAACTCTGGTACCCCAAAGTAGAAAAATTGTGGCAAGTGGAACCAACTAGCACTGGAAACGGGGGTTAAGGAAACCATACCCATTGCACCGGCAATTAAAGTTCCAACTACTAAACCGATCAAAACAGCGATCGATTTTAAGAATCCTTTTGCTAAGACTTCAACGGCGATAATAATCAAGATTGTAAGAAAGGCTGTAATTAAATTTTTACCATCACCAAAGTCTTTGGCAGTTGCATTGCCGCCACCCATATTTTGAAAAGCTACAGGAATCAAAGTTAGGCCAATTACAGTGATTAATGTTCCTGTAACAACGGGTGGGAAGAGCTTCTTTATTTTTGAAAACCATCCTGCAATCAAGAAAACAAAAATTCCTGCTGCAATGATTGCCCCATACATAGTATTAATGGTGAATTTTTTACCGATCATTTCAAGTGGAGCAACAGCTTGAATTGCACATCCCAAAACCACCGGAAGTCCGATACCAAAGTAGCGATTTCTAAATAATTGAAGCAAAGTTGCAAGTCCACACATAAAAATATCGATTGATACTAAGTAAGTCATATGAGTGGAGTTAAACTTAAGAGCTGCACCGATTAAAAGAGGAACAGCGATTGCTCCAGAATACATAGCAAGCAAATGTTGTAAACCTAAAATTGCTGCTTTTTTATGACTGACTTCATTTTTGGCCCTAACTTTTTTGCTAGTGGATTCTTTGGTGATTGCTAACATCTTAATCTTCCCCTAAAAAGTGAACTTGTCCATCTTTAAAACTATCAATGTTTGCAAGTGCTTCAAAATGTAAACCTTGTTCATTAATCCAGTCGCTGCCACCTTGGAAAGTTTTGGCAACTACTGCTCCGACACCGGCAATCTTGCAACCAGCATCTTGAGCAATTTGTACCATTCCTTTAACGGCTTCACCATGAGCGACGAAGTCATCAAGAATAAGAACGGTATCGTCTTTTGATAAAAACTTCTTTTCGACGCAGATCTTGTTGTTAACCTTCTTGGTATAAGAAAAGACATCTGCCCAGTAGATTGCATCATTTAAGGTTGATGGCTTTTTCTTTCTAGCAAAAACCATTGGTACACCTAATTTATAAGCTGCCATCACACTTGGGGCAATTCCTGAGGCTTCACAAGTTAAAACCTTAGTAATACCAGCATCTTTGAATAAACGAGCAAATTCATCTCCAATTGCCATCATCAATTCTGGATCTACTTGATGGTTTAAGAATGAGTTGATCTTTAAGACATCTCCGGGTAAAACTTGTCCATCTTTTTTAATTCTATCTTCTAGTAATTTCACTCTATAAGCTCCCTTGAAAACGAAAAAAGGATTTCTTCTACCCCGTATTGCTACAAGGGTAAAAGAAATCCTCATGTTTAAAAAGCATTCTCAAACCACTTATAGTCCTGAATTTATGGTTCAGGGTAGAAACTGTCGACCTTATTTCGACGATATATAAGTTTTAAGTTGCTTTCATGTTAACAAATTATATTGCCGAACACAAGGGGGTTTTTAAATAATAATGTTCGATTTCTTAATTTTAGTAATTGAAAAAACATTCGTATTTTCTAATTGACCTTTTTTAATTTTCCTAGTAAAGTTAATTAAAAATGTGTACGAGAAGAGGGAGCAAAAATAGTGGCAAAGAAGAATTTAAGCGATTTTGATAAAATTATTGTCTTAGATTTTGGTAGTCAATACAATCAATTGATTACTCGTCGAATTCGTGATTTTGGTATTTATTCAGAACTTTTACCACATGACTTAAGCATTGAAAAGATCAAAGAAATAGCCCCTAAGGGAATCATCTTTTCTGGTGGTCCAAACAGTGTTTACGACAAGGGTGCTTTAAAAGTTGATCCTGAAATTTTTAAGCTTGGTATTCCAATTTTGGGGATTTGTTATGGGATGCAGCTGATGAGTTACGATTTAGGCGGTAAAGTTGAAAAGGCTGATAACTCAGAATATGGCCGTGCTGATATCGAAGTAACTGATCCTAATGCAGTTTTGTTTAGCGGCTTGCCAAGAGAGCAGTATGTGTGGATGAGTCACGGTGACTTAGTAACTAAGGCTCCAGAAGGCTTTACTGTAACTGCTAAGAGCAAGAATTGTCCAATTTCTGCAATTGCTAACGATGAAAAGAAGTTCTATGGAATTCAATTCCATGCTGAAGTTCGTAATTCCGAATATGGTTTAGATATTTTGAAGAACTTTGCATTTAAAGTTTGTGGTGCTGAAGCCAACTGGACCATGGATGACTTTATTGAAATGCAAGTTGATGAAATCCGTAAAAAAGTTGGCGATAAGAAGGTTATCTTAGGCCTTTCTGGTGGGGTTGATTCTAGTGTTACAGCTACTCTTCTTCACAAGGCAATTGGCGATCAATTAACTGCGATTTTTGTCGATCACGGGATGCTTCGTAAAGATGAAGGCGATCAAGTAATGCAAGCTTTGAACAAGGATCTTGGGGTTAACATCATTCGCGTTAATGCACAAGAACGTTTCTTGAACAAGCTTAAGGGAGTAACTGATCCTGAACAAAAGCGTAAGATCATCGGTAAAGAATTTATCGAGGTCTTCAACGAAGAAGCTAAAAAGTTAAAAGATGTTGACTTCTTAGCTCAAGGTACTTTATATACAGATGTTATTGAGTCAGGAACTAATACTGCTCAAACTATTAAGTCACACCATAATGTTGGCGGTCTTCCTGAAGACATGCACTTTGAATTGATTGAACCACTTCGTAAGCTGTTCAAGGATGAAGTTCGTGAACTTGGTGAAAAGCTTGGCATTCCTCATGACTTGGTATGGCGTCAGCCATTCCCAGGCCCAGGTCTTGGTATCCGTGTTATTGGTGAAGTTACTGAAGACAAGCTGAAGATCGTGCGTGAATCAGATGCGATTTTACGTGAAGAAATCAAGAATGCTGGTCTTCAAGAAGATATTTGGCAATATTTCACAGTTTTGCCAGGTATTCGTTCAGTTGGTGTTATGGGAGATGGCCGTACTTATGACTACACTATTGGTATTCGTGCCGTAACTTCAATTGATGGGATGACTGCAGACTTTGCCCAAATTCTATGGAATGTATTAAGCAAGATTTCTACTAGAATCGTAGATGAATGTGACCACATTAACCGCGTAGTTTACGATATTACCAGTAAGCCACCTTCAACTATTGAATGGGAATAAGCTGACAATGTTAGTTAGTATTGGAATGCCGATATAACAACACTTAACAGGTACAAAAAACTACTTATAAAGGTATTAATTGACATAGAAGTATGCCAATAGTATGCCAGAAGATAATTAAAGCTCTTAACAATTAAGTTAAGGGCTTTTCGTGTTTGTGCTACAGTATTTCATTTGATCCGGTAAAATTTAGACTATATTGTTTCAAATACAAATATAAATTATAAGTCGCATTTCTTGAAAACGGTTTCTTAAAAGGACTATACTACAACTGAATGAAGAAATAACTCTTATTTAAACAAGGGGGTAAATTATGGAAGAGAAAAAGTTTGATCAAATTTCAGATGAAAAATTAGAGACCACTGTTGGTGGTAGTCACAGAAGACATTCAGATAACTGGAAGACACACTTAATTGAATTTGGTAAAGGTTTTTTAAACAGTTTTGCTGCTTCTCATAATAACATGGAAGGAGATAATTAACATGGAAGAGAATGAACTTAAAAAGTTTGATAATTTGGATACTGAAAAATTAACTGATACAATGGGCGGCCATCGTCACAGTAAATATTATGATGCTGGACATTATGCTGGAAAAGCAGTTCAGGCTTTAGGTGTTGGAATTGGAATAGCTGCTGGAATTGCTACTTTGTTTGTTGCAAAGAATACTAATGGGGATAAATAATGACTAAGAAAAGACTAACAGCATTAGCTGCTATCGATATAATGGTTATATTAATTTCTCTTATTTGGAAGCCAACCACTTATAATTTAAAAATAGTAGATATTGTAATATTGTTGGTAGCAATTGTTTTCGGTGTTTGGATAATTGTTCGAACTTTTAAATGGAAGAGAACACAGAAGTAAATTTTAGGGTCTTTGAATCTAGCTGAGTTTCAAAGACCCCCTTTATTTATAAGGAGGTAATCTTATGATATCTCTAAAATATAAATGGGAGTATATTCCTCAAGTTGATGAAGCTGATTGTGGAGTGGCTTGCTTAGCCATGATACTTAAACACTATCATGCTCAAGTATCAATTGCGCATTTACGGCACTTAGCTAAGACAAATATGGAAGGTACAACAGCTTTAGGTTTAGTGAAAACTGCAGAGCAGTTTAAATTGGAAGTACAAGCAATTAAAGCTGATATGTCTTTATTTGATATAAAAGATCTACAGTATCCATTTATAGTTCATGTAATCAAAGATGGAGATTTGTTTCATTATTATGTTGTTTTAGGGAAGACAAAAACACATATAATCATTGCTGATCCTGATCCAAGTGTTGGTATAAAACGGATGTCAAAAAAGAGGTTTGAAAAAGAATGGACAGGTATAACCTTATTAATGGCTCCTACTACTGAATTCGTTCCAGTTAAGGAGAAGAAAAATAACTTCTTATCACTATTTCCATACATGTTCAAGCAAAAGAAGATTGTTAGAAATATTGTTTTAGCTTCATTGTTAATGACAATAATAGGGATTTGTAGTTCTTACTTTCTTCAGGGCATAATTGATACATATATTCCAGATGGTACTTACTTTACACTTTCTATTATTGCAATAGGATTATTGATTGCATATGTATTTAATTCGATCTTTTCGTATGGTGAACAATTCCTATTAAATGTGCTAGGGCAAAGACTTTCAATTGATTTGAATTTGAAGTATATTAGGCATATTTTTGAATTGCCCATGGAATTTTTTACTACTAGAAGAACAGGAGAGATAACATCAAGATTTTCAGACGCCAGTAAAGTGATAGATGCTCTAGCTACCACCGTAATTTCTTTATTTTTGGATTTAACTATAGTTATACTAATGGGAATAATGTTAGCAGTTCAAAATGTTACACTATTCTTAATTACGATAGCTACTCTCCCTCTTTATATGATTGTGATTTTAGGTTTTACTAAGTCATTTAATCATTTAAATAATGAGCAAATGGAGAGTAATGCGATAGTTAGTTCATCTATTATTGAAGATATTCAAGGTATAGAAACTATTAAGGCGTTAAATAGTGAACAGACACGTTATAGAAGAATAGATAATCAATTTGTTGATTTTTTAAGAAAATCATTTAAATATAGTAAAACTGAAGCATTACAAGAAGCACTTAAATCATTTATTCAAATGTCATTAAACGTTGTTGTCTTATGGGTAGGATCATGGATTGTAATGCGTAATCAAATGACTATTGGTGAGTTAATGACTTATAATGCGTTATTAGCTTATTTTGTAAGTCCGCTTCAAAATATCATTAACCTACAACCATTACTTCAGTCAGCTAATGTAGCTCAAAATCGTTTAAATGAAGTATATCTTGTACATAGTGAGTTCAGAAACAATAAAACTGATATTAACAAAGTTAGCCAAATAGATGGAAGTATAGAGTATCAAAATGTCAGTTTTAAATATGGTTATGGAAAAAACATCCTACAAGATATCGATTTAAACATAAGTAAGGGAGAAAAACTAGCTATTGTTGGAATGAGTGGTTCTGGTAAATCAACGTTAGTTAAACTTCTGGTAAGTTTTTTTGATCCTAATGGAGGAAAAATAACTATTAATGGAATACCAACTACAGCAATAAATAAACATACACTTAGATCATATATTACTTATGTTCCTCAAACTCCATATACTTTTTCGGGTAGTATTAGAGATAATCTTTTATTGGGTAGTGCTTCTAATACTACCGAGGCGGATGTAATTAAAGCTTGTCAATTAGCTGAAATTGAAAAAGAAATTGAAAATTTACCTTTGAAGTTTGACACGGAATTGGATGAAAATGCCAAAATCTTGTCAGGTGGTCAAAAGCAACGGATAACAATTGCTAGGGCACTATTATCACCTGCTAATGTTCTGATTTTTGATGAATCTACTAGTGGATTAGATTCTATTACAGAGAAAAAAGTAGTAGATAATCTAATGAAATTGAAGGATAAGACTATCATTTTTATTGCACATAGGTTATCTGTGGCTAAAAAAGCAAATGATATTGCAGTATTAGATGATGGAAAAATTGTTGAAGAAGGTAGTCATAACGATTTGATGGCTCAAAAGGGATATTATTATGATCTAATTAATAGTTAGGGGTGCAGTAAGTTATGGACTATAAAGATTTAGAAAGTAGTAAATTTTACTCTTATAAATTCAAAAATTTTTCAACGATAATAATTTTACCTGCTTTTCTATTAGTAGTGTTCGTTCTTATTGGCTCTGTCTTTGCAGTTCGTGAAAAAACTGTAAAATTAGTTGGTGTAATAGAGCCGACTAGTTCCTTAAATATTAAGGATACTGCGAATTATTATGAGGGTCAGTCTCTTAATAAAGGAAGAAGTATTATTTTAAGTTCAGGACAAAAGAAAAAATTAACGGAAAAAAGCGTAGTACATCTGTCTCAGAATAAAGCGGTAATATTTCCGAGCCTTGCTAATCAAAAAAAGCTAGAAATAATTTCTTATGTTCCTGATAATGAAATTTCTTATTTGAAAAATAATCAAAAAATCAAATTTCAGATAAAAAATAAATATGGCGAAAATATTATCATTAATGGAAAAGTGGAAAGCGTAGCAATTTATCCTAAAGAATTAAAGGGAAAAGAAGGATATTTAGTGGTTTCATCTATTTCACCAAATAAAAAAGAAAAATCATACTTAAGGTATGGCATGGAAAGCCAAGTCTCTGTAATCATAAGTAGACAAACTTACTTTGATTTCTTAAAAGAAGAAATCTTTGATAAGCAATAATTATTAAGAAATTGTAAAGCAAACCATTTAAAATTGTATTTATGAAAATTTGGTAGTACTATAAGTTTAGTTTGAATAGGACGTCGCTGTTAAATATGTCTGAGACGTTTAATAGCTAATATGACGTGGCTCAGCTAGGTTATAACAGAAACCTCATCATTACCAGGCGGTTATAATCTAATTTTAAATAGAATGTGTAATGGTACCTCCGTGGGCGTCCATGTTAACGGGATTAGGTAGTAGCGTGGTCAATGTTTATCAAGTATTAGAGGATTTTTGTACCTTTTTTACTTCTGGATCACACTATCAGTCTGCTCTTTAGGAAGTTGACAACTGAATATGGTAATCAAGAAGTATATGTTTAATAACATATACTTTTTTTGTTACTTTAAAAAAGTTGGAAATCAGCAAAAGCGGATTATTGAATTGGTGTCAAACCATAGAGATAATCCGCTTTTTTTGGTTTTTTAACCAATTGAAAACAATGTTGTATTTGAGTGCTGTCACTCATGTTTTATGATGCTGAATGCATCAAGGAGGTATTCAATGGCTCTAAAGTCATTAAGAGAATTTCTTAAATTTGACGCTGTGTCATTTTTTAAAAGCAAGCAGCTTTTGCTTATGCGCGAAACTCCATGGACCGACTATGATTCAGGAAAAGAAGTTGGCGCTAAGCTAAAGGTTATTATCTGGACTGATGACACGAAGTACGCCAAAGAGGGTGTATCTAATGAGGGTTTGGAAATGGACATTAAGGTTCCCGGTTTAAAGGCTGAGGATATTGATAGAAACAATCGAGGCTTCATTCGATTAAGTAACCCTACCGGAGTTGTTTATGGCGAGTTTCAAAACGAGTTATCAATTAAAGCTGATGGTTTTGAATTTATCAAGGAACAAGGAGGTGAGAAATAATGGCTGTTAGACGGCGTAGTCCCCAACAAGGAGGAACACCTGAGAAGGTCATCCCATCATTAGGGTGGCTTTTCTTAGTATGTGGCATTTCACTTTACGTTATGGCATTTCAATTGCCTTGGTTTGGTCGGCTCTGCATTGTACTTGGTAATCTTTCTTTATTGCTTGCCTTGGGTTGTTTAGGATATGAGTTTTTCTTGCATCCCGAGAAGTTAATGATTCTGAAAGGCGTTAGCCGTTCCAGGTCTAACTTGGAGTTAAGCATCATTAAAACTTCAAAAATGAAGGATTTTCTCTTTCAATCCAAAGCAGTGGCACCTGACCCGTATGATCCACGATATCAGCAATTCCCTAAAGTTGAGCAAACTAAAAGTGGTTTAAGAATTGAAGCAATCGGTAATCTTCGCCAGTGGCTTCTAAGCGATAATTTCCGCGATGCTTTAGAAAGTTTCTTAAACATTAACGGATATGATTTATCAATCCAGAGTGCTCATTACAAAGATGGTTGGGTAAACTTCACTTTAATTAAAGGTATTAAGTCTGATCGAATTAGGTTCTAACTATGAATTCGAATTATATCTTGACGTTGTCTAAATCGCTTACTATTGACGCCTATAAGCAGATCAACTTCTTGATCGCAGGAGCTCGAGGAAGCGGTAAAACGTACGGTGCACTTATATTAATTGCTGAAATGGCTTCTTTTCCACGGACTGATCCAAATAAGCTATTGGGTACAAGTCAATTACCCACGCAAATTTATATAGTTGATTTTAAGGACTCGGATATGGCTAGGTTAGGTGAACTACTTCCACCTGGAAGAGTGGCAACTAACAAGGCAGAAGCTATTAAAGTGGTTAGTGATTATGATAACAAAATGCATAGTCGTTTGGACTTTATTAAATCTCAAGCTTTTGGTGAAACAGCTGGTACACTTGGAATGCCAATGTATTATCTAATTATTGATGAATGGAGTGCAACAAACGCTGCTTTTAATCAAGGTATGACCAAGGAAGATAAAAATATGAGATATAAATGGAACGCTCTTATTACTGATATCTCTATGATGAATCGGGTGCCGGGACTGGGTATAGGATTGATCTCTCAACAAATTAGTGTAATAAATTCTGGCTTAAATAGTAGTATCCAGGAGGAAGCAGGTCTTAAGTTTCACTTTGGAGATGCTAACATGAGTTCTTATCGCCTTACTTTTGGTAATGATATTCAAATTCCGGAAATACACCTTGAGACTGGTGAAGCTTACGCCTGGATTGAAGGAATAACATCATCTGGTTATGTAATTCCCTTTGGCATGCCTGAAATTGAACCTAATAGTCTTTGGAAGTATTTAAAAGAAGCATTGAGTAATCAGGATGATGATAAGTACTTGTATATGACTACTAATTAATGTTGTTGAAGCGCCAGCAGGCGCGATAGCGCTGTGGCGCTGTGGTTGCGTAGCAACCACTATTAACTTGATTAATGGGTGATTTTGGAACATGGCTAAGAATAATAAATATGAATTAGAAAAAAACGGGACAGTCAATGCTTACTATTATGGGCATGTTTTAGAAATGACTGACACTGCACCAATTTCAAAACAGCTAGGTATTAAGCCAATATCTAAGGATGAGTATCTTGATTTAGCGACAGGCATGATAATGCAGTTTAAGCATAGAAATGAATTGCGCGTTCAATCGCCTGACAATTTACGTAAAACCTTTAGAAAATTAAGACGATTGATAATTGCTAATTTCAAAGCTGGTGATATCTGGTTGACGTTAACTTATCGACAAGATGATGGCAAGCCAATGACTGACACAACACGTGTCTATCGTGATTTTAAAGCATTTTGGCGTAAGTTTATCGCTAAGTATGGGCACTGTGATTATCTTAGTAGTCTTAGAACCACAGGCTTCTGGGAGTTGGCATCTGCATGGCTTAATCAAAAAACAGGAAGGTAAGCTCCCTTTTATTGATAATAATGAGGTAATTGAACCTATGTGGGGTCAAGGTTTCACTAAGACCAAACGATTAAAAGATACTGACAATGTTGCATCTTATCTGATGGCTTATCTAACAAATGTTCCTAAGGATGAGATAGTTCCCGGAACTATAAAAAAAGGCATTATTAAGGGTGCAAGGTTACACTTTTATCCGTCTGGTGTACATATTTATCGAGGTTCAAGAGGCTTGATAAAGCCAGTACGGATAAAGGGTGTTAAGTCTGATATATTGTTTGATCATGGTTTGCAGAGGGATGCTAAAGCAGATGCTGCTTTTTACCATGAGCACAAAATTAAAGATGGTAAAAAGATAAGTCATATTACTGAGTTTTACGATAATGTTAGTGATAAAAAAGAAGCTAATCAAGCCCGCCAAGACAATGATTAGCTCTTGTACTGAACAAACTGTTGGAAGCATGTTCAGCCTTATTATCTACTTATGATGAGGTAATTACAATGGAAAAAGAATTCGTCGATTACAAAGATCTTAGACGTTTGGGCTTTGGAGATAACCAAGCCAGAAGAATCATTAGGATGACAAAGAAAAAACTGGTAGAAAAGGGTTACGCCTTTTATAATGGTAAAAGAGTAGGACTAGTACCTGCTCAAGCTGTTGCTGAAGTTATCGGCATTCCTTTGAACAAGGAAGGCGATAATAAATGAAAACACGTTACCCTAATGTTTACCAGGACAAAAAAGGTAAATTTTTCTACCAAATATTCATTGGAACTGATGCAAATGGTAAGAAAAAGTTAAAGAAAGGTAGAAGGGATGCGTTGGGGCATCCCTTTTCTTCTGCTTACCAGGCAAGTAAAGAAGCTAAACGTGTGCAAGCTCTTTATGCTAACGTGTCTGCTGACAATATCAGCTATGCCGCTTACATGAAAAATCAGTATTTACCTAAGTATCGCGGGGATGTTGAAGCTAGCACTTATGAAACACACAACCTTATGTTGATGAAGGGTGTTGACTTTTTAGGAGATACCAAGCTTAAAAATATTAAAGTGTCTGATTGCGAAAAGTATCGCACATGGCTCTTAACAGATGCTGAGTTTTCCAGAAACTATGCTAGTGTAATTTATACTGCCTTTCGTCAATCACTTGACTATGCAGTAGAAATTGGCTTGATAGCTACTAATCCATCGTTAAAGACCAAATCTATTCCTAAGGGTAGAACTGTAGAAAAGTATTGGACAAAACCAGAATTTGAAAAAGTATTAGCTTATATTAATACTGATTCTTTTTATGAACAATTAATCTATGTTACTTTTTTATTTTATTACAGGATTGGTTGCAGAGTTAATGAAGGCTTTGCTTTGAGATGGTCTGATATTGATTTTGAAAATGGTAAGGTTAGATTTATTAATAACTTGCATTACCAAAGTAAGTTAAACTATGAGCTCGTTCCTTACTTGAAAAATGATGCAAGTAAAAGAACTGTAACCATTGATACAGAACTACTTGACGTTTTAGAAAAGTGGAAAAGAGAACAAGAAAAATACAATATTCATGATTGGGTATTAAGTTATGATAATTGTCCGTTAAATAAATCTACCTTGAGTGTATGGCTTAAGCGCTATGCTAAATTAGCCGGCGTACCTAGAATAAATGGACGAGGATTGCGCCATTCTAATGCTTCATATTTAATCGCTGAACTTGGAGCAGATGTTTTAACTGTAAGTCATAGATTAGGACATAAAACGCCTATGACGACACTTAAATACTATGCCCATATGTTTAGTAATAATGACATTGAACTTGCTTCAAAGATGGAGGGTAGTATGAATATTCAACCCGCTAAACATTCTAAGGTTGAATTTAATGGCAACCAGCATATTAAAGGTAATTCTATTTCAGGTATGCCAAAAGTATGCCAAGACAAGAAAAATACAGCTTAAGTATTGATATAAAAGGAACGTCGTTTATTCTAAGGGAATAAAAATGAAAGACTTGCAAAGTTAAATTTGCGGGTCTTTTTTGTAGGGAATGTTATAATGCGAGTAAATATTATTCCATTTTTGTGAGGAGAAAAGTCAATGAAAATAGAAATTCCAACTATGAATGGATTTATTCCAGATTGTTACAGTAAATTTGCCAATGCCGATCAAAAGATTGATGGAAAGCCAAGTAGATCTTTTCCAATTTTCATCACGGATGCACCTGATAATGCAAAAACTTTAGCTATCTATTTTAGAGATTTTGATTCAGTGCCAGTTTGTGGATTTACTTGGATTCACTGGTTAGCTGCTAATCTTCCAGTTCGAGATGTTCCAGCTAATATTAGTCATTCTAAGAATATAGGCTTTGATTTTGTTCAAGGAAATAATAGCAATATTAGCAAATTTTTAGGCGGAAATTCTGTTCCAGTTGAAGGATATACAGGCCCGATGCCTCCAGATAAAACACACTATTACACATTGACTGTGTATGCATTAGATACGAAACTTGACCTAAAAGATGGCTATTGGTTAAACGACTTTTTGCGTAAAATGGAAGGTCATATAATTGATAGTGCGACTATTTCAGTTCCAAGTAGAGCACAATAAATATCGAAGGTACTTGATAAAAGTCCGTGATTAATCTCGCGGGCTTTTTACATATTATTAATTTAGAAGAGAATTATGATTACATATCAGTCTTATTTTTGTATAAATGATGCTATAATACTGTTAATAGATTTATAAAATAGGCAAATATACTGAAAAGGTGAGATTAAATGACTAATAATACTAAAAGAATACAAGCTAATGTTGATAAAAAAGTGGCTCGCCAAGCTGAAGATGTAATTGCTGAATTGGGGTTAACGCCTACTGCTGTCATTAATTCTTTGTATAAGAAAATTGCAGCGACAGGAGAAATTCCATTTAGTTTTAAGCTAACCACAGAACAGTTAGCAGATATTCGATTACGTGAAGCTGCTGATACTCGACCAATTAAGGAAATAAAAACTAAGAGAGATTTAGAGGATTTCTTTAATGAAGATTAATGACATATATACAGCTTATGTTTCTTGGACTCAAGGTGGTAAACGACGTCCAGTCTTAATAATTCAAGAAAATAATACTGATGTGTTAGTATTCAAAATAACATCTAAATATAAATCATCACATGTTCAAAAATATTATTATCCACTTATAGACTGGAAAATTTCAGGATTAGTCAAGCCATCATATGTTGATACGATGTCTCGAGTAAGATTATTGAAAGATGAGGTTAGCTTTTACTATGTGGGTCGGCTATCTGTTCGTGATAGAATTGGTTTAGCTGAATTTATTGAAAATCTGCTATAAATAAAAAGGAGATCAGAAGACCTCCGTCGCAGCCCACTTTAGGAGCCGTGACAAAATTATAATTTTGGTAAACGCCTACTCAATAACTCGGTCAAAAGTTATAAATTGAGTGGCTTTTTTTATTTTTGTTATGGTTGTCGATATATGTCAGCAATGCTAACACAAAAGTACCAAACAAAAGTATTAACGAGATAGCCTCGTATACACTGTTCTGGAATTGATATCGATTTCCAGGAGGGAAAACAAAAAACAGTTTCATCTTATAAGACTTTCTGCCGGTGTAATTATAGCGAAAATTCATTTGTAAAATAATATAGACTAGTGAAAAAGCTCGCGATTAATTTCGCGGGCTTTTACTATTAAACTTATTCTGCTTTTTCCTTAATGAAAAAATATGTAAATAGACAATAGATTATAATTCCTAAATAAAAAACATTCGTAGCGCTAAAAATAGGTTCAATAAATCTACTAACAATGTAATCTATACCTAAAACACCGAAAATATAAATCCAGCTTCCGTAAACAAATAATTTGTGTAAGTTGGACGGTAGATGCTTTCTATATTTAACTAAAAGAGAAAGATAGCGGAGTTGCGATACATAAGATATAAAGAAATATGTGGTACCACTGAAAATTGAGAAAGTTATTCCCCAGGCAATAAGAGATATTGTTCCGTTAGAGTTGCTGAGACCACTCATTACTGGTCCAACAATAGCTAAGACTGCTA
>OFGX01000496.1_pt1 | contig 30183 bp, 22 predicted proteins | sample 1521831 | NCBI WGS metagenome assembly OFGX01 (sample SAMEA3504080, study PRJEB24116) | mouse gut metagenome | biome: mouse gut; feature: mouse-associated habitat; material: faeces | place: Denmark | collected 2011 | reverse complement strand
ACTTCCATCAATCCCATTTAAAGGGCTGTCAGGATTATGGGCATCAGATTGTTTCCGTCATGCTTTCCTGTAATGGACTCATACTGAATTATGCCAATATCCTGTATGACAAATCAAGATCAAAGATACAGAGTGTCCAGGAGATTGCAGATGAGCTTCCCGTGGCACCGGTGATTTCCTATTTCCTTTGCGACAGCTGGTATACCTCCGTAAAGGTAATGGACAGTTTTATCCGGAAAGGGTTTTATACGATCGGAGCGCTGAAGACCAACCGGGTCATCTATCCATGCGGGATCCGTCAGAAAGTCAGTGAGTTTGCCCTTCATTTGAGAAAAACAGACCGTGCTGTCAGCCTTGTGACCGTTGGCGGCCGTGAATTCTATGTGTACCGCTACGAAGGAGAACTCAATGATATTCCAAACGCGGTGGTTATTATCAGCTATCCCCGGGAATCTTTTGGAGATCCGAAAGCGCTGAGGGTATTTATATCCACAAATGCCGGAATATCCACACAGGAAATCCTTGACACATATACAGAACGGTGGGCAATCGAATTATTTTTCCGTCAGAGCAAAAACAGACTCGCGCTGGACAAATATCAGATCCGCTCACGGCAGGGAATCGAGCGGTACTGGCTGATTATGTCATTGGTTCATTACATGTGCTGTATGTATTCCGGGAAATACAATACCTTCGAGGAAGGATACTGGTATTTTCAAGATCAAGTCAAAACAGAGCGAATCGGTAATCTGCACCAGTTCATAAAAAATGGTGCGTCACTTGAAGCTGTTTTGAAATTGGTAGGGTAGTTTTGTGCAAATTTCTATATTTGCTCATTTATAGTATATATAATAATTTAGATGAATGTAAGCATTGTTTAGGATATAAAGAATGTAGAGGTGGATGTCACCTCAACAAAATTAAAAATTATTAGGTGACGTGATTATGAGTATAAAATTTATAAGTGAAAATTTAGTATTAAATACTAGAACAAACTGTATATTTAAAATAAATCAGACAGGAAAAGAATTTATTTTAACATATTTGAATTACGGATTATCAGAACAATCAATCCAATTTCTCACAAAAAAATTTAATATAGATAAAAAGATAATAAAAAATGATTACTTTAACTATATAAAACAACTTAATAAACAATGTAAAATTAATATCGAACAACTTCCTTTTTTACATCATTTAATTTTAGAACCTACAAATGAATGTTCTGCACATTGCATACATTGTTTTCATCAAAGCAAAAATAAATATTCTTGGAGTAAAAAGGAGATTAATAATTTTATTAAATTTTTTAAAGATTATGGTATAAAAAGTGTATCAATAACAGGAGGGGAAATTTTCTCACCTCATTATGTAGAAAATGCTAAATATTTAATAAATAATTTATACTCCAATAACATTGATATATCAACAATTTCAACTAACGGAATGTTCTTAACAAAGGAACTGTGTGATTGGCTAAAAAACAATTTAAACTTAAAAAAGGTTATATTTAGAATAAGTTTGGATACTATAGGAATAAAAAATGTAGTAATAATTCGTCCAGGCTATAAAAATTTTTTTAATGAAAAATATTGGGATTATTTAAATTTATTAAAAATAAATGTAATAGTTACTACTGTTATTTCAACTCAATCACCTGAAGAAATATTAAATATAGCAAAATTTTTATCAACGCAAAAATATGTAAAAAGCTGGATTTTAAAACCATTAGTTCCGACAAAGAAATCAAGTTTTTATGATTCTCAATGGGTAAATATAAAAAAGATTTATATTAAATTTTTAAATTGGTTTAAACAAAATCAAGATAGTGTAACCTATAATTTTATTTTAGGAAATGTTATTACACGTTCATTACTAAATGATAGCAGCTATCTAGAAGAATATCAATTAAATGAACACCCATGCAAAGAAGAACAATTTCAAAAAACTTTAAAAGCAAATGGAAAAATAAGCAGATGTCCTATATTGCCAGAGATTAATGAAAATTATACAGTTGATATTAAAAACTTAAATCAATTAAATTCAGAAATTTATGATGATATTTCTATTTCAGACTTACAATGTAAAACTTGTAAATATGTAAAGTTATGCGGTGGCGGATGTAGGGTTTATGCGATTTCTTATTCAGGAAATTTATATGGTTGTGATCTAAATTCCCATATGATGTGGGATTGGATAGTAAATGAAAACTATTTCAAACACACGTGGGAAGATTATTACATAAAAGTAAAGGAGATGTTATGTTGAATATTTATCCAATAGGGATAATTTATAGCCCATATAAAAAGATTGAAGATTGTCCACATAATGGATGGATATCTAAAAATGTTTGTAATATTAAAATAAAAAAAATATACACAGACGGAATAATTGGTATGAATGTTAATGATATTATACATGTACTCTGGTGGTTTGATAAAGCTCCGAGAAATATTTTAAAAAATAAACTAGAAGGCAATATATATGAAACTGGCGTATTTGCTATGCGTTCTCCACATAGGCCAAATCCTATAGCACTTTCATTATGTAAAGTAATGGATATTAAAAACGATACCATTTCTGTCAAAGGATTAGAAGCCATCAACGGTTCCATAGTACTTGATATAAAAAAGGCAATATATTATAAAGAGGTTATATTATAAAAAATGAAAAATAAAATTATATTCATTCTAGGAAGAATTGCATCTGTATTTGGTACACAAATTTATAATTTTGTATTTGCACTTTTTGTTCTCTATACTACTGGTTCTGCTTTGAACTTTGCAATCACATTAATCTTGGAAACCATACCTCGTATTTTATTAGGCCCAGTAGCAGGAATTGCAGCTGATAGATGGAATAGAAAAATTGTAATAGTTGGAAGTGATTTTATCTCAGCTTTGCTTTTAATTATTTCTTATGTTTTTTTATCTGTTACTGGAAATAACTTATGGCTAGTATTCTTATTGACTTTTTTCCTAAATGCAATTAATACTGTTTTCGATGTTACTATGACAGCTTCTTTAAATTCGCTATTTGGGCATAATGGGATGCAGCAAATATGCGCCATTAACGAAGGCATCACGTCTATGGTTACATTAATTTCTCCAGTATTAGGGGCTGTGCTTTTTTCCTTCACGGATTTCAAAGTATTTATTTTATTCAATGGAATAAGTTTTTTATTATCAGCTATCCTTGAATTAATGTTTGATTTTTCAACATCAAAAGAAATATCTTGTTCAAAAAATAGTTTTTTGAACGAATTATCAGAAAGCTTTACATACATAAAAAAGGAAAAGATTATTTTTGTATTATACTGTTCAGCAATATTTATAAATATCTTCTATAGCTTAGGAGCCACTGTTTCTTTTCCAGTTATTATAACAAATTATTTAAAAATGACAGAAGTCCAATATGGAATTTTAGAAACTATTTCTTCCATTGGTATGCTGGCATCCTCGGCTGTCTTTGGAATATATCAGCCCAAAAAGAAATATTCTGTAATCATAATTTCGCTGATGTTAGAAGCTACCTCTATTTTTTTAATTTCCCTGCCAATGCTTCTTACAGGTGAAATCCCATGGTTTTCCGTTTATTGTGCAATACTTTTTTTATTAGGGGTTTCTGTTACAAGCGTAAATATAAACGTCAGGATTCTAATGCAACAAATAATCCCTGACCATATGAAAGGAAAAGTACTAGGTACTTTATCTTCTTTTTGTTTATCAGTTAGCCCAATTATAATCCTTGTTGGATCAATATACATTGATAATAACAATCCATATATATTGGTTGCTGTCTGTGGAACTGCATTTATCATACTAAGCTTAATTTTACGTCATAACAAATATTTTAAAGAGATGTAAAAAATTATTTTTATACAATTACAAAAAACTTCAATCCACTACCCGCTTCGCCACAACCACAAACCTGATATTCTCCCCCATTCCAGAACAGGTAGAAAGTGTCAGGAACGTATCCCCAAATTCTGCTTCTACGCCAGTACCATAGAGCGACAACTTTTTTACATTCCTGTAAAACTCCATAAACTCACATTCATCTTCTGCCTGATAGAACTGGTAATATGGAAATGCATTCCTGTCCTGAATATCTATTTGGAATACCGACAGGACTTCATATACCCTTTCTTCATACAAGGTATCAAAAGAAATCCATTTATGTTCCCGGTAAAATGCTTCTTCCCCATACGAATCCAATGTCCCAAACATAGCCCCATCCCGCATATTATGGCCGTAAATAATAAAATTAGCGTCCGGCGTATTGACATCTGCCATGCTTTTCACATACAGGCATCCATACTTGTCTTTTTCTTTATAAAAATTATGGGTAAGATAAAATTCATCATCCTCACACTGCAGGACTGGGTAATTTCTGTGCCTTCAACCGCCAGCCAGCCAATAAAATCTTTATTTTCCTTTTGGAGATTTTTGTACCTCTGTGAAACATCCTGGCTGGCAATCCCTTTTTTGCCTTGCAGCCCTTCTTCATTCCGGCTCCCTGATCCTTCCTTCTGTGCTGTTCCTTCTTTTAAAAGATTTTTTAGATGTTCCTGCTGTTTCTGATGCTTATAAGACAAATAGTATGCCTGTCCCACCGGAACCAGGCATACTACCATAACCAGAAGAAGCAGTTTTCTTATTACCCGAAACTTTTTTTGCTTTCCATGCATGGTTTCGCTCCATTCTGCCATATTTCATGGACCATTCCGCCGCAAGCCGCAGGTTCCCTTACCTTAAAAGCAGGCAAATGCCGCACTTCCAGATAAGCGCCGCAAGCTTGCGGAGAAGCGTCCAAACCATCTTAACGCGGGCATTTATACACTTCCCTCCACTCCACAGTGACACTCTTTCCAATGCTGTGGTAGTAGGCCAGGAAGAAAAAGATTGCCGCTAAGCCCAGCATCCGCCGGATGGCGCCGCCTTTTTTTGCCCAAGAAACCAGATGGTACACAATTTCTTCTTTTTGGCTTTCCGTTATTCCGTGTTCCCCCTCAAAATACAGGAGGAGATAGCTGAACCCTGCAATCATGGCGGCGGTAGCATAAATCTTAATTTGGGTGCTGTCACCCGTCCTAGGCTCGTTTTTGCCTGGCCCGCCAGAACCGCCGGGCCTGCCGCTGTCCCCGGGCATTTCAGTCACAAACGGCGTTCCATTGTTTTCTGTATCCTCTGGGCTCTCTGGGTCTTCTTTTTCTATTTTATCCTTTTTTTCCGCACTGATGTTTAACGTGACCTGCCGTGCATTGCTGTTGCCTGCATGGTCGACGGCATTTACCCAAAGGATATGTTCCCCTGCACCGGAAACCTTTACCATAAACTTGTAAGTTTCTACAATCTCTTTCTGGAAATCTTGTTCCGGCAGGACGGTTTCATCTTTTTCATCCAACTGGTAAGATACCTTTGCAATCCCCCCGGACACGCTGCCGTCCTTCGCATCCTCCACAAGCACGTTTACCTTAATATCTTTTCCTGCAGCCTTTTCTTTTGTGTTGGAAAAACTGATTTCCGGTGCGTTGTCTTCAATAATAATCCCTCCGCCCAAAGACGTGATAATCTTTTTGGCAGATTTATTCCCCTCATTGTCTGTGGCAGTCAGGTAAATTTTCCCTTTAAACTCCTCATCCACCGCTATAATTGCTGTATAAGGCCCGGTTTTTACCGCCCCCTGCAAGACCCGTATTACAGAACCGCCGCTCCCATATACCATGGTATTTCCTTCCTGCCCATGGGTTTCCTCAATCTGGGCAGAACCTTCTTTTTCTGTTTCATCCTCCGACACAAGGACATAGTCTGCCTTTGCCAAGCCGCTGCCTTCTTCTGTTACTGGTACATTAATAATAATGCTGTCCTGCTGCAATACCCAGTCCAGGAAATTTTTATGCCCAGTACTGTATGAAGCTTCCCCCAGCACGGGCGCAGTTTCATCCGCCCACATAGCATAAAGGGTCGTATGCAGGCTTCCCGTATTATTTTCTACAGGATTCCCAAAATCCCACAGCCCATGGTCCAATCCGTTTTCTTCCAGATGCCATCCTTTAAAATGATAACCAGCCCTTGTGGGATCCTGCACTTTTTGGAGCAAGCCGCCCCACCGGATTTTCTGGGTTTCCGGCACAGGGCCATATCCTCCGTTTAAGTCAAAAGAAACTTCATAAATATCCCTGTCATAATATAATTTCAGCACAAGGCCTTCCTCTGCCGTTCCGGAAACCTGCCCGGAAGGATGGCCGGCATTTAGGGAAAACCCAGAGTACTCTTTTGCTTTTGCTTCCACAACAGAGCCTTTCTCCCCAAGTAAAATTTCCGTATCCCCTTCTTGCTTTGTATAGTTATCCCCTTCCAGCTCCTGCTTGTAGTGTTCTACTGTATACTGGACAGGTTCCGTAACTTCTTCTGGAATTTGATTTGGCTGTTCCTCTGGGCCGCCACCGGAACTTTTCTGCCAAATTGCATACAGCACCATGCTGCTTCCTAACTGCTGGCTGCTTCCTGCAGGATAAATTTGCCCGCTCCCATCTTCCTTTGTATTCCAGCCCTGAAACAGGTATCCGGTACGCTCCGGCGCAAATGCAACCGTAAATATTGGGTATTCATATGTAATTTCCTGATGCACATTTGCGGAGCAAACCTGTGTTTCCGGCTCCGGGCCGTTTTCTGCCCCATTCATCTGATAAGACAGGCATATATCCTTTTGATAAATCCCATAATAAGCAGTATCTTCCGTCACTGTGATTTCTGAGCCTGCCGGAATTTCCCCTAAAAACACATCCGGGCTTGCGCTCCATCCCACTGGCGTCCAGCCAGGCAGTTCCTGCAGTTGGGGCGCAACCACTATACCAGTATCCGGGGATTCCCCGCTTTCCGCAGTTACCGTCTGTATCTTTCCTGCTTCGCCGGAATAAAAATCAGCCGTAATAGCAGTATTGTCTGCATTTTTCTTAAAAATAGCATATAACGTAAGATCCCCTGACATTTTTATGGCTGCTCCGGCCAGATAAGGCGTGCCTGTGCCATCCCGTTTCGTGTTCCAGCCTTCAAAAGTATAGCCTTCCAGGCTTAATGTTTCCCCAGATTGGATGATGGCATCTTCCCCCATTTGGTAGTCTTTTCCATCTTCCGGGGCTGTGCCCTGCCCACGGTTGCTGTCGTAGAAAATATTATAACTGTCTGGTTCTGTAACATTTTCTGTGATATAAATTTCGTTCTTTTCCTCGTCCAATACCACATACCACTTTTTTTCCATAATATTGCAATCAAAAACATGGATTTTTTTTAAATCCTTCTTTTGAATCTTATAAGTATCGCCCCCTCGGACAATCACCCTTCCATCTTTTGAATACTCGACAAAAATATTCAGGGGATATGATAATGGCTCATCAATATATAATTTATCTTCTGTAGCTGGCACACATATACTGTCCATATATGGATCTCCATTCCCAAAAAACTGAACATCCCCGGATAATGAAAACCTGCCTCCCACCGCTAAGCCATGATAAATTGCACCGCCAGCCCCTTCCTGGCAAGTATTCCCTTCAAAGTACCCTCCATGGACTTCTAATATCCCTGAACAACGAGTATAAATGGCTCCTCCTATTTTAGATGTATTATTAATAAAGCTGCCGCCATTTACAATTAAATTTTCATTGCCATCTACTGCGATTGCCCCTCCATATTCTTCTGCCTTGTTATTTTGGTAACTTCCTCCATTGATTGTTGTCTTTCCAAATGAATAAATACAGCCGCCCCATGGAGAAGATAATTGCTCATCATTGGAAGGTTCGCTTGTATTTCCGGCGAAACTCCCTCCATTTATGGTTAAATCCCTTAAAGAATAAATGCATCCTCCAGATGAACCCTTATTTCCATAAAATTCACCACCATTAATTTTTAAAGTCCCATACCCATCACTGGCAATAGCTCCTCCGTATATACTTGCAGAATTATTTTGGTAAGTTCCTCCGTCAACCACCAAATGCCCAAGCGCCCTGGCTCCCCCACCAATTCTCCCTTTACAATTTTGTATGGTTACATCACCAAACTGTCCATTTGCATCAGTTCCAATGTAGACTGGTGAAAGATATAAGTTTTCATCGCTTGAATTAATCACATTTTGTATTACGCATCCCTGGTCAAGCAGCAAATTCCCCTGTTCCATATCCAGGAAATTTACGACGCCCTCTATTGATTTTCCATCCAAAGTAACTCCATATATATTTAATTCCTGCCCGGAACTCATTTTAAAACATGCAGACTCCGTTCCCCTTGCAATGGTTCCCCCGCCTTGGATAGTAACTGCACCAGTAACGCTCACGGTACCGTTAATTGTCAAAGTTACCCCAGAATTTACGGTAAGCGTCCCATTGGTTAATTCCCCGTCACCCCAAACCGTATCTTCCGTAATTTCAACACATGCCGGGGCTGCGGCAGGCTGCGGCGTTTCTTCTGATGTAAGCAGCTCCAATGGTTCCTCTGCGGCATTTTTCTGCCCTATTTTCTTCTTTGCAGAATCTGGCTTTTCCGTTCTCTTTTTTACCCCATCATCCCTTTTGGAGCCTTCTGGTTTTTCTGCTTCCTCAACTTTCACAGTAATCTTTGGAAGTTCTGCCTGCCCAGACAATTTGTAATTTTCTGGCAGCGTAGGGCGGAATACATAAACGCCTTCTGATTCACTGTCATATTCAGGCAAGCTTTCCCAGAAAACAGGCCCAACCGCAAGCGTTTCCTCCCTTGCGGATTCTGTTTCAGCGCTATCAGCGCCAGATTCTGCAGAACCCTCCTCTGCCGTTCCTGTACTGTCACCCGGGGTAACCTCAGAACCAGCCCTCTTTGTAAAATCTTTTCCTGCCACTGCTGAAATATCAGAAAACTTATTGGAACCCTCCATAGTTCCATCCGCGCCGCCTTCCAAAAGGGTACACACCGCTTCCAATGTTTCTGGAAGATTCACTTTTCCCAAATCAGTACCTTTCCCAACCGTTTGCTGTTCCACATTTTCTGGCAACGGGGAAAAAGACAGGACCATCTTCTTTTGCCCCTCCGCCAGCACCCGGGAACCATACAGCTCAGCAGGCAGCGACACCAGCATAAGGCAGACACAAAGCAGCCCTGCCATGAATTTCTGCCTGAATGGATGCTTTTTCACCCGCAATGGCTGTCCTGAATTATTTTCCTTCTTTTTCATTCCATAACACTCTCCTTGTCCTATTTTCACATTCCTTGTGATAAAGTTACCCCTTTGTCCTACTTCACGTCCTATTATGGATTTATTATAACTGATACTATTGGCAATTGCTATAAAAATTTCAATAAAAAACAGATGTCTTTCTATACTTCTTACAATTTTCAAACACGTTCTGGCACATAAAAAAATAATATGGTAGACTACAGAAAAAGGATGTGATACTATGCCATTCCTCCAAAAACAGGCTTACACCACAAAAGATTACTGGAGCCTTCCAGAAGGCCAGCGGGCAGAATTAATTGACGGGCAATTTTATAATATGGCTCCGCCTGACTATATACACCAAAAATTAGTGAGCGTGCTCCACTATGCAATATTTCACTATATAAAAACAAAAAAAGGCGCCTGTGAAGTAATTCCAGCCCCTTTTGCCGTAAACCTCAATCAGGATGACAAAACCTGGGTAGAACCAGATATTTCTGTTATTTGCTGCAAAGAAAAAATATCTAAGCGGGGATGCAAGGGCGCGCCCGACTGGATTATTGAGGTTGTGTCGCCCAGCAGCAGCACAACAGATTATATTATCAAATTATTTAAATACCGTACCGCTGGCGTCCGGGAATATTGGATTGTAAACCCTATGAAAAAAGCTGTGCAGGTTTATTCTTTTGAAGAAAACGAAAATTCTGAATTGTATTCTTTTGAAGATGAAATCCCTGTGCAAATATTCCAGGGATTAACAATTAAAATCTCTGAGTTATTATAGGCTTGATGCAGGAAGCCCCTTCCCAGCAGGCTGGCACTTCCACAAAGGGGCTGCTTACAGAACCTTAAGGGCAAACATTTTCCCAAGCCCCTAAGTCTGTAAACAACCAAATATTTTATGCTTCTTCCTCTTGTTCCTGATCGGCTTCCGCCCGTTCCAAAAGCTCTTTCAGCAGTTCTTCATCCGTTTCCGTGCTTTCCGCCGGGGCAGCCACCTTTTTCGCTGCTTCCTTTGCCTTCTCCGCACTGAGTTTTTCTTCTTCCTCTGTCAGCAGTTCCTCCTTGTTGGCTTCATCCATCAGGGACTGGTCCTCCCGTACCTTGGCAATGCTGGCAACCGTGATATCCTCATCCAGGTTCATCAGCTTCACCCCGGAGGTTACCCGCCCAAGGACAGAAATCCCCTCTACTTTCATGCGGATAATAATGCCCTCTGTGGTAATCATCATAATCTCATTTTCCTGGTTGACAGCCTTTACCCCTACAATATTCCCGGTCTTTTCCGTAATTTTGTAGCACTTTACGCCCTTGCCGCCACGGTTCTGTGGGGTAAATTCTTCCATCCTTGTCAGCTTCCCAAGGCCTTTTTCCGAAGCAATCAGCAGGTATTCTCCCTGGGTATTCATCTGCATCCCTACGACTTCATCCCGGTCAGATAAGTTCATGCCAATTACGCCCATGGAAGTCCTCCCGGTGCTCCTTACGTCGGTTTCATGGAACCGGATACACTGCCCATAGCGCGTCACTAAAATCATATCCTTGGTATTGTCCGTCATTTTTACTTCGATCAGTTCATCTTCTTCCCGAAGGTTGATGGCAGCCAAACCTTTTTTGCGGACATTGGCATAATCCGTCACAGGCGTTTTCTTTACAATGGCATTTTTCGTAGCCATAAACAGGAAGTGGTCGTCCTTGTATTCTTTAATGGGGATCACCGCCGTAATTTTTTCCCCGGGCTGCAGTTGGAGCAGGTTAATAATAGCCGTCCCCCTTGCCGTGCGGCCTGCTTCTGGGATTTCATAAGCCTTCATCCGGTATACTTTTCCCGTATTGGTAAAAAACATCAGGAAATGGTGGGTAGTTGTCATCAAAAGTTCTTCTATGTAATCATCTTCAATGGTTTCCATCCCCTTGATGCCCTTGCCGCCACGGTTCTGGCTGCGGAAATTATCTACGCTCATGCGCTTTATATAGCCCAGCTTTGTCATGGTAATGACTGTATTGGAAACTGGAATCAGGTCTTCCATGGAAATATCATACTCATCAAACCCAATGGAAGTCCTCCGGTCGTCCCCAAATTTATCAGAAATTGCCATGATTTCTTTCCGGATCACGCCCAAAAGCTTTTTCTCGTCTGCTAGGATGGACTTTAATTCCTGAATCAGCTCCATCAACTGGTTATATTCCGCTTCCAGCTTGCCGCGTTCCAAGCCTGTCAGGGCACGGAGCCGCATATCTACAATTGCCTGTGCCTGCGCGTCGGAAAAGGCAAACCGCTCCATCAGCTTTGCTTTGGCAAGCTGCACATTTTGGCTGCCCCGGATAATGCTGATTACTTCGTCAATATGGTCTAAGGCAGCAAGCAGCCCCTGTAAAATATGGGCGCGTTCCTCCGCCTTATTCAGCTCATATTTTGTCCTTCTGGTTACTACTTCTTCCTGATGCTTTAAGTAATAGCCCAGCATATCGTTCAAATTCAGGACTTTTGGCTCATTATTGACAAGGGCAAGCATAATCACCCCAAACGTATCCTGCAATTGGGTATGCTTATAAAGCTGGTTTAAAACCACATTCGGGTTTACGTCCCGGCGCAGCTCAATACAGATGCGCATGCCTTCCCGGTTGGATTCATCCCGCAAATCCGTAATGCCATCCACCTTTTTGTCCCGGACCAAATCTGCAATTTTTTCAATCAGCCTTGCCTTATTTACCATATAGGGCAGCTCCGTCACCACAATGCGGTTCTTGCCGTTGGCCATGGATTCAATATCAGAAATGGCACGGACTTTAATTTTGCCCCGGCCGGTCCGGTAAGCCTGGTCAATGCCGGAAGTCCCAAGAATCATGCCCCCGGTAGGGAAATCCGGGCCTTTGACTATCTTTAGGATTTCCTCAATTTCTGTGCCGCGGTCTTCCTCAATCCGGTTGTCAATAATTTTCACCACCGCGCCAATCACTTCCCGCAGGTTGTGGGGAGGGATATTGGTAGCCATGCCCACGGCAATCCCCGTCGTCCCATTGACTAACAGGTTGGGGAACCGGGAGGGGAGCACCAATGGCTCTTTTTCCGTTTCATCAAAGTTTGGCCCAAAATCAACGGTGTCTTTATTGATGTCAGCCAGCATTTCCATAGAAATTTTGCTTAAGCGGGCCTCCGTGTAACGCATGGCCGCAGCCCCGTCCCCGTCCACAGAACCAAAATTCCCATGGCCGTCTACCAGCATGTAACGGGTGGACCACTCCTGCGCCATATTTACCAATGCGCCGTAAATGGAACTGTCCCCATGGGGATGGTACTTACCCATGGTATCGCCGACAATACGGGCACATTTCCGGTGGGGCTTATCAGGGCCGTTATTTAATTCTATCATGGCATAAAGGATACGCCGCTGCACTGGCTTAAGCCCATCCCGCACGTCGGGCAGGGCGCGGGATGCAATGACACTCATGGCATAATCAATATATGATTTCTCCATGGTTTTCTTTAAATCGACGTCATCCACCCGGTCAAATATTTTATCATCCATCTATTTTCCTCCGTTAATATTCCTGAATTCCCATCATCCGCTATGCCTTGCCCTCTGGGATGCAGGCTGCCTACACATCCAGATTCTGCACATACTTGGCATTGGCTTCAATAAATTCCCGCCTGGGCTCCACTTTATCCCCCATTAAGGTCGTAAATGTCAAGTCTATTTCTGCGGCAGTTTCATCATTGATTGTCACCCGTTCCAAAATCCTGGTTTCCGGATCCATGGTGGTTTCCCAAAGCTGTTCCGGGTCCATCTCCCCAAGCCCTTTATAACGCTGGATTTTATTATTCCCGTCCCTGCCGATTTCCCTTAAAATCTGCTCCAATTCCACTTCGTCATAGGCATACCATATCTTCTTATTTTTCTCGATTTTAAATAAAGGCGGTTTTGCCAGATACACATAGCCCTGTTTAATCAGTTCCGGCATAAACCGGTACATAAAGGTCAGCATCAGCGTGCTGATATGGGCACCGTCCACATCCGCATCCGTCATAATGATAATCTTATGGTACCTTAATTTCGCAATGTCAAAATCATCATGGATGCCTGTGCCAAAGGCTGTAATCATAGCCTTAATTTCCGCGTTCCCATAAATTTTATCAAGCCTGGCTTTCTCCACGTTTAAGATTTTTCCCCGCAAAGGGAGGATAGCCTGGGTGGCCCGGCTCCTTGCCGTCTTGGCAGAACCCCCAGCGGAATCCCCTTCCACAATGAAAATTTCACAGTTTTTCGGGTCTTTATCAGAGCAGTCCGCCAATTTGCCCGGCAAGGACGTATTTTCCAGGGCAGTTTTGCGCCTTGTCAAATCCCGGGCTTTCCTTGCAGCCTCCCTTGCCCGTTGGGCCAGCAGCGATTTTTCACAGATTGCCTTTGCCACCGCCGGGTTCTGCTCCAGAAAATAAGTAAGCTGCTCGCTTACGACATTGTCTACCGCGCCCCTTGCTTCACTGTTCCCCAGTTTCTGCTTTGTCTGGCCTTCAAACTGCGGTTCCTGTATTTTCACGCTGATAATAGCTGTCATGCCTTCCCGGATATCGTCCCCGGAAAGGGCTGTTTCATTTTCCTTTAAAATCTTATTCGCCTTTGCATAGGTATTGAAGGTCTTTGTCAGCGCATTGCGGAACCCTGCCAGATGGGTTCCCCCTTCCGGCGTAGTTATATTATTGACAAAGCTATACGTAGCGTCGTTATAGGAATCGTTGTGCTGCATGGCAACTTCCACGTATACCCCGTCCTTTTCCCCCTCACAATAAATCACATCCCCATAAAGCGCTTCTTTGCTGCGGTTTAAGTAAGTGACAAATTCCTTAATGCCCCCTTCATAATGGAATTCCTTTTCCTGCTCCAGCCCTTCCCGTTCATCAATCAGCCGGATCCGGATGCCTTTGGTAAGGAACGCCATTTCCCGAAGGCGCTGCTTCAAGGTATCATAATCATATACTGTATCTTCAAAAATGCTCCCGTCCGGGCAAAAAGTAACCTGTGTCCCAGTCTTCCCCGGGTCGCAGTCCCCCACTACTTTTAAGGGGTACATGCTGTTGCCCCTCTCATACCGCTGCTTGTAAATCTTGCCCTCGGAGAAAATCTCAACTTCCAGCCAATTGGACAGTGCATTTACCACAGAAGCCCCCACTCCATGGAGCCCACCGGACACTTTATATCCCCCGCCGCCAAATTTCCCGCCTGCATGGAGCACTGTAAACACGACTTCAACAGCAGGAAGGCCTGCCTTGTGGTTAATCCCCACCGGGATTCCCCGGCCATTGTCCGTCACCCGGATACAATTGCCCTTTAAGACATGCACTTCTATCGTATCACAATATCCCGCCAAGGCTTCATCCACCGAATTGTCTACAATTTCATAGACAAGGTGGTGAAGCCCCCGCAGGGAAGTACTTCCAATATACATGCCCGGCCGTTTCCGCACTGCTTCCAGCCCTTCAAGAATCTGAATCTGGTCTGCCCCATATTCCGCATTTGTGTTTGTATTTGTGCTCATCAAATTCCTCCTATCCTTAAAAGCTGTTTTCAGCTTTTACAGTCCCATTTACCACTTTAAAAACTTTATTAATCTCAAACCTGTTTTTCACAAACTCATCTAACCCCGTGCATGTAATTATGGCTTGAATGTCATGAATACTGTTTAACAGGAAATTCTGGCGGCTGCTGTCTAACTCTGACAGCACATCGTCCAAAATCAAAACAGGCGTTTCGTTTATGGATGATTTCACCAGCTCTATTTCTGAAAGTTTTAAAGAAAGCGCACAGCTACGCTGCTGTCCCTGAGAACCAAACCTGCGGATGTCAATGCCATGGTTCAGAAAACACATGTCATCCCTGTGCGGGCCTACAGAAGTCATGCCAAATTTCAAATCCTTTTCCTGATTCCTCAATAACTCCTCCTCAAATTCCATTTCTCCTACATCCGGCTCATAGCTTAAGAAAAGCTCCTCTTTCCCGCCGGATATCTTCTTATGTATCCCATGTACAATATCATTTAACCGGCCCACGAAATTCTTCCGTGAAGCTATTATTTTTTTCCCATACTCTATAAGCTGCATATCCCAGACCGGAAGGGTATCCCTCAGTTCCGGCCGGAAATTTATATCCTTCAAAAGCTTATTCCGTTGGGCCAAAGCCTTATTATATTTTGTAAGCTGGAACAGATAAATTTTGTCAAGCTGGCATAATTCAAAATCCAAAAACCTCCTCCGTTCCGAAGGGCCATTCTTTATCATATTCAAATCTTCCGGAGAAAAAAACACAATATTCAGGATACCAAACAATTCAGAGGCCTTCCGGATTGGCACTTTATTAATGGCAATCCCTTTGGACCGTGCCTTTTTGATATGCATGTCAATCTGGTATTCCTTTTCCATTTTTTCTACCACAGTCCGTATGTGGGATTCTTCCTCCCCGAACTGTATCATTTCCCGGTCTTTGCTCCCTTTATGGGATCGGGTGGTGCCGCTGACATAGACGGACTCCAGTATATTCGTTTTCCCCTGGGCATTGTCCCCATACAAAATATTTGTCCCTTTGTCAAATTCCAGAAATAAATCACTGTAATTGCGGAACTGGCTCAAAGCAACAGACTTTAAAATCATTGCACAATCTCAATTGTTTCCCCCTCAAAAGAAACAACATCCCCGCCAATTAATTTTTTCCCCCTCTGGGTTTCCACCGACCCGTTTACTTTTACAAGGCCGTCCTGAATCACTAATTTTGCCATAACGCCGGAATCCACCAGATTGGCAGCCTTTAAGGCCTGGCCCAGCTTAATGAATTCCCCTTTCAGCTTAATCTGTTCCATATTTTTCTTCCTTTCTTAGATTAGGGTGCCAAAAAGGTTCGCTTTAATCATTCCCTAAATTCTTGATAAAGCAGCCCTGTAGTTAACTGGAAGCCGCATTGAAATTAACCGGCAGGATTAAATATATAAATGTTTCATTATCGTCCTTGATAAAACAGGGCGCTTTCGGGTTTACCATATAAAGGGTAATTTCCTCCTCGTCAATTACCCGCAGCGCGTCAATAAAGAATTTCGGGTTAAAACCAATCATAATATCCTTCCCGTCCTTCTGGATGGAAATATTTTCATTCATTGTCCCGGCAAAGGACTTGATTTTCATTTCCATATTCCCTTCCGTAATATTCATAATAATCGGCTTTTTATCCCCTTCTTTTACCAGCGGCATAGTCCGGTCAATACAGTCTAAAAGCCCCCTCTTATTAATTTTAATTTTCGTTTCATAATCAGAAGAAAGCATCTGCTCAATCCTGAAATATTCCCCTTCAATCAGACGGGATACTACCGTTGTCTTATCAAATTCAAAAATTACATAATTATCCGTAAAGAACATATTTACAATGTCTTCAATGTTCCCGGACAAGATCTTGCTTACTTCCTGCAAAGTTTTTCCAGGGACAACAGCTTTGCAGTTTTCATAATTTTCTTTCAGCACAATATTCCGTATGGAGATGCGGTGTCCGTCCAAAGATACTACTTTTAGCTGGTTTTCCTTTATTTCAAAAAGCTCCCCTGTCATAAGCTTATTGTTGTCATTATCTGAGATAGAAAAAATTGTCTGCCTTATCACTTCCTTTAAGGTAAACTGGGAAATTGCAACCGGCTTGTTTTTTTCTATATACGGGATATAAAAAAAATCTTCCCCGGACTTCCCAATAATATCGTATTTTGCATTTCCACAGGTAATCAATGTTTTATAAGAAGCGTCTGCTTCAATCGTAACGTCATCGTCTGAAAATCTCCTTACAATTTCTGAAAACATCCTGGCATCTAAAGCAATCACTCCATGTTCTTTGATATCCCCTTCAATAATGGTTTCAATCCCAAGTTCCGTATCGTTTGCCATTAACTTTATTTCATTGGTGGATGCGTCAATCAGGATGCATTCTAAGATAGCCATGGTAGTCCTGGAGGGCACTGCTTTTGATACAGTGGTAACGCCATGCAGTAGGTTTTGTTTGGAACAGATAATTTTCATAGTGTGAATAACTCCTTCCTGAGCTTGAAGATAAAATAATATTTAAGAGATTCATCTTAACCGTAATAGGGCCTGTTCATAAGTGAATAAATCCTTAAAGCCTGTACTTTAGGGGGTTCCAGGGTTTTTTGGAGCTGTATAACCCTGTGAATTCTGCCTTGAAAGGGCAGGGACAAGCTGTGAATAACTTAAAGCAGGTAAAAAAAGCAGTTATGGGTAAATTTCCCTTATGTGGATGAATATGCACGTTATCAGGCGCTTTCCACAGATTTTAAAGGAAGTTATCCACATATGCAGGAAATGCCTGACCGAGCCATCAGGTTTAATTTGGGTTGATTTTTTTCTTAATGGTTTCGATTAGGTGGTTGAAATTTTCATCGTTCTTATATTCTTCTGTAATCTTTTTAATCCCATGGATAATAGTGGAATGGTCCCTGCCGCCAAGGAGCGCGCCAATGGTTTCTAACTGGGCAGAAGTCATGTTCTTGCAAAGGTACATGGCAATCTGCCTGGGCTTTGCGATTTCGCTGCTCCGGTTCTTGGAAATCATCTGGTCAGTGGAAATGTTAAAGTGTTCCGCCACGATTTCAATGACAAGCTGGGGGGTAATTTCCTTGGGCTTGTCCGGGGAGATAATGTTCTGCAGCTCGTGGACCGCAATGTCCATGGTGATTTCAGTGTGTTCCAGGTTGGAAAAAGCCAAAAGTTTGTTTAAAGCCCCTTCCAGCTCCCGGATGTTGGATTTGATGTTGCTTGCAATATAATCAAGGATTTCATCATCCAGATGGAACCCGTCAACTTCTTGTTTCCTCCTTAAAATTGCCATCCTCGTTTCATAATCGGGGTAGCCGATATCAGCTAAAAGCCCCCATTCAAAACGGGAACGGATCCGTTCTTCCAAGGTTTCCATTTCTTTCGGCGGTTTGTCGGAGGATAGGATAATCTGTTTCCCTGCGGAATGGAGCACATTGAAGGTATGGAAAAATTCTTCCTGTGTGCTTTCCTTCCCTATAATAAACTGTACGTCATCAATCATCAGAACGTCTACGGTGCGGTATTTGTCCCGCAGCTTTGTCATGGCAGAGGCATTCCCGTTACGGATAGAGTCAATTACCTCGTTGGTAAATTCCTCCGAGGTTACGTAAATCACCCTTTTTTCTGGCTGCTGCTGTAAAATAAAGTGGCCGATTGACTGCATTAAGTGGGTTTTCCCAAGCCCCGGGCCTCCGTAAATGTAGAGCGGGTTGTAAACTTCCCCGGGGGATTCTGCCACTGCAAGGCTTGCAGCATGTGCAAATTTATTATTCTTTCCGACTACGAAGCTTTCAAAGGTATAATTCGGGTTCAGGTTGCTTTTTTCTGTACTTTGCAGGAATTCCGGGTTTCTGCTGCGGAAGGACTTTAAGCGTTCCGCCTGTTCTGGCAGGATGAATTCCAGTTCATATTTAATTCCCGTAATTTCTTCAATGGCTACTTCAATAGGAAGTTTGTACTTTTTCGTAATGTAGTTAATCCCCATTTGTTCGGATGGAACCAGGATATAAAGCTTTGAGCCGTCAATGTTGCAGATACTTAATGGTTTCAGCCAGGCATTGAAGGAAATATCGGTAAGTTCATGTTCTTCTTTTACAGTCAATAATATTTCTTCCCATTTTTCTAAAATTAGTTCCATAGTCATCTCCAAAATTTCTTTTTTTTAATTCGTAGTACTCCATACTCTATAATAACGCAAATCGGCCAAATAATCAATTAAAATTTTATATAGGTACAGGGGATAATGTAAGAAACATAAAGCCCTTAATGTTCCGTTTTGGTGTAATTTTGCGTAGAAATGAATTCAGGGACTGAGGGAATGTGGATAAACAGAGAATAAATGTGGGTTTGTGCACAGGCTGTGGACAAACGTTTATAAAGGGCAGAAGCATGTCTGTAGGTACTGGCTTGTCAATTTTATGCACAAATTTCCTGTAAACATATCTACATATGGAAAATCCTTGTAATTTCGGTGGATTTCTCCACGGAACCGTGGATATTCACAAAGTTTCAAAAAGTTTTCCACAAGTTATCCACAAAATATGGATAACTTTTTTGAATGTGGAAAATGTGGATAACTTGTGGATAAAACTTTTTTCTTCCTTATTATATAGAAACATGTGAATAACTCTTAAAAATGGGCCGAAAATAAAATTTTTGTAAAATCTTGTTGAAAACATATCAACATTTGCTTTTTCTGAACAAATATGCCAAAATAGCTTGACTTGGCCGGATTTTTTGATATAATGAAACATGATGTTTTCTAACACAGAGGAGGTGGATGACCCGTGAAAATGACATATCAACCTAAGAAAAGATCCCGTAAGAGGGTCCATGGATTTAGAAAAAGAATGAGCACAAAAGGCGGCAGGAGAGTACTGGCTGCAAGAAGGTTAAAAGGAAGAAAGAGATTGTCAGCTTAGGCCACATCATTTGTGGTCTTTCTTCTTACAGCAAATAAAATAGCCGGTGCAGGGAGCTCTCTATTTATGAGGAGCAGCAAGAAGTTATGAAATTCTCAGAATCATTGAAAAAAAACAGTGACTTCCAGAACGTATACCAACATGGAAAATCATATGCGAACCGTTTTTTTGTTATGTACGTTCTGGAAAACCAGTTAGGAAAGAACAGGTTAGGAATATCAGTTAGCAAAAAAGTAGGAAATAGTGTTATAAGACATCATATTACAAGATTAGTACGGGAAGCCTACAGATTACAGGAAGAAATGTTCGGGAATTGTTTGGATATTGTAGTCATTGCAAGGGCAGCGGCAAAGCATGCCACATACCATGAAACAGAACGGGCATTGCTGCACCTTGGAGGCCTTCATCACATTTTAGTAAGAAAAGAAGATGGAATATTTTGAAAAGAATTTTAATTGCCTTAATCGAGCTGTATAGGATGTACCTTTCACCCTTAAAAACGACGAAATGCCCCTATTACCCCACCTGCTCCTCTTATGGGCTGGAGGCCATAAAAAAATATGGCGCATGCAAGGGGTCGCTGCTGGCCGGGTGGAGAATATTGAGATGCAACCCTTTTTCAAAAGGCGGATATGATCCGGTTCCATAAATAGGAGGTTTGTGTATTGACAGAAATTATACTGACCCAGTATTCCGGCAAAATACTAGGTCCGATTGCGAAGCTTATCGGCTATATTATGAATGGCTTGTACATGTTCCTGAATAATGTATTTGGCATCCAGAATATCGCATTGTGTATTATTTTGTTTACGTTCATTATTTATTTCTTGATGCTTCCGCTTACTTATAAGCAGCAGAAGTTCTCAAGGCTCCAGCAGGAAATGAGCCCTGAAATCAATGCCATCCGGGAAAAATATAAGAATAAAAAAGACCAGGTGTCCATACAGAAAATGAATGAAGAAACCCAGATGGTCTACCAGAAATATGGTGTTTCCACAATGGGGAGCTGCGTGCAGCTTTTGATTAACTTCCCAATCATGCTTGCCATGTATCAGGTTATCCGTAATATCCCTGCATATGTTGGAAGCGTTAAGGAAGTGTATACCCCGTTAGTGGAAAAAATCATGGGGGTGGATGGATATCAGGGCATTATGAAATCCTTCCTGAAAGAAGCGAATGTAGGGCTTGTGAAGCTGAATTTTGAAACGGCTGCAACTACTGCAAATTCTATTATTGACGTGCTTTATGCACTGCCGGGCCAGGGCTGGGAGATTTTAAAGGACAGCTTTGCGGGACTGACGGATATTATTAGTTCTACAGAATCTGCAGTGATGCATTTTAACGATTTTTTTGGTATTAATATTGCCAATTCCCCTATGAACCTGATTGGGACCGGATGGGGGAATAAAGATTTCCTCTTGGTGCTTGGCGCTGTTTTGATTCCTTTGGCGTCTTACGGTTCCCAGGTGTTAAGCCTAAAGCTGATGCCCAATGCCAGCAATGCGGCTGGAGGGGAAAATGACGCTATGGCACGGCAGCTAAAGACCATGAACACAGTAATGCCTCTGTTTTCACTGTTTATGGTATTCTCAGTGCCGGTAGGCCTTGGGATTTACTGGGTTGCCGGTTCTGTGATCCGTTGCGGCCAGCAGTTTTTCCTGAATAAGTATATGAAGAACCTTGATTTAGAAGTAATCATTGAGAGGAATAAGGAGAAGGCAAAGAAGAAAAAGGAGAAGCAGGGTATTTACGAGAACCAGATAGCGAACGCTGCCAGAATGAACACAAGGAAGATTGCAGAACCTGTCAGTACTGCGGAAAAGGAACAGAGAATCCGTAAAACAGAGGAATATGCAAGGACAGCAAGGAAAGGCAGCCTTTTGGAAAAGGCCAATATGGTAAAAGATTTTAACGAACGCAACAACAAGTGATGTAACAGGGGGAATTTGAATGGATTTTATTGAAGTTTCAGCAAAAACCGTAGATGACGCTATCACAGAAAGTCTTGTAAAGCTTGGTACTATCAGTGATAAGATTGAATATGAAGTAATTGAAAAAGGAAGTTCCGGGTTCCTTGGGATCGGAAGCAGGCCGGCGGTTATTAAAGTCCGCAAGAAATCAGATATTGAGGATTATGTCAATGATTTCTTATGCAGCGTGTTTCAGGCCATGGGCATGCAAGTAGAAATCCTGATTAATAAAAGCGAAGATGGAAAAATTGTTGATGTGGAATTAAAGGGTGAAGAAATGGGCGTTTTAATTGGAAAACGCGGACAAACCCTCGATTCCCTCCAATACCTGACAAACCTTGCCGTTGGGAAACAGATTACAGAATATGTGAAAGTAAAGATTGACACAGAGGATTATAGAAAGAGGAGAAGGGATACTCTGGAAAATCTTGCGAAAAACATTGCCTATAAGGTGAAGCGGACCAAGCATCCCGTTTCCCTTGAACCGATGAACCCATTTGAACGGCGTGTTATCCATTCAGCGTTGCAGAATGACCGTTATGTGAGCACCCACAGCGAAGGGGAGGAGCCCTACCGCCATGTGGTAATCACACTGAAAAGAAATAATAACAATAAAGCAGCCAATTCCTAAGCTTAAGGTATAAGGCGCCGTGAAATGCACTTTTTCAGGGATGCCTTGGAATAAGGGATTTGGCTTATGCCAAAAAGGCTTTCTCAAAATACTTTGTGTTTCCTTGAGAAAGCCTTTCTGGTTTTGAATTGGATGTTTGTTATTTTGTGCATGTTATATGCTTAAAATTTAGGAAGGAAGGATGGGAGGAGGTTCCATTGAAAACAGATACGATAGCTGCCATAGCCACTGCCATGGCAAATTCCGGGATTGGGATTATCCGTATCAGCGGCGGCGAAGCTTTTTCAGTGATTGATAAGATTTACCGCCCCAAAAAGGGCAACAAAAAATTATCCCAGGCGGAAAGCCATACTGTCCATTACGGTTATATCTGCGATGGGGAAAAAGTGGTAGACGAGGTAATGGTGCTGATATTAAAATCCCCCAATACTTACACAAGGGAAGATACTGTGGAAATCGACTGCCATGGCGGGACGTTGGTCCAAACCCGCATTTTGGAAACAGCCATAAAATATGGGGCAAGGCCTGCAGAGCCCGGGGAATTTACGAAACGGGCCTTCCTGAATGGGAGAATTGATTTGTCCCAGGCAGAATCTGTAATTGAAGTAATCAATGCCCAAAATGATTTTGCTTTGGAATCATCCCTCCGGCAGCTCCAAGGGACGGTGAAGGAGAAAATTCAGGGAATCCGGGGAAAACTGATCCATGAAATTGCATTTATTGAATCAGCCCTGGATGACCCAGAGCATATTTCCATCGAAGGCTATGGGGAACGGCTGATGGAAACGGTGTCAGAACTTTCTACCCAAATCAGCGAATTAATTTTAAATGCGGAAAATGGGTCGCTCCTGAAAGAAGGGATTAATACAGTAATTATCGGCAAGCCCAATGTAGGAAAATCTTCCCTGATGAATATGCTGGCAGGGGAAGAACGGGCTATCGTGACAGATATTGCCGGGACAACCCGGGATATATTAAAGGAACAAGTCAATTTAAACGGGATTACCTTGAACGTTATTGACACTGCAGGAATAAGGGATACCCGGGATGTGGTGGAACAGATTGGGGTAGACAGGGCAAAAACTTATTTGTCCCAGGCAGACCTTGTACTTTATATGGTAGATTCGTCTGTCAGCTTTGATGTAAATGATGAAGAAATTTTAAGCTTATTATCTGGCAAAAAGGCAATTGTGCTGTTAAATAAATCAGATTTGGACCAAGTGACAACGGAAGAATTGGTCCGGGCCAAGATGGGGCAGAAGCAGATGGGGCATCCAATTTTTCCTATTTCTATCAAAGACGGGAAGGGAACCAAGGAACTGGAACGGGCTATTCAGGAGCTTTTCTTCCATGGGGAAATTTCTTTCAATAATGAAATATATATTACAAATGTGCGGCAGAAGTCAGCCCTCCAGTCAGCATTGGAAAGCCTGTCCATGGTAAAGCAGAGCATAGAGGATGGGATGCCGGAAGATTTTTATTCCATTGACCTTGTAGGGGCCTGCGAGGAATTAGGAAATATTACAGGTGAGTCGGTGGGAGAAGATCTGGTAAATGAAATTTTTTCGAAATTTTGCATGGGGAAATAATACTTGCCCACTTTGTTCAGTTTAGGATTCAGAAAGGGGAATGCCCATGTCTTGTGTAACAGAAAATTATGACATATGCGTGGTAGGGGCTGGACATGCAGGATGCGAAGCTGCCCTTGCCTGCGCAAGGCTTGGCCTGGAAACCATTGTGTTTACGGTAAGCGTGGAAAGCATTGCATTAATGCCCTGCAACCCAAATATTGGCGGAAGCTCCAAAGGCCATTTGGTAAGGGAGGTAGACGCCCTCGGGGGGCAGATGGGAATTAATATTGATCGGACGTTTATCCAGTCAAAAATGCTGAATGTTTCCAAAGGGCCTGCCGTCCATTCCCTCCGTGCCCAGGCGGATAAGTCGGAATACAGCCGGGAAATGCGAAGGACTTTGGAACGGACGGAAGGGCTGACAATCCGGCAGGCAGAAGTAACAGAATTGATTACCGAAGATGGGGCAGTGAAAGGCGTAAAAACTTTTTCTGGCGCTATGTATTATAGTAAGGCGGTAGTGCTTTGCACTGGCACATACTTAAAGTCCAGATGCTTATATGGGGACGTGGTGCATTACACTGGGCCAAATGGGCTGCAGTCCGCCAATAGCCTGTCGGAATCTCTAAGGGCGCATGGCATAGAACTGTTCCGGTTTAAAACGGGCACGCCTGCAAGGATTGACAGCCGTTCTGTGGATTTCAGTAAAATGCAGGAACAGAAAGGGGACAGTACCGTTGTGCCTTTTTCTTTTACTACAAACCCAGAAGATGTGCAGATAGCGCAAGCTTCCTGTTGGCTGACTTATACCAATGAAGATACCCATGAAATTATACGGGAAAATTTGGACCGCTCCCCCCTGTACTCAGGCATGATTGAAGGGACTGGCCCAAGATATTGCCCTTCCATTGAGGATAAGGTGGTAAGATTTGCCGATAAGGAACGCCATCAAGTATTTATTGAACCAGAAGGGCTGTCTACCAATGAAATGTATGTAGGTGGGATGTCCAGTTCCCTGCCGGAGGACGTCCAATACAGGATGTACCGGACAGTGGCTGGGCTGGAGCATGTAAAAATCGTCCGGAATGCATATGCCATTGAGTATGACTGTATTAATCCAAGGCAGCTTTACCCTTCCTTAGAATTTAAGGCAGTGAAAGGCCTGTTTTCCGGCGGGCAGTTTAATGGAAGTTCTGGTTATGAGGAAGCGGCGGCTCAAGGTCTGGTGGCCGGAATTAATGCAGCTATGTACCTCAAGAGGAAAGAACCTTTGGTTTTGGACCGGTCTACCTCATATATTGGTGTGCTGATTGACGACCTTGTGACAAAAGAAAACAGGGAGCCTTACCGGATGATGACTTCAAGGGCAGAGTACCGGCTGCTTCTGCGCCAGGACAATGCAGATTTGCGCCTATCCAAAATTGGATATGAAGTAGGGCTGATTCCACAGGAGAGGTATCAATGGGTATTAGAAAAAGAGCGGTTGATTGAAAAAGAAGTAGACCGGGTACAGCATGTGAAAATTGGGGCTAATGCTTTGGTCCAAAAGCTTTTGGAGGAACATGGAAGCACGCCCTTAAAGACAGGCGCTAGCCTTGCAGAGTTGATCCGGCGTCCAGAATTGTCTTATGGGATTCTGGCAGAAATTGACAAGGACAGGCCCGATTTGCCGGACGAAGTGGCAGAGCAGGTAAATATTAATATTAAGTATGACGGATATATCAAACGCCAGTTGAAGCAGGTAAAGGATTTCAAAAAACTGGAAAGTAAGAATCTTCCAGAACAGTTTGATTACAGCCAGGTGAATGGTTTGCGGATTGAAGCACAGCAAAAGCTGAATCTGTACCAGCCAGTAAATGTAGGGCAGGCTTCAAGGATTTCTGGGGTTTCCCCTGCAGATATATCGGTGCTGCTGGTGTATTTGGAACAGATGTACCGGAAGAAGCAGGGTTAGCAGGTATAGCTTTCTGCGGGGAGTTTGATGTAGCGTTAGGAAAAGAAGTATATTAAAGGAATCATGTATGGGAATAAAGTTTGATGAAAATTGTTCGAACCAAAATGAAGGAATGGTAAATCCGGGAGAGAGCGACAAAACAAGTAATCCGCCAGAAGAAGATGAAATAATTCTTAAATCAGGGGGAGACGGTTTTAAAATTAGCGCCCCAGGCCAAACAGGGAAAATTGTAAAATTCACGGAAAGAGCGTTGGGAAAATATCAGTTAGAAAAATTTTATAAGGGTTTGGAACAATTGGGGATTACGTGTTCCGAAACCCAAATGGGGCAGTTCCTGACTTTTTATGAAATGCTGATAGAAAAAAATAAAGTGATGAACCTGACTTCTATTACAGAGTGGGAAGACGCGGTGGAAAAGCATTTTTTGGATTCATTAAGTTTAATAAAATGTATGGATTTAAATAAAAAAATAAGAGTATTAGATTTAGGGACGGGCGCAGGGTTTCCGGGTATTCCTTTGAAGATAGTATTTCCTGAATTGGAGCTTGTATTGGTGGATTCCCTGAATAAGCGCATACTTTTTATTAAAGATGTTTTGGAAGAATTACAGTTAGATGGAATTACCGCAGTCCATGGAAGGGCAGAAGATTTAGCAGTAAAAAAGGAATACCGGGAAAAATTTGGCTTATGCGTGTCACGGGCAGTAGCTAATCTGTCAGCTTTGGCTGAATATTGCCTGCCTTTTGTCAAAATAGGAGGGAATTTCATTTCTTACAAATCCGGGGAAATAGAGGAAGAAGCAGCACAGGCAAAAAAAGCAATCTCTGTTTTAGGGGGAACTGTAAGTAAGATAGAAAAATTTACTTTGCCAGGAACGGATGTATCAAGGGCATTTATACAGATAGAAAAGAAAAAGAAAACGCCTAAAGGCTATCCAAGGAAAGCGGGAACCCCTTCAAAACATCCAATACAGTAATAATTTTCAATAGTTTTAACGTTAATGCTTATGCAGGAAACTAAAAAAGCTCATGTAGGTAAAAAAAGAATCCCCAAACTGTATCGTTGTGCAGTCTGGGGATTTTAGATTATGTTTATAGTGCAGAAAACTGAAATTTTACTGTTTGATCCCTGTTATTTCACTGGGTCTAAATATAAATTTAAAATGTCCAGCAGCTTTTCCGGTGATTCCAACTGGGGAAGGTATTTGGAATCACCAAGATAAGAAACTTCAATGGAAGGGTTGTAGGAAACATAGGATTCTATAATCTGTCCCATTTCCTCATTTCCTTTGCTGCCAATTAAGTAAATGCTGTTATTTATTTTTTTCAGTGCATGGACAATATTGATGTTTGTATAATTGGCTTTTATGCTGGAAAGTAAATATTTTCCGCGGCTGTTTTCTATATGTGCCGCTTCGTAATAAGTATCTATTATCCTGCTGGGAACCATATGGTTCTTGTAATAATATTTTTGGAATAATTGGCCTATGCTGTTCTGGCTGAAAGCAAGGTTGTAAATCATAGTGCCGAAAACAGGAAGGTCTATGAGGAACTTTAACGTATTTTTCCGTTTGTTTGGTGTTTTTGCCAGTTCTTCCAATGGGGCAGGGTTAATGATAATAATTTTCTTGAAATGGTCAGGCTCCATATTGCATGCCATCAGGACAAAGGATGCAGAATCCCCGGTGGCAATAATATCAGGTTTTGTAAAATCCGTCAGCAATTGGACAAAGAGAAAATTGCTGTAAGTCATATTTGGTTTGCTGCTCCTTCCGCAACCCAGTAAATCAAGGCTGTAAACAGTATGGTGTTTAGCAAGGTGTTTTGCAGTCCGTTCCCATTCATAGGAAGAAGAAGCCGGGTTCAAATCGTGGATTAGGAGCAGGGGGCTTCCTTTTCCCTGTTTGGTGTAAAAAATATTTCCATATCTCCAGTTAAAGAAATTCCCCTTGTCTGTTTTCATTAAATTTTTTAAGTTGGATGAAATACTGATGGCTTTATTGATACCGTAAATGCTGATAGTTGTTAGGGTACTTAAAAGTAAAACATTACGAACCTGCTTTTTCATTACAGTAGCCTCCTTCTTTGTTTTTACCATTCTGCTGGCAAGTTCTCTATTACTATTATAGACGATAAAGGCCAGATATACAAATAAAATCTATTTGGGAGAGGATTTTTGACACTTATCCAGAAGTGTTAAAACAAAATAATTAGAAATATGAAAAAATTCAAAAAATATCTTTTCATATTCCCAATTTTGATATAAAATAAATATAATTACCATTTACATTTTGAAGGGCTTCTGAAAGCCCAACTGCTTTGAATAAGCATAAAATAGTGGTAAAAACATATGTTCTAAAGGGAAACGTTATGATAATTGATTATTTGGAAAAGTTACATCATGAGATGTATGAGAGTAAGTTAAATTTGGAAATTGAATGCCACAAAAAAGAAGTCCTTCAGGATGATAACAAAAAATTCATCCAAGCTTTGGAAAATTCGTTAGATGAAAATTTTGAATCTTTTTCGCCGCGGGATGTGGATTTCGAAAGCCATTTAAAAATTGAGTCTTTGCTGACAGAACAAAAGAAAACCGAAGCAGAAATAGGAGAATTAGAAGCAGAAATTGCAAAGCTGAATACACATCTTGCAGAATTGGAACATGTGCTGAAAATAGCACGTGAAAATGAAAAATCTTCACTTATAAAAGAAACTCACGAAGAAAAAAATGTAGTGGACAAATGGAATTTTTTATTGATGCAGGAAATCGAGCATCAGCGTCTGGCAAAAAACATGCATGATTTTGCCCTTCAATCCTTTACAAACTTAATACATAAAGTTGAAATTTGCACAAAGATAATGGATGTAGATGCAGTACGCTGCCGTTTGGAACTCCACGCAGTTTCAAAGCAAATCCGGGATATCATTCAGGATACGAGGAATATTATATATGAATTGTGCCCGATGGCATTGGATGATATCCATTTGGGATATGTGTTGGAAAAGGAGGTTGGAAAACTCCGTAAAAGCGAAATTTTGAATGTTTCATATGAAACATTAGGTGAACCCATAGAACTTCCGCCAATTATCTCTTTAAATATTTTACGGGTTGTACGGGAGGCGTGTAATAATATTTTAAAACATGCAAATGCAAAACACGTTGTAGTACAGGTAAAATACGAAGACAATGGGATTGGAATTTATATTGAAGATGATGGCATTGGGTTCATTATAAATGATATTCAAAATTTAAAAAGAAAGGACGGTTCAGGGTTAGGAATACCTATGATGCAGGAACGCATATGTCTTTTCTCTGGGAGATTAGATATTGATTCTGAGCCGGGAAAGGGAACAAGGATTGCTGTAAAAATACCGTTTGATAAGGAGGATGAGTGATGTCAGCGAAAGTCGTGATTGTAGATGATCATTCTATGGTTAGGGAAGGTTTGAAACAATTACTGGAACTGAATGGTGATGTGGAAGTTATTGGCGAAGCCTGTGATGGCGTTGAATGTTTGATGCTTTTGGAAAAAGTTCTTCCGCAGGTGTTGTTGTTGGATATTAATATGCCAAAAATGAATGGATTGGAGGTTTTAGAAAAATTAAAAGAGGAAAATATAAACGTAAAAGTAATAATTTTGACAGTCCACAATGAAATTGAGTTTTTGCTCAAAGCAGTGGAAATTGGTATAGATGGATATTTACTTAAGGAATCTGATTCATCAGAATTAAAGAAGGCTATCTCCCATGTTGTGAGAGGAGAAACGTATATACAGCCAAGTATGATTCCTTTGTTAAACTCAAGAATGCTTGAAAGGGATATTGAAAAGGAAAAAATAAATTTATTAACAAGAAGGGAATTAGAAGTATTAAAATTATTATCAGTAGGATTATATAATAAGGAAATTGGTAAAAAGTTAGACATAAGTGAGCGTACAGTAAAAAATCATATTTCCAGTATTTTTAAGAAAATAGATGTAACAGATAGGACGCAGGCAGCGGTATTCTCAATTCGGAATAAGCTGATTAATATTTTTTAAAAATGGCAATGGAACGCTACAGTTGAGTTGTATATATTATTTTTTTGCAGGATATAGGGGGACAGGGTAGCGTAATAAAATAGTATGGAAAGCAGGAGAGAATGTTTCACGTGAAACATTCTCTCCTTATTTTATGTTTCACGGGTTAAATAAAATGTAATGGTAATAATTTATAGATATTAATTCTATACAGATTAGGGTATCATAGGGGAGGACGTAAAGCATATTATGTGATTTGAATTTTATGCATACCTCATAATATTTATTCCCGCGAGCAATGAACCAAGCAGCCGCGCTTGCGCGGATATTTGACAAATGCCGCGAGGGTTGAA
>OFGX01000492.1_pt1 | contig 30340 bp, 25 predicted proteins | sample 1521831 | NCBI WGS metagenome assembly OFGX01 (sample SAMEA3504080, study PRJEB24116) | mouse gut metagenome | biome: mouse gut; feature: mouse-associated habitat; material: faeces | place: Denmark | collected 2011 | reverse complement strand
ACTGGAAGGGCAGCGGAATTTCCATCGCCCTGGATCTGATCGCAACCGTCCTCACAAACGGCAATTCGGTGAATAAGATCGGAACCTTCGGTGACGAGGTCGGCCTTTCCCAGGTCATGATCGCCATTGACCCGTCCAAGGCAAACAGCACGGAGCTGACCGACGGAATCGTGAATGAGATCATTGCCGACATAAAATCCTCCCAGCCCATCCAGGAAGGCAAAGACGTATTATACCCGGGCGAGATGGAGTCGCAGAACATCCTGGACAATATGAAAAACGGAATCCCGGTGATCGAGGAAGTCTGGGAATCCGTTCTGAACATGTAAGCAAAGGATATCGTTAACATAGAAAGGACATCGTTCATTAATAGAAAGAACATCGCTAATTTTTATAGAAAGAACATCGCTAATTTTTATAGAAAGAACATCGCTAATTAATAGAAAGGACATCGTTCATTAATAGAAAGGAAAGGTAAACCATCATGAAAAAATTCTGCTGCTTCTGTCTGGCAGCGCTGATGCTGCTGACCGGCCTGACCGGATGCGGGTCCTCCGGCGGTTCCCAGGACGGCAAGCCCGCGCCGGAGCTGAACATCATCCTGGCCCACAACCAGACCTCCCTGGAAAATCCCTATACCAAAGCGGCAATCCGCTTCAAGGAAGTGCTGGAGGAGGTTTCCGGAGGACGGGCAACGGCCACCCTGCACCACGGAACTCTCGGTGAAAATGAATCCGAACTGGTGGAAAAGCTGGAGCTGGGCGCCATCCACCTGACCGTCGCATCCCCCGGATTCATGACTCTGCTGGGCGTAAACGAGATCGATATGTTTTCCCTGCTGTATCTGTTTGACAGCTTCGACCACTGGGAAGCCTGCGTAGACGGCGAATTTGGACAGGGGATGAGCGATCTGCTGAGCGAAAAAATGAACGACCGCTTTAAGATCATGGGATACTGGACCTGCTCCGTCCGCGATTATTATGGAAAGAAACCGGTGACTGCGCCTTCCGACTTGAAAGGCATGACCATCCGTACCCAGAGCACCCCGGTGGTGCAGGAATTTTGGAAAAGCTGCCAGGCGATCCCCACCTCTGTGGCATGGGGCGAGCTGTACCAGGCGCTGAGCCAGGGCGTCGTGGACTCCGCGGAAAATGACTACACCAGCTTTCGTTTAAAGGAGCACCACAAGACGGACAACGGAAAATATGTCAGCGAAACGCATCACGACTACACCACCCGTTTATTCCTGACCACAGGACCGTTTTACGATGCATTGACCGAGGAGCAAAGGGGCTGGTTTGACGAAGCCTGCCGCGTTGCCACCGAGGAAAACCGTCAGGTGACCTATGATATGTACGAGGAATCCAAGGCCCAGGTGGCGGCTGACGGCGCGGACATTACAGAATTTGAGGACGTGGATATCAAAGCATTTCAGGAGATTGCCATCCCGATCCAGGATCAATTTGCAGAAAAATACGGAATGCAGGGGTATCTGGATATGGTGCGCAAGGAAGGAGAGTAACAATGAAGAAAGCATTGAGTTATCTGCAGAAAATCCAAATTGCAGTGGGCGGAATCTTTTTGTGTATCTTTTTGGGAAGCGTTGTGATCCAAATGGGCTGCCGGTACGCAGGCATCGCCGCCATCTGGACCGAAGACGTGTCCATGTACGCATTTATCTGGGCGGCATTTATGGGGGCTGCGGCCATGGTCTATGAAAAACAGCATTTTGCGTTTACATCGGTCAGCGACAAGCTCACCAACGAAAAGCTGAAAAAAATCCTGGGAATCGTGATCGCGCTGATCATGCTGGTGGTGTCAATCCTGATGTTCTATTACGGATTCCGGGTTACGATCCAGTTCTGGAATTACCGGTGGGTAAGCATCCCGGATTTCAAACGGGGTCCGACCTGGCTGTGTATTCCGGTCTGCGGAGCGACCTCCGCTCTGTACCTGATCGGACAGATCGTCGAGGATGTGAAAGCTTTGCTGAATACACAGGGAGGAAAATAGTATGCAGATTTTATTGATCGTTCTTTTTGTAATATTTGTGTTGATCGGTGTTCCCATTTCCTATGCCCTCGGCTTCGTGTCCTTTGCGGGAATCGCGGCCCTTCCGATCATCCCCAACAGTGTCGTATTTACAAAAATGTTCAACGGGCTGAACAGCTTCACCCTGCTGGCCGTGCCGCTGTTTATCCTGGCGGCCAACCTGATGAACGAAGGTTCCATTTCCGACCGTCTGATCGACGTGTGCAAGTCCTCTGTAGGCCACGTGCGGGGCGGCCTGGCCCATGCAAATATCCTGGTATCCATGATATTTGCCGGAATCTCCGGTTCTTCCCAGGCGGACACTGCGGGTATCGGAAAGATCCTGATTCCTGCCATGGAAAAACAGGGCTATGACAAAGGAACTGCCGTGGGCGTCACCGCCGCATCCTCCACTCTGGGCTCCATCATCCCGCCCAGCATTACCATGGTGGTCTATGCGGGAATTGCCAACGTTGGCACCGGCGCCCTGTTCATGACCGGACTGATCCCCGGAATCATGCTGGGCCTGGCCATGATGCTTGTGGTTGTATTGTACTCTAAGAAAAAGAATTTCCCAAAAGGGGAAAAGGTACCCACCAAAGAAGTGCTGAAACAGATCTGGACCTCGCTCCCGGCGCTTCTGACCCCCATCATCCTGATCGGCGGTATCGTGTCCGGGCTGTTTACCCCCACGGAATCTGCAGCGGTTGCCTGTGTCTACGCACTGATCATCGGAATCTTTTTCTACCACACCATCAAGATCAGCCGCATCCCGGCGATCCTGATCGAGACCATGAAGCTTTCCTCCCTCTCCCTCTTCGCCCTGGCCACCGCCAATGCCCTGGGAGAGCTGATGAGCTACTACCAGCTCAATGAAAAGGTGCAGGGAATCTTCGTCGGAATGCCCGGCGGAAAGCTGGTATTCCTGATCGTGGTGGTATTGTTCTTCATGTTCGTGGGAACCTTTATGGACGCGGTTCCGGCCATGATCCTGTTTGTGCCGATCATCCTGCCCTCCGCCACCGCCCTGGGCGTCAGCCCCATCATCCTTGGGCTGATCGTAGTCGTGACACTGGCCCTTGGACTGGTCACACCGCCCTACGGCCTGTGCCTGCTGCTGGCCGGGTCTATCAGCGGGATCAGTATTGAGGACTCGTTCAAAGGAGTGCTGCCCTACTTCCTGTCATCTATTGCGGTGCTGGCGCTGATGATCGTATTCTCCGATGTATTTCTGGCAATACCGACGGCGTTGTTTCCAAATCTGTTCTAAGTACGGCCGCCGCCAAAGATGGATATTCTAAGTACGGCTGCCAAAGATGGATATTCTAAGCACGGCCGCCGCAGATGGATATTCAGGCTGGCAAACTGTGAATCGTAACAGAACGAGCGGCGGCTGATAACAAGAATCTAACAGAAATGAACTTTTGCGGAATAAACGGAGGAAAAATCATGCTCACAACAAATCTGAAACTTGCTGACAAATACAACTACCTGTCAGAAAAATTTACAAAGGCATATCATTTTTTAAGGACGGAAGATTTGGAAGCCCTTCCGGTGGGAATTACGGAGATCGACGGAAACGAGGTTTTCGCGAATGTCCAGGAATATACCACGATGCCGTGGGAGGAGTGTGCGTTCGAAGCGCATAACCGGTACTTCGATATCCAGTACGTGGTCTATGGAAGGGAAATGTTTGGATATGTGAAACGGGAGGGCCTGAAAGAAAAGGCCCCCTATGATCAGGAAAAGGATCTGGTATTTTTTGAAGATCCCAGAGACAGCGGGCAGATTCTTCTGGAAGCCGGCGACCTTGCCGTTGTGCCTCCGGAGGACGCGCATAAGCCCCGGTGTATGGCTGGGGAGAGCTGCCGGGTGAAAAAGATTGTGGTGAAAGTAAAACTATAAAATTTATCCAGATGTACGAATAAACACCGTACATCTGGATAAATTAAAATTGGTTCAAAACTATATTACTGCAAAAAGCAGACCCTACAATTTCACTCGTTAAAGACAGCAGCTTTTATTATTTCCCCGGAATCAAGTGAACCGCAAATCCCACGGCTTCATCCTTAAAATATGCTGCGCTGATTCTTCCTTTTTCATCATATTTAAAATTTTCATAGGCAAATACGGTTCCCTCTTTCTCTAAAATATGTATCGTTTCTTCTATATTATCTACGGCAAAAGCGATATGTCCTTTTTCTCCTGGTCCTTTTCCTTTCATAAGCTCAATACAGGTATTCATAAATATGCAATCTTCTCTCTCATGTGTTTCCATTCCCAATACATCATGAAAAAATGAAACCGCCTTTTTTAATTCATTTTCATTATCAATGTTAATCCCTATATGAGCTATCTGAATCCTCATAATCCAATCCCCTTCCATCATATCCAATCACAGGTTCATCCTTTCAGATTTTTTATCCTCCCGGCAAATATCCGAAACAATTAAAATTCTAAGAATTACTTCACATTTTTATTTTTACGATACTCCTTCCAGACATTTTCAAAAAAATTATTTTCGTCTGGAATTGGCCGGACATTTCGCCAGACTGTCTCTACACTTCCATTCTTCAGCAATTTTATCTCCTGAACCTGTCCTGTCAGATCCCTCGGTTTTTCTTCTATTAGCTCCACACTTTTTTCCGGACACATATCCCGGTAGATTGCAGATCCTCTGTCCCCTCCTCCATATTCTGTATAATCGATTATGGCGCTAAGATACATTTTTTGTGCGTAAAGCATGTCCTCAAGGATAAATACCTGCTTAATCCCCTTCCTTCCAATCCTGACTTTTCTGTCAAAATGTTCCAGCAAGTCTTCACACCTGCCCAACAGCTTGCGGGCCTCCCGAGGCTTTCGGATTGGCCCTGCTGCTCCACTCATACTTTTTTTCAAAATATCAATCCATTCATCAGCCGTTTTTTCATTTTTATTATTTCTAACACAGCTTACCGTATACAGTACATTTTCTATCTGCCGTATACAGGTACACGGAAGTTCGTCATTTATTTTCCGTCCCTTTTTCGACGCAATAAAGGTCGCTGCCCTGCCTGCGCCGATCTGCCCGGCATTCAGAGCAGCCCCGCCGGGCCGGTATACTCCATGCGTTCCTGCCGCTTCGCCTGCCGCAAACAGCCCCTGGATATTCGTCTGCCACCAAAGGTCAACCGCCAGCCCTCCATTATTATGCTGAGCACATACGGCAATCTCCAGTCTGTCCTCTCTTAAGTCTACTCCCCTCTTTAAGTAAAAATCAAAGGCAGGACTGTTCATGTGCTGCAGACGCTCCCATGGTTTGCTAAAGCATGCCTCTGCCTTTGTCAGATAATCTGAAACCTCCTCAGAAAGCTGCCACGATTCAATCGGACATTTCCACGGGTTATCCTCAAAATCCAGAAACACCCGGCGTCCCTTTTCGACACGCTCCCGATAGACCGCCAAATCAATCAGAGACGATCCGTTTTTACTTTTCCGTACATCAAATGGCCATTGATATCCTTTTAGAAAAATATGTTTTAGCGCTTCTTCTCTTGATGGAAACCATTTTTCCAAAAACTCTGTTTCATTCCTGCCGTCCTTGTCTGTAGAAATAAACCTGGGTAAAGCCTGCATATAGGTTCCGGAGACATTCCACCTTGGCTTCACAGATGCAATTCCATATTGCCATTCTGTAAGATTACGTCCTATTACACCTGCCTGATAAGCAACGCCTGATGCCCCATGCTGACATTCCGGATATACACTGTCCTCATAAAGCCCGGCCGGACCTCCCGTTGCATAAATCACATCATTTGTCCGAAAAACCCTGCACTTTGGAGCTGTTCTGCCGCTGCCGTTTTTTATACATAAAATGCCCTGTACTTTCTTATTTTCATGAAGAATCCGCACGATCTGCCATCCGGAACATATATCGATTTCTCTTTTTTCCACCTCTTTTTGAAGTACTTCCGTCATTATTTTTGAGGTCAGAGGCCCGGCAGAAGAAGCTCTTTGCATAGGATCATGATCCGTCTTATATCCAACAAATTCTCCATATCTGTTTTGCGGAAAGGGGACTCCCATCCGAGCCAGTCCGAAAAAATGCCGTGCTGATCCTGCCGCTTCTGCTAAGGCCAGGTCTCCGTCCATACATCCGCCTTCAAATAAAGTTTCTGCCATTTTATATATGCTGTCCGGCTGACTGCCGCTTAAACTCAGCTTATAATAGGTCTGTTTATCTGAACCCGTATTTCTGGACGTCCCACCCAATATATGTTCCGTCACAATGCAGATATCCCATATTCCCTGGTCATACAGCTCCTTTGCCGCCGCCAGTCCTGCCGCACCGCTCCCAACTACAATGGCCCGGACACAGCATACTTCGATACATGTTCCTGCGATGCGCATTTCTTTTATCTCCATAATTTCTCTCCTGCCGTCCCCTCATCCACTATAGCCGTCTGATCTGGTATCCTCCGTCTACGTCAATGGATTGTCCTGTCGTGTATTTTAACTTTCCGGAGCACAAAAGATTTACCGCCTCTGCTACATCTTCCGGCTTTCCCCAGCGCGATATGGGGCAGAGCCCCTCCTCAAACAATCTGGTATATTTTTCATGGACAGCCCCTGTCATATCGGTCTCAATAATCCCTGGACGAACTTCATATACATAAATCTGTTCCCCTGCAAGGCGGTCCGCATACAGCTTTGTCAGCATAGAAACCCCAGCCTTTGATACACAGTATTCTCCTCGGCTGATTGACGAAACTTCCGCAGACATAGAGGAGATATTCACAATGATTCCGCGCACACCCTCATCCGGACTTTGCTGCAGCATCTGTCTGGCGGCAATCTGCGTAAAAAACATCACGCTCTTTGTATTGACCCTGATTAAAGAATCAAAACTTTCCTCCGTCATTTCCAGCAGATCTCTCCGTACCTCAGGCGCGATTCCAGCATTGTTCACCAGTACATCAATTCTCCCGTATTTCTTCAGCGCAAGCTCCAAACACTTTTCGCGGTCGGAAGCTTCGGAAACGTCCGCACGAATATATAGAAAGTCTGTGTTTGACCTTCTCAGTAAATCCAGGTTGTCTGCATACCGATTTTCTTCACTGCGTGAAATCAATACAAGCTGATACCCTTCTTCTGCCAGTTTTCTCGCAATTCCAAAACCAATTCCCCGCCCTGCGCCTGTCACCACTGCTGTTTTTTTCATGACGTTTGTTCCCCCTTTTCCTTGTGTTTTATAAGCCGGACTGACCTTATATCCCTGTTCTTCCCTTCTGATACATCGGAACATAAATAGTACTGTCCCTCACTACACACCCTGTCATCCCGTGGTCACGCATAATCTGAGTACATTTACTGCATGCAACACAGCACTTATTCTTCTCCATTCTGCCGCTGTCCATAATATCCCTGGGCGCGTCAGGATATGCGAATACCTGGCGTCCAAGTCCTACAAACGCGCATCCGCCTTGTAGCTTATTTGCAGCTCCAACAAACGGCAGATACTCCCGCAGCCAGCTATAACCATTCCCCACTACCGGAATCCTGCCCACTGTCTCCTGAATCTTTTTCGTAAATCCCAGCAGTCTCGCTACACTTTCCAATGGATGCTCTTCCGGAATTTCACCATTTATTGTAGGCTGGTCAAAGGGTCGTGTCACCTGTGGAAACCTGTAGTATGGATTTCCTGCCGAATTGCTCAGGATATCAACCCCTGCTTCTGACATTTTTTCGGCAAGCAGCAGCGGTTCGCTCAGATCTGGTATCCACTCCGCTTCTTTACTTACGCCAAAGCCATAGGGATAAGGATGGGCATCAAATACACTGAATCTGGAAGCGATAATAAAGTCCGCTCCAACAGCTTCCCTCACCTTCATAATCACGCTGAGCAAAAATCTGCTTCGGTTCTCAAAGCTCCCGCCGTATCTGCCCTTTCTCGTATGTGCCGCTAATAATTCGGACAGCAGATATCTATGGCATGTTTTGATATCTACACCGTCAAAACCAGCTTCCTTTGCCAATACCGCAGACTGTACATATTTCTCCTGCAGCGCATCCAGATATTCATCCGTTATCACAGGATAATCCTCTGTGATACCTACCTTTGGGTCCAGCAGAGGGTCATGCTGGACAATCATAGGCGCGCCGTTATCAAAAGGACGTGCATATCTTCCTGAATGCGTCAGCTGAAGCAGCAGCAAAGGCTTTTTTCCATTTTTCTGTCCCGCCTTCTCCGCACACAGATCTGTCAATTCCTGAAACTTGGAAAGGTTCCCTTTATGCAGAAAAAGCTGATGCGGATTGGCCCTTCCCTCTACTGTCACGGAACACGCTTCTCCCCAGATCAAACCAGCTCCGCCTTCCGCGAATCTCCGGTATCGCCGAAGGGTAAGTTCTGAAGGGCTTCCGTCCATTTCTCCATCGCATCCCTCCATAGGAAGGATTGCGAAAGAATTGGGCGCCGTTTTCTTTCCTACCGGCACCGGTTCCGATAAAACCGAAACGTCCTCCATGACAGGAATATCCAAATTTAACTCCTGAATCTTATTTTTCAATTCATCTAATGAATGAAATCCAAACTTTTCAAAACCTGCCATTTTCCTTTCCTCCTGTTCCCTGATCCCAATCCGGAATCAGACATACCTTGATCGCCCTGCTTTCTGGGTCCAAGGCTGTTTCCATCGCCTGCTTTACTTCACATAGCGGGAAGCGGTGTGTGATCAGCTTTTCAAACGGAAGCTCCAGAAGAAGCTGAAGGGCATCTTCAAAATCCCAGCAGTATCCCTGTGATCCCTGGATACGTAACTCCTTCTTCACGATTATAGAAGCATCCATCTGAATCAAAGGCTCTTCGAATATTCCAACATCTGTCAAAAGCCCGTTCATTTTCAGGCATGACATCAACTGGCCAAACGTAACTCCTTTTCCAACACACTCAAATGCCTTGTCAAATCCCTCTCCTGAGGACAGTATTTCTATTTCATCCACGATGTTTCTGTGCAATACGTTGACTGCAGCATCCGCTCCCAACTGTTTTGCCATTTCCAGCCGGTCTTCTGATACATCGGAAATTACAACACACTTCGCCCCCATTTTTTTGCATACCATGGCAATCATAATCCCGATTGCACCAGCCCCGGCAATCACTACATAATCCCCCAAACGAACCTGCGCTCTTTTGACCGCATGCACCGCAACAGCCAGAGGCTCTGCAAGCGCCGCTTTTTCCGCATCAATACCGGGCGGTAATACATATGTTTTTTCCTCTTTTGCAATAAAGTATCTGGCTAAAGCGCCGTGCCCCTGCCGGTAAGTATAACTGATTTCTTTACAGTATCCATATTCTCCCCGGCGGCAGGCACTGCATACCCCGCATGTGACCACAGGTTCCACCACAACCAGATCACCTGTCTTGCACTTTGTGATTCCATCTCCAACAGCAATCACCTTACCCGTAAATTCGTGCCCGACTGTGACAGGAAGATTCACTGCCGGATGAAGCCCTTTGTATATATGCAGGTCGCTCCCGCAGATAAAGCTTGCCTGGACGGCAAGTAAAATTTCATCATCCTCTATCCGCTGAATGTCTTCACTGATGAAATTTATGCTATACGGCTCAGATACCTGCGCAATCCGGTTTTTTATCCGATTTTCTAAATCCATACATCGTCGCCCCCTCATGTGTAGAGTTCGTATTTTTACGATAAAGTTCCAAATATCCCGAGGAAGGCTTTTCTATCGTCTGGAAACATCTCCTTCGTTCTTTCAGAACCGACTCGGAAACATCCAGATATAAGCGCCTCTCTTCAATATCAATCCGAATCATATCTCCATTTTCTATGAGCGCTATATTACCTCCGACATAAGCCTCCGGAGACACATGTCCAACCGCAATCCCTCCTGTTGCCCCTGAAAATCTTCCGTCTGTAATCAGCGCAACCTTTTCTCCAAGCCCTTTGCCCAGCACCGCCGCCATAAATGTTTCCAGATGCGGCATTCCCGGCGAGCCCTTCGGTCCTTCGTACCGGATCACCACCACGTCCCCGGCTGTTATTTCATCGTGCAGTAGAGCATTCCATCCGTCATCCTGGGAATTATATACTTTTGCCTTCCCTTCAAAGCGCCGGATACCGGAATCCACTGCTGAAAACTTTAATATAGCGCTTTCCGTGCCTATATTTCCGTGAAGGACGGCCAATCCGCCTTGCCGCATAATCGGGGCTGCAGCCGGGTGGATCTGGCTGGTATCCCTGTTTTCTGCCCTGCTGATTTTTTCTGCCAGACTATCAAACATGCCGACTGTATCACGCTCAACCAGCCCTGCTGAATCCAACTCCTTTATCACGGCTGACACTCCGCCCGCTCTCGAAAAATCTTCCATAGTATCTGTAGGATGGTTAGGATAAATCGCACTGATAAAAGGAGTTTCTCTGGATAATTCGTCAAACAGTTCCGGCGTAATCCGATACCCCATCTGTGCCGCAACCGCCGGCAGGTGCAGCAGTGTATTGGTTGACCCTCCAGTTGCCATCACATAACGGATTACATTTTTAAAGCTGGCAAATGTAATTCGGTCTGATGGGCGTATCTCTTCCCTTACTAATTCTGTAATACGCTTTCCTGCTTTTACTGCCATCTGTCTCCATTCTTCACTTTGTGCCCTGACTGCCGCATTTCCGTCAGGGGAAAAGCCTAAAATCTCCGCCATTGCGCACATAGTATTCGCAGTTCCCATAAAGGGGCATACCCCCGGTGACGGACATGCATTTCTCACAATCTGCTTATATTCTTCCCTGTCAATCTGTCCCGCCTGCCATGAAGCGTACGCTTGTTTCGTATGGGTGAGCGTCAGCATCCTGCCGTTATAATTTCCGGCAGGCATATAGCCTCCTGTAAACATGACCATAGGAATATCTGCCCTCAATCCCCCCATCAGCATTCCGGGAACCACTTTATCACAGCTCGCCAGCAGAACCATTCCATCCAGCCGGTTTAGCTCCGCGACGGTCTCCACCTCTGATGAAACAAGATCGCGTGCAGGCAGGGTATATCTGTCCCCATCCGTATTTGAACAGATACCGTCACAGATTCCGCTGACAGGAAGTTCCCTCGGCAGACATCCGCATTTTTTAATCTCCCCTTTGATGATCCGGGCAGCCTCCTTCAGATCAAAGTGCCCCGGATTCATCTCATTCCAGGCGTTCACAATCCCTATAACCGGACGCTTTACCTCCTCTTCATCGACTCCCATCGCATACAGCAGCGCATTTCTGTGATCCAATGCCTCTTCTGTCCATTGTCTAATCATCCTCTACCTCACTTTCCCGGCATACGCCTGAAAACATGAAAAACAGTCTTCTTCTAAAGTTCATAAAAATGATTATCCTCATATATCTGTGTCACATATTTCAATGCATGATATACATCTTCCAGAGTCGCAGCCGGCTTTCCTGTGCCTTCCAGCACGGCCAGCATACTCCCCAGGCATTTGTCAAACCACTGGATATCCGGAAAATCACATTTTTCCAGCAGCTCTCCGCGGTTGTCCCCGCCTTCCTTTAAACCATAAAGCCTGATATCCTCTGCTGCTGCCGCAGTTATATAGAAGTTCTTTCCGGAAATAATAAAGTCTTCCTGTGGGTATCCGGACTTGGTATATCCCACCTCAATTGTTGCCGTATGGCCCGATCTGGTTTTCAATATAATATTGGCATAATCGTCCAACCCAAGCTTCCAGATATTTTCATTCAAAAATCCTTTCGCCTCTACAATTTCGTCCCCGGTCAGATAACTTACAAGGTCGATATAATGAACTCCCAGGTTCAGCAGCGCACCGCCGCCTGCAATTTCCTTTTTATTTGCCCACGGAAAGCCCATATCTTCATAACGCTGAGGCGTTCCTGTAATATAGCGGAGGACAATATGTACACCACCCTCTGAGGCTTTTTGACGAATATAGTCTTTATATTTTTCTACCAGAAGTGCATAGCGCCGCTGAAGGGAAATGCAATGCTTGACACCTGTTTTTTTCAGTTCCTCGATTACCGGAAGTAATTGAGGAGCCCTTTCACAGCAGGGCTTATCCGCCATAAACGGGATACCTCTGCGTATGCATTCCATCATGATTGACGGAGCTTCCTTATAGATCCCAAAAATATATACGAAATCCAGGTCCTTCTCCTCATCAAGCAATTCTTTATAGTTTTTATATAACGGAATGCCCATATCCTCACTAAGTTTCTTTGTAAATTTTCCGTTTCCTGATATTGCCGCGACTTCTACATGATCAAATGTTTTAATTGCCGCCATATGCCCTAATACATGCCAATGCTCTGCTTCTAAAAACGCAACTCTGTACATCCTATTGTCCTCCTGCTATTCTGTCTTTTTCGTATTTTTTATATATGATTTTTACTTTTCTATTGCAGCCGAACCACATCGCCTGTATCCATAGATTCGATGATCGCATTCATCAACTCCATAGATTTTTTCCCTTCCTCTGCGGAGGTGACCGGCTTCACGCCATTTACGATCATCTCGCAGAAATGTTCGACTTCTTTCCCGTGGTTATCCTGAAGCGGTATTTTTTCCGTAATTACTTTCCCTTGCCTCTGCCAATAATCAAAACCTTCCCCTAAGCTTCCTTCCTGATATGTATGGAAGCTCTTCTGTGCATAAAAGGAAGAACTCATCAGCCTGATGCTCCCCTTTTCCGCAAAATAGCAATCCGTATATTCTGAAAGTGGATGACTGCCGTCGGAAATATAGTAAGTCCCTACCGCTCCATTTTTGCATCTGATTGCAACTGCCGCCGTGTCTTCTACCTCAAATCCCCTGAGTGTATTTCCTTTCATTGCAAAAACAGATTCCACATCCCCAAAGAGATAACGTATCCTGTCCGCGTCATGGATTCCGTTATTTGCCACGCTTCCGCCGCCTGCTGCCCGCTTTTTCTTATAATCCTGCGCATAATACCAGTCTGGCTTCGGAAGTGTCCCATAGATATGGAATCCTATCACTTTTCCAAGCTCCCCGGAGTCGATCCTCTTCTTTGCCCTGCACACAGAAGGATCAAACCTGTGATGCTGGCCGACAAGAATCTGACGTCCGTACTTATCCGCAGCTTCAATCATTCTTTCTGCTTCCTCCGATGTCAGGGCTATAGGCTTTTCCACCAAAACATCTGCACCATACTTCGTACATTCTATTGCAAACATGCTGTGAAGCTTCGGCGGCACCGCAATAATGACGCCGTCCGGCTTGACCTCTGCAAGCATTTTTTTATAATCTATATAAAATGTCGTATTCCACTGCTCCGCATACGAAGCATAGGACTCATCCAGGTCTGATACTGCCGCAAGCGACCCCTGAATATCATTTTCTGCAATATAGGATGCATGCTTTTTTCCAAAATTTAACCCAATAACAGCAATTCTTGCTTTTCCCATAGTTTTTCATTCCCCTTTTCTTTCTTCATCATTCTATTTATCTTTATCAACACTCTCCCGGCTTACTACCCCTTCAGCCCTGTCGTACTGATGCCTTCCACAATGTATTTCTGCAGCGACAGAAATACCAGGATAACCGGAGCTAACGACAGCAGGGACATAGCGAACATTGCTCCCCAGTCTGTGACTGAGTTGGGATCTGCAAATAACTTTAACGCAACGGACACGGTATACATTTTCGGCTTTTTCAAATAGAGCATCGGCCCCACAAAGTCTGACCATCTCCAGTAAAACGAAAATATAGCCGACGTTACCATGGCAGACTTGCTGAGAGGCAGAATCAGCCTAAAGAAAAGCCCAAGCCGTCCGCATCCGTCTATGCGCGCAGCGTCATCCAATTCTTTCGGGATACCTTTTATGAACTGAACACACAAAAATATAAAAAATGAATATCCGCCGAAATAAGGAATGATAAGCGGCAAATAGGTGTTGATCCATCCTAATTTGCTGAACAGCATATATTGCGGAACCATCAGTACCTGCACCGGAAGCATCAGCGTCATCATCATACATGCAAACCAGAATCCTCTTCCCTTAAAGTGGATTCTTGCAAATCCATATGCGACAAATACAGAGAAGAACACAGACAATACGGTTGCGCCAATCGTTACAACAAAGGAATTGAGGAAAAATCTTCCAAAACCGACACCTCCAAATCCCTTCCATCCATTCAGAAAATTTTCAAAAAACCATTTCGATGGAAGCAATTTCCCTGCTTCCTGAAAAATATCGGCTTTCTCCTTAAATGCCGAAAAGCCTAACCACAAAACCGGGTATATCATGATCAGGGCAAGTACCGCGCAAAACAAATGATACCTGAAGGAATGGATGCTCTTACCTTGCTTCATTCCGGTCAATCCCCCTTTCCATTTTCCTCAAATACCCAGTACTTCGAAGTTGAAAACAGCAGCGCTGTTAAAATTCCAATAAACAGAAGCAGCATCCAGGCCATTGCAGAACCCCTGCCCGCCTCAAATTTTTCAAATGTTGTCTGGTAGAGGTAGACCACATAGAACAACGTACTGTTCAGCGGCCCCCCGTCTGTGATGATATATCCCTGGGTAAATACCATAAATCCTGTGATCATCTGCATAATAAGATTAAACAGGAAGATGGGAGTGATCAAAGGCACGGTAATTTTCCAAAATCTCTGGAACGAACTTGCGCCGTCCATTCCTGCGGCTTCATAATATGTATCCGGGATATCTTTTAACCCTGCCAGAAATATGAGCATCGGCGAACCAAACTGCCAGATGGACATCAGGATCAGCGACCAGATCGCCGTCCGCGAATCCCCCAAAACCGAATACTCTGTATATATCCCCATAACGTTTAATAATGCTTCAAATGCCCCTTTCTTACCGAATATGGTTCTCCATACAATTGCGATTGCCACACTTTCCCCGACAATTGAAGGCAGGTAAAATAAGGTCCGGTAGATTCCCTGCCCCCTGTGCTTTTTTGCCAGAAGGCTGGCAACAAAAAAAGCGAATACAAGTCGCAGAGGTATGGATACAAACGCATAAAGCAGCGTAACCTTCACGGACTGCCAAAACTTCCGATCCTGAAAAATCAGATACCGGTAATTCTCAAAACCGATAAACTGCGGCGCCGACAAAATATCAAAATCTGTAAATGAATAGTAAAGAGACATGCATACCGGAAACAGCGTGAATACAAAAAAGCAGATCAGCCATGGCCCTATGAAGAAATAGCCTGCCAGGTTATGATAATCTTTTCTTTTCACTTCGCTCACCTCCTCCTTTTGTGCAGAAAACCTGCCGCTGTCAGCTCTCCCGCATTCTTAGGAAGTATGGGATACTGCCGAAGCAGGCAGCACCCCACTCTCCACATGTTATTTGCTCTGCAGGATCTCTGTTGCTTCCGCTTTAAAACGGCGTGCAGCCTCCGCAGGGGTCAGCTCCCTGTAAAGCACTTGTTCCTCCAGCTCCTGAAGTAACGTAACTACCTCGCCTGCGCCCTCCGGATCCGGTTTATTGATCGGACTGGAGTGATCCACAGCGTAATCCAATAAGTCAAAAATAGACTGACTTGTTTCATCCAATTCCGGTTTAAGCGCTTCCCTGATCTTAGATGAAATCGGAACACCTCTCTCGCCCATCATAACCTTGTTGGCCTCTTCACTGTTTGTAATGAAATCAATCAGCAGCGCACATTCCCCGGGATGCTCTGTCTGTGCAGAAATCGAAAGGAACATGGACGGTTTAATATAACATCCTTTGTCTGCATCCGGCCCGAACATAGGCAGTACCTTAATGATATCTTCCGTTGCATTTGCCACTGCCGCCGTCGCATTGCTCCAATATGTAACCATTGCAGCATCGCCCCGTACGATCAGGCTGTCCTCCGTTCCCGATGCCTGATTTGCAACATCCGGAGTCGGCAGCAAGCCATCATTGACCAGGTCCAGTCTCATCTGGAAAAGCTCTTCCATGATAGAATCATCCTCGTACCCAAGTCCCTTTCCTTCCTGAGAATACAAAGTTGCTCCCTTTGTCCGCAGAAAATACAGTGCCCAGTCCTCAAAATTTGTCAGGTCGCATCCGTAAATCCCTTTTTCTTTGAACTGTCCGCAAACTTCTACAAAATCCTCATATGTCCAGCTTCTGTCCGGCACTTCCACATCATATTTTTCAAAAGTAGTTTCATCATATTCTACGGCAAATGTATTCATCCCCATTGATATCCCATAGGTTTTATCGTTCACGATTCCGCCTGTCAGATAATTTTCATCTACATTCGAAAGATCTATCTCCTTGCCGATATGGCCGTCTAGCGGAAGCAGCAGGTTCTTATTAACATAGGTTTCCAGATAGCGGTAGTCATGCTGCAGGATATCCGGCATATCCCCTGCCGCAATCTGTGTGGACAGGTTATCAAAATATTGGTCCCATCCTACGAACTCACACTCTACCGTAATCCACGGGTACTCCTTCTCAAAAAGTTCCACAACTTCCTGTGTCTGGTCGTTTCTCGCCTGTGATCCCCACCATGCGAACCGCAGTGTTACAGGCTCCTTTTCTCCATCCTCCTGCGCCTCCGGAGCGTTTCCCGTTTCTTTTTTCTCTTCTTCTCCGCCTGAGCAGCCGGATAATACAAGGCTCCCCAAAAGTGCCCCTGCCAAAATGGATGCAATCACTCTTCTCTTCTTCATACGCCTTTTCCTCTCTACTGCTATTCTGCAGTACACTTTCTTTTTTTCAGTTAAAGAACATGTTCTTGTATGAGCCTAGTATAACAGCAAAGCAGACTATACAAAATGTGAAAATCAGATGTTGTTGTGTAAAAATTAGTTGTTTTTCTCTATTTTTTATGTAATCAAATTATTTTACAGTGATTTAATCATACAATTCCCTTGCATTCTTCAACTCAATCACCTTTTTTTCATCGGCAGACCGCTGTGCACAAATTGCCGCATATGCGTTTCTGAATGACTCCTGTACATTTAATAACTGCTGGCCGCTGCCGGAAATGGTATGAATATAATCTTCAAAAATAAAGGGCGGTGTTTCCTGCTTTACAGGCTGCGTTCCATTATTTTCCTGATTGATCAGGCGGACCTCATGATCCCCATCCCGCCTTATTACTTCTAAAATCCCTTCCGTCCCGACAACACGCATCCTGTCATCATCATGGGAATGTGTATTATCCGGGCGGTAGTAGTCTGTCGTGATGGTTGCCAGAATATCATCTTCCATCGTAAAACAGGAAGTGGTGATGCTTTCCATTTCCCCATATCCGCCGTTGTCCGTGTTAGACTGCTGGGAATAGACCGACAGAAATTCCTTTCCTGTCACCATCCGTATCATATCAATTGCATGAATGGTGACCCATGGAATCGTACCGCCGTAATATTTACGATATTTGTAAAAGTCCGGGCGCTTTCCAAGCCGATATGATTTCTGGCAGTTGACCATTCGGATTTTTCCGATTGCACCTCCCTGGATCAGGTTCTTTGCTGTATAATACCAGGCGTCATATCTTACCGTGTCCATTGCCCAGAAAACGAGTTTTTTCTCCTTCACACCCTTGTATAATTCATCCAGCTCCTGCTCCGTCACGGCGATCGGCTTATCCGCATAGACATGTATCCCCCGCTTTACAGCCTCCATTTCTGCGGGGAAACGTTCCGCGAAACGGTTATCTACGACCAATACGTCCGGCATTTCTTTATCCAGCATTATATCTAAGCTTTCATAACGTCTCATGATACACTGCTCTTTTTTTCCACTATTGCGGGCATGGATCTCCCAGCCATCCGGGTACCTGCCCTCCGCCTGTCCTGCAAAGAGCAGCATCTGTCCCATATCTTCACCCTGATACCCCGGGCAGTACGCTGCAAATTCTACATTCTCCAATCGATCCTTGGCAACAAACGCCGTAAAGAAATGTCCTGTGTTCCCATAAAAGCATACCTTCATCTTTCTTCCCTCCATTGTTAAGTACGGTGCAGATCTGTAAACCGCCTGCACTGTCCAATCCGTTTTTTGACGAGCCCATTATAGCACCGAAACCATTCATTTTGTCGCTTTCAGCAGGCTCCCTCTGTTTTTTAACCATATTCCTCTGCTTTTTACACAATTTCTCTTGGAATGTCGCTTTTACAGGATATCTATATGTTGTATAATCAAACCAGAAAATATGCATAATCTATCTCTAAGATTTGTTTTGGATTCAGCTTTTTTCCGGATGTTCCTTGCAGGGGGAGGTGCTTCATTCGAATGAAAGACAAAATTTCTCTAAAATTGGTAAGACCGTTCTTTCTTGTTGTCCATCATATAAAGGTAATTTTCCGTAATCTGAAATTACATTGGAAAATTCAGATTTTATTTCTGATTCCTGCTTTTATCGGTTATTTTGCGGCAGTCTTTCTTTTTGATTACTCGCTGGGGCTTTATGACCAGCGGCTTTATCAGGATTCGGCTGCCATTTTATCCCTGTCCACACAGAATATTGAAAATGAAATGCACAATCTTTTAAATATCACAACACAGCTTTCTACCGACACCACACTGCAGAGTCACATTATGCAGTTAGAACACGCTGTCACGGAATACGAACAATATACCTGCCGCCAGCAGCTTATGAATCAGATTTATACTTCACTGAACACAAGAAAATACATCCTCTCCGTTACGTACATTTCCCCATCCCTGCGGGTTGACACCGTCGGCTCAGACACCACCGTGCTGTTAGAAAAACAGGCAAAAGAGCTGTATGACATTGCCTTTTCCAACAATGGGAAAGCCTCCTGGATCAATGACAGCACCACGCTTTTGGTATGCCCGATCCGAAAAACAAAGAATCTTGACCTGCGCCCGTTAGGAGCCATTGTAATACGGATTAATGTCAATAAGCTGGTAGACTTTACAATGAATATCGAAAAAACAGCGGACGATTTTTTTATATACAGAAACGAAAACGAACTGATCTACCAGTATGATGATTCTTATGACGTCTCTCCTGATTTTTTTGAGATTGATAAGAACTATTCCGTCAGAAAAGTGAATGGAGCAAATACATTTATTGTACGGCACAAGTCCAGGTACTCTGATTGGACATACTATTATGCCATCGGATACGATACAATTTTTTCTCCATTCCACAAAATGAAAAGACTGATTTTCTTTTTGTTCAGCGGCCTGTATATCCTGCTGACAGGTATTTCTATTCGTTTTTCAAACTCTGTCTCACGGCCTCTGAACCGCCTTGCAGAGCAGATGCACTCTGTCCAGAATATTAATTTCGAAATTTCGAATATCAGCTTTGGGCCGATCACCAGAAAGGATGAAATAGGGCAGCTTCAGCAAAGTTATCATTTTATGGTCAAAAAAATTGAAGAACTGATACAAAAAAACTACAGGAATCAAATCCTGCTGCAGGACACCAGGTACAGGGTTTTGCAATCGCAGATCAATCCTCATTTCATGTATAATACTTTGGACTCTGTTTACTGGATGGCAATCAATGACCATCAAAATTCCATTGCTACCATCGTATTTTCTCTTGGAAAGCTTCTGCGTGAAAACATGAAGAAAGATGCTCTGGCGCTGATCCCTCTCCGGCAGGAACTGGTCATTTTAAGCTATTACCAGAATATACAGCAAATCCGCTTTGCAGAGCACCTGCAATTCAAAATGGACGTTTCCGATGATGCCCAGTCATGTCATGTTCCCAGAATGATTCTGCAGCCTCTGGTCGAAAACTCCATCAATTACGGCGCCGAACAGATTACGGATATCTGTGTGATCGAACTCCATGCCTCCATAAAGCAGGGCAGATGCTTTCTGGAAGTCCGGGACAATGGAATCGGCGTGGAAAATGATCTGCTGGAAAAGTTAAAATCCGGTGAAAAGAAATCAACCGGGCACGGTATCGGCCTTTCAAATATTGAGCAGAGACTTCAATATATCTATGCAGACGACTATTGCTTTTCTATTCAAAATGCCGCTGCAAGAGGAACTGTCGTTTCTATTTCTTTTCCTGCTGCATATGGGCAGTAATACATTAAAGAAGGGAGTGGCAAAATGTATAAATTACTGATTGTAGATGATGAATCCAGTATAAGAAATGGAATCAAGCTAAACTGTGACTGGCATAAATATCAGATTGACGAAATTGAAGTTGCCGCCAACGGTATGGATGCCTGGGAGAAAGTCAAAAAAAATCCTCCTGATTTCATTATTACAGATATCAAAATGCCGGTCATGGATGGGCTGAATCTGATCAAAAAAGTATCCGAGGAATATCCTGATATCCAGTGCGCCGTCCTTTCCGGATACGATGAATTTGATTTTGTAAGGGAGGCCATGCAGTACCACACACAGGATTATCTGTTAAAGCCGTGCAGTGTCGAGGCCATTGGTGAATTAACTGAAAAACTAATTAAACGAAAAGTAGAACTTGATACACGAAAACAATACATCTCTGAAATAGAGAAAAAATATCTTGATATGAAAAATATCCTTGCGGAACATAAACCCTCCCAGGGTTCTATGGGAGCCGGCAGTGATATGGTCATGTCAGATATGCCTGATGTGGGATTTTTTATTTCATCAGAAATATTTAACGTTGATTCCTTCTGTCTCTGTGTCCAGAGCGGCAATATATCCGAAGCCCATGATATGCTGGTCAGACTGCATGGATATTTGAATAAACCCGAATTTGACATTAAAAAGGTTCGGGCCTATTTAACGCATATTTATATCGTGCTGATCCAGTCGGCGGACAGGGTCACAGCAAGAAAGATAATCGACTATCTGGATGAAATCACACAGATTAATACGCTTTCCAATCTGGATGACATTATCTCTCTGATTGAGCATACTGCCAGAAATATCGCTGCATCATTTGAAATGCAGACACACAAAAAACAGAATGAACTTGTCAAAAAAATTTTTTCATGTATTGATGATTACCTGCCCGATGAACGGCTCAGTCTTAATTTTATTGCCAATAAATTACTGTTTGTAAATGCAGATTACCTTGGGAAATTATTTAACACGGAGTGCGGAGAAAAATTTTCTGCATATGTCACCAGAAAACGAATTGGGATTGCGAAAAAACTGATAGAAGAAAACAGCGGGATTACGATTGGTGAAGTGGCCCTGCAAACCGGATTTGGATATAATTCACAGTATTTCAGCAAGGTATTCAAAAAAAGTACCGGATATACCCCCACCGAATATCGAAGCCGCTTTTCCAGGGAGTCCTCTTGTTCAAACTGATGTCCCATTCCAAAGAAAAAGCACACATATATTTAAAAGCTGTAAAATTATGTTTTTTTATGTTATAATTCTTATAAATTATGTGCCCGGCACCGGGTACTGCAAAGAAGCAAATATATGAAACTATCTGTTTTACACTTATCGAAATAACGTTCCCTTTCGCAGGCAGGAACATTAAGGCAGGAGGCCAACCAATGAAATTTTTCAATTATGACAGTCCAATCATGCAGTTTTTATCCAGAATAACCGACCTGTTTATTCTGAATTTCCTCTTCCTGATCTGCTCCATTCCCATCGTCACCATCGGGGCGGCGGCAACCGCCCTGTATTCCGTCACGCTGAAAATGGCAAGGAATGAGGAAAGCTACATCTTTTCCTCCTTTTTCCGCGCTTTTAAGAGCAATTTCAAACACAGTACCGTCTCCTGGCTGATCCTGCTGCTCGCAGGCATTGTCATTGCGATGGATTACCGGGCCGTAGGGATCATGGGCGGCTCTTTTCAGCAGATTTTTTCCTTTCTGCTGTTTTTCCTATGCATCATATTTTTATTTCCTGCAATATACATTTTTCCCTATATTGCCCGGTTTGAAAATACCATAAAAAATTCTCTGAAAAATGCGTTCATCATCAGCATTGCGCAGCTTCCCTATACCGTACTGCTCCTGCTCCTTCTGGCGGCTGCTGTGGCATTTACGATGTTTATTGATTTTCGAATTGTCGGATTTGTATGGTTTGTCATTGGATTTTCCGGGCTCGCGTATCTGGGTTCCTTTTTGTACCGCCGGGCGTTTCAAAAATTTGAATAGATGGCTGTTTCTGCCTGTCGCTTCCCATTCATGGCAGAATACAGCTGTCTATTCTAAAATCTCCCTGACTTCCTCAACTGTACACCCGCATTCGGCTGCAATCTCCTGCTCCGATTTTCCCAGAACGTGCAGGCTGAGCACCTGCTTTGCCAAATGGATTCCCTTTTTTATACCACGCCTTTCGGCGCTTCCCATCTGCGTATTGTAATCCTTCAATGCCTTTTCCCGTTCTTCATATTCCAGGCGTTTGATGTCATCCGCACTCAATTTCTGCAGCGCCTCATACGCCTCTCCCAGATATTCGCTCGTCTTTGCCATACGCTCAAATTCCTCCTTGCTTTTCCCATTGAAAAAACGCATCCAGTTGACGATATCCTCTCCTGTCCGAATCTCCTCCGGCAGCTTCTTTAATTCCAGGATCTGCAGTTCCAGCTTATCGCTGTAGAGCGCATTCGTCTTCTTGTCAAGAAGCCCGATCGTCCGGCAGCATTCTGTATCATTCGGAAAATGTATAAAGTCCAATATACTCACATGAATGCATTTCTTTAATTTTTCGTAAGATTCGCCGATCCTGAGCTGCTCCGCAAACATTTTGCAGAGGTAAAACAGCGCCCGCTCATCCCAGAACTCAAAATACTTGACCTGCATTTCCATGTTGATCTGAAGGCCGTCCAGCAGACGAACCCGCACGTCTAAAATTCCCAGTTTATCGTCTGCATAATCCCGGTGCAGATGTGTCGGCAGAAGCTGCGTATCCCTGATCGTATCGGGCAAAACCTTCAGGATTGCCGCGCAGAACCCTTTCCGCACCTTTGCATTTTCCATCAGGCCGGCAAAGCATACGTCAATGGTTGGGCGCATGATAAAATCATCTTTTGCCGTCTGATGCGGGGGTATTTCGTCCGGAGCCATTTGGGCTGTTTGAATTTCACCCTGAGCTATTTGGGCTGTCTGGATTTCACCCTGTGTCATTTGGGTTCTTTTAGTTGTTTTGGTTGTTTCGTTCATTCAGATTCTCCCTTCTTCTGCAGCACTTTCCGTCTGCCTGCGTCATATCAGAATCCGGATGAACTTAAACCATGAACACATATAGGCGCACTTCAGTCCTTAATGTATCATGTATGAAAAACAGTTGACAAAATTTTGCCGTTTTTACGTTTTTCATTTCCTGTGGAATAAAATCATCATAACACGAAACATCCAATCAGAAAAGTAAAATTCAATCAGAACTACCGAAAATAACAGGGCGTAAGAATCATTCATACATTACTTACTGCAGCCGCAGCCAAAAAGCCTGCCTGATACAAAATGTCATTGAGTAATCCGGTGATACACCGGTAAGAATAAAAAAGATGAATATCTTTTGGATTCTTCCTGGATAGTATAGCACATCTCGGGCATGTGCACAATCCTGAATTTATATTTCCGCCGAGAGGCCGGATGTCCACCCCAGCAATGAAATGGCCGGACGCCTTGCAGCGAGTGCACGACACCGTATAAACCAATGTCCTTCTCTTAAAGTTAGATCAAAAAAAACCGTCCCCAAACCAGCAGGAACGGTTTTTCCCATTCTATTTCTGAAATACAATTTTCTTCACCGTACTCATAATCAGCAGGCATCCTCCGTTGAATACCAGGCTTCCGATCACAAACGTGGCAAGAAACAGCCCGATATGCGATGCAAATGCTTCCGTGTCAATACAAGCGCAGGTGAGATATGCAAATCCCACATTGTTCAGGATCTTCGGCGCATACGGATGAATAACGATCAGTACGAACAGCACCACTGCCAGCGGAATCAGGAAGCCGAACAGATCGCCCAGGACCGGGGTCAGTGCTGTAACGGCCAGCAGCGTGATCACAGTCAGTACCAGCCCCGCAAAGCCGCCTGCTTCTACGGAAATAAACCGGTCTTTGATGTCCCCCTCCATAGTGAACAGCATGATATTGCTTATAAAGATCAGCCATCCGTATTCAAAATGAATCACATGCAGAAATGCATTGGCGATCAAGATCCATACAAGCAGGGAAAGCCGAAAATATAACAAAAATTTTTTCTGAGCATCTTCCATAACTCTCTATCCTTTCATTTCAAAAGCGACGGGTCAATGGGCCGTATCATATCGGCCTGGTAAACGCCCTGTTCACGCAGCAGACGGTCGTACTGGTCATGAGTGAGAATGAAAAACCGGTCATCCTCAAGCTCTTCAAATACCTTTTCGATCGTAGGTACCAGCGGAGCCCCGTTATCCAGGATCTGCTTGTTGAAGGCGATAAATTTCTGATACGCCTCGGAATTGTAGTATGGATCTTCCGGGTCGATGGCGTAGCGTGCCGGACGATGCCGTTTGCGGCGCCTGTTACCACCACTTTTTTATCTTTAAAATCCTTGATCATCCTCTCAACCTCCTTTTTCGGCCCATTTATCATTCCATTTACTGCGGGCCCGATCCGCCTGTTGTTCCGGTCACTGCGGATCCGGTCTGCCTGCCATTCCGGTCACTGCGGGTCCGATCCGCCTGTCATTCCGGTCACTGCGGATTCAGCCCGTTTACCATATTCTGCACCCGTGCCCCTGCTACCACCTGGGACTCCGGATGGGTATAGATATAGAACTTCTGATCCTCCACCGCGGTAAATACGCATTTACCCACATAGTCGATGGGCATGCTGGAAACCACCTGGCGCTCGCTGCGGATATATCCGGACTTGAACTCCTGCCCCTGGTAATAAGGATCGTCATTGATGGCATAACGCTCCGGACGGCGATCGTCCGACTTGTGGATCAGGGTCTGCACAAACGCCGGAACCAGGCAGTGCACCTGGATCCGCTCCAACCCCCTCTGCTTCAAGGCCAGATAGCAGCTCTCGCTTGCCGCCAGATCCGCATGCTTGGTGGTATGGTACATGATCGCGTTTCCGGAGGTCATCAGGCCCGCGGTGGAAGCCGTATTCACGATCACGGCCTCCGTCCCCTGCCGGATCATCTGCGGGATAAAGATATGCATGCCGTAAAGGTGGCTCATCAGGTTTACTTCCGTGATCCAGTGGATATCCTGCACCGGAATCTCCCAGATAGGCCCGGATACCGCCACGCCCGCGTTGTTCACCAGCATATCCACACGCCCGAATTTTTCCATAGTCAGGTCAAACAGTGCCTGTACATTTTCCAGCCTGGAGATGTCGGCAAGCTGGCTCACCACCTCGGCGCCCATCGCTTTTAACTCGGACTCCGCCGCTTCCACATGCTCCTTCGTGATCCCGTTGATCACAATTTTCATGCCGCGGAGCGCACCCTCCTGGGCAATGGCCTTTCCAATGCCGCTGCTTCCGCCGGTTACAACCAGAACTTTATCTTTAAAATCTTTCATCCTTCCATTCTCCTTTTATATGTAACCAAATTCCATGATTTTTTTCAGCGATTCAGAACGGCACACGATGAACCGGCCTTCTATTCTGAATCGTTATCTTTTCTCAAACCATTTTTTTCACTTCCCGCATCAATCGAGAAATACAAATGCCTTATCATACGCCGCATGCATCGCGTCCCGGATGGTTCCGCCGGCAGAGGCGTCTCCGATCAGGATCACATGCTCAAATTCCTTTTCAAACTCATCCGCCAGCCCATGATTCGGCCTTACGCCAAGGGCCAGAACCACCGCGTCGGCCGGAATACTGGTGTCAAATGCAGTCGCAGATACGCTCAGTTCGATCTCCCCGTCCCCAATCGCTTTCAGCGCATGGCCGGTCAGAATCTTTCCGCCGTTGTCTGCGATCCGTTTCAGCATCAATTTGGAAACGCTGGGATATAACGTAGTTCCCACTGCATTTAACGTTTCTATCACTGTCACCTGGTTGTCCCGGCTCAGATATTCTGCCGTCTCAAGCCCGGTCACCCCGCCGCCGATTACAGCAGCCTTCTTTCCGGACAGGCTGACTTTCCCGGACAGCACATCTTCTGCCTTCACAGCCTTCTCGATTCCCGGAAGCGGAGGAACGATGGGAGTGCCGCCCACCGCAATAAATACACCTGCCGCGCCGATCTCTCTGCAGGCTTCCACGGTAGCTTCCGTGTTCAGACGGATTTCCACGCCCAGTTCTTTCAGCTCTTCTTCCTGGGCTTTGATCAATTCGGTGATCAATTCCTTGTGGGGCGGTTTGTCCGCCAAGTTCAGGCTGCCACCGAGAACTCCGCTCTTTTCAAACAGAACCGGCTTAAATCCGCGTTTTGCCAGAACTGCCGCTGCCTGCATTCCTGCGGGTCCGCCGCCTGCCACTGCCACCACGCATCCTTCTCCGTTTTTCTTAAGCCGTGCGTCTCCGTAATGCTGCTCTCTGCCCAGGAGCGGGTTCACGGTACATTCGATGGGCCGGCCCATATTCGCGATCCGGAAACATTCCATACAGCCGATGCATTTTCGGATGGAATCGTCCTTCCCTTCCTTTGCCTTCTTTCCCCATTCCGGGTCTGCCAGGAAGCCGCGGCCGATCCCTACAAAATCGGATACCCCTTCTTCCAGCAGGGATTCCGCAAATGCCGGATGCTTCACGGTGTTGACCGCGATCACCGGAATCTTTACGTTTGCCTTGATATTTTTCGCAAGATGCTTTTTCCAGCCCTCCGCGTAGCAGGCCGGTTCAATGATCGTCGCGCCGGATTCGTAAGTTCCGCAGCTGATGTTCAGGCAGGTAATTCCCAGGCTTTCCAGATAGCGGGCGATATGGATGCCTTCCTCCTCCGTCAGCCCGTCCGGGATATATTCATTGCCGTCCATCCGGACAGAAATCGGGAATCCGGGACCGCATGTAAACTGGATTCCCTTGATGATCTCCGTAATAAACCGCATACGGTTGAAGAAGTCCCCGCCATATTTATCCGTACGCTTGTTGGTGTGCGGAGATAAGAACTGGTTCACCAGATAGCCGTGGGCCGCATGGATCTCCACCCCATCAATGCCTGCTGCCATCGCGATGTACGCGCCTTTTACAAATTTTTGTGCCATGGCGCCCACTTCCTCCGTGGTCAGAGCCCGCGGCTTTTCTCCTATAGTCGCGCACACGACTTCGGACGCCGACACGATCTGTTTACCTTTCAAAAGACGTCCCGGAGTCTCATTTCCCGGATGATGGAGCTGTACAAAAATTTTTGAATCGTAAGCGTGTACCGCTTCCGCAAGACGCACCAGTCTCGGAATGTGCTTGCTGTCCGTAGCACAGAGCTGATTGCTCGTCCCGATCCCGGTTTCCTCATCAATCCTTGTGATCTCCGTAATGATCAGGCCGGCGCCTCCCCTTGCCCGGTCTGCATAATAGCGGATAATCTCGTCCGAAGCCTCCCCCGTAGAACTGGCAAATCCGGTTCCCATGGCAGGCATCACGATCCGGTTCTTCAATTCCAGACGGCCGATCCTGCCCTTTTCAAATAATTTTGGATAACTCATAACATATTTTCTCCTTTCTTCGCCCATGCGTTCCTGTACCAGATAGCGTAAGAGCCTAACCGTCCGCAGATAAACGAAACCCCAGCCCCGTTTTGGCCCGGCAGGCCCTGCAGAGTTCTGTATCCGGAACGCTCCGTTTACAGTAAATGATAATACAGGCGGCTCTGGTTTAACATGTGTGAGAGGAATGAAAAAGATTGTGATTTTTGTTCATGATGCATATATCAGAGTTGCATTTATGTGGTATATTAGTAATAAAGCACAATTATCGGAGGAAATGCTATGAATTTTGCAGATTTTTTAAGCCGGCTGTCAGAGGATTATCCTGTGCCGGATTCCTATATTGCGGAAAACACGGAGATCTTCCATGTGCAGGAGCTGTCCGATCCGCGCCCGGAGCCGAAAGCCCCGGTGCAGAATGTCCTTTATTTTGCCGATACAGATACCTGCGACGAGGCCGCATTTTCCGGGCTTTCGGAAAACGGGCTGAATCTGGTATGGACGGGAGGGAGGAAGCCTTCTGTGTGTCAAAATGCTTTTGTGAACTGGGCACAAATCGAAACCGGCGAACCAGGCCCGATCCTGCAGTGCATCCGGGATATCCTCGTGGAATCCTGCCAGGCACAGGCTCTTTATATCTCTCTGCTGCAGGCCCTTTTGAGCGGCCAGAATATTTCCAATGTGCTCAGCGACATTGCGGAAAAAGCGGAAAGCACCCTTGTGATCATCGACATGAGCGGAAAGCTCCTGGCAAATTCTGTCCCGGTCCGCCTGCAGAACAGCCTGTGGCTGGAAAGTGTGGAGCAGGGCTTCTGTCCCCCGGACTTTATCGAGCATATCCGGGATATCCGGCGCAGCAGCGGCTTTTCCAATCAGCAGGGCCCGCAGATACACCGCTGTGAGGATGAGGCCCTTTACTACCTGCTGAGCCGCATCATCGTGGACAATACTCTGTTCGGCTATGTATTCATGATACAGGAGTCCCCGAATTTTGCCCCCCAATACCGGAAATTCCTGCCGCTGATCGGCCGGATCGTGGCGGATTCCGCCCTGCGCAGCCAGGACAGCCTGACACTGCGTTCGCGTCTCCAGGACAATACGCTCACCGATATCCTGGACGGCATCCCCGCAGAGCAGGCCGGCGCGCGGATCCATACCAGCGGGATCCATTTTCCGGACCATATGTGCGTGATGGTCGTGCGGCCCCTGTATTATCATGGGAAAACCTATTTGAAATCCACACTGCTGCCCATGCTCACCCGCATTTTCCCGACCAGCCTATATGTTCTCTATCACCACAACGCAGTGGTGGTCCTTCCCCAGGATACCGCCCTGACACTGACTGAGGAGTTATCCCGCTTTCAGGAGTCCTGCGGCCGGGAACGGCTTCTGGCCGGGATCAGCAACCCGTTCACCAACCCGGCCAGGCTGCGGGAATATTATCTCCAGGCGGCGAAGGCCTGCAGCCTGTCCCAGCAGATGGATGTGAAGGGGTATATCCATTATTACAAGGATCTGGCGTTTTATGATATGATGGAGCGGCTCTCCAGGGAGCAGCGCCTGCCCCAGTTCTGCCATCCCGCGCTGGCGGTGCTGCGGGAATACGACCAGCAGAAGGGAACCCGGCTTTATGATACGCTGAGGGCCTATACGATGTGCGGGTTCAATCAGAATATCGCGTCGGAGCAGTTGTTTCTGCATCGGAATACGATGAATTACCGGAGGCAGAAGATTGAAGATCTGACGGGTCTGAACTTTGAAAATCCGGATACCAGGTTTTTGCTGCAGTACTCATTTTTGATTGATCATTATCTGGAGCATTCGCTGGTATAGGAGGAAACGACACGCGGGATTTCTTTGACTTTTCTTCAACTCCTGAGGTCATATTTCACAAGATCCATACGTACAGTGCCATTTGCCAGAAAAGAAATCCCATCCGCTTCCTGTACCGTGTAAGTAATCGCGGTCAGAACCTGCTCACCGTCATTTACAAATACCTCCACGCTGAACCGATCCAAAATGATCCTCAGCTTCAGCTTCCCTCCCTGGCTGTTTACAAGACTTCGGCGCTGATGGATAATGGCTCTTCTGGAGCCGGAAAACTTTCGGTCTATTTTCAAAATTGAATCCTCCGGATGGAAACTCAGGGATGTATAATATTCATGATCCGGCGGCCGTCTGGCGTCAGGATTGTCTGGGGTGCATAAAAATCAATACCATAATCGATCGACTGATCCTTATCTCCTGTAAAAGTACCTGGCTTCATTGATCAAAAAAGCCGACTCTTTATGCAGAACATTCTTTCCACAGTATGGTCCGGCGTCAGCAGGAATACTCTTCCAGCGCCCGATCCAGCGCCGCCAGGTCTTCCCTAGTGGTGGCCCAGCTTGTCACAAACCGGATCACCGTATGGTTCTCGTCGTACTTTTCCCAGAAGCTGAACATCACATCCTTTTTCAGTTCGCTGATCCGCTCATTTTCCAGAATCACAAACTGCTGGTTGGTAGGAGATTTCAAATAAAATTCGATCTGCCTGCCCTCCAGAATCTTCTTCAAATCCTCCGCCATCTCAATGGCGCGGCGGCTGATCTCAAAGTACAGGTTGTCTGTAAAGAGGGTATCGAACTGAAGCCCCAGCAGCCTGCCCTTTGCCAGCAGCGCCCCTCTCTTTTTGATGGAATTGATAAAATGAGGCGGGCGGTTCTGCTTCGTGAATACAACCGCCTCCCCGCATAACGCACCGACCTTCGTCCCTCCGATGTAAAATACGTCGCAAAGCCGAGCGATATCCTGCAGCGTCACATCTGTATGGC
>OFGX01000491.1_pt1 | contig 30367 bp, 31 predicted proteins | sample 1521831 | NCBI WGS metagenome assembly OFGX01 (sample SAMEA3504080, study PRJEB24116) | mouse gut metagenome | biome: mouse gut; feature: mouse-associated habitat; material: faeces | place: Denmark | collected 2011 | reverse complement strand
TGAAATTCTTCCCCGTCCCTGGCGCGGCGGACAATAATTTTATGCCCGGCAACGGTCTCCAGGTCAAAAGCATGCATGGGCTGGCCGTATTCTTCCATTACATAATTGGTAATGTCCACCAGATTGTTAATGGGACGGATTCCGCTGGAGCGCAGTCTTCTCTGCATCCATTCCGGCGAGGGGGCAATCTGGATGTTTTTCACTACCCGGGCGCAATACCTTGGGCACAGCTCCGTATCCTCCACCGTGACTTTAATGAAATCATTGGCATTTTCGCTGTTTCCTGTTTCCGCTACCACTGGGGGCTTAAATTCCTTGCCAAAAGTAGCCGCCGCTTCCCTTGCGATGCCAAGGACGCCAAAGCAGTCTACCCGGTTGGAGGTAATTTCATATTCAAATACTACGTCGTCAAGGCCCAATGCCTGTATGGCGCTTTCCCCTACTGCTGCGTCTTCCCCAAAAATGTAAATACCTTCTTCCGGCGCTTCCGGGTACATGTCGCGGTTGGATCCCAGCTCCTCAATGGAACACATCATGCCGTTAGAAACCACGCCCCGCAGCTTCCCTTTCTTGATTTTAATGCCGCCCGGGGTTTTCTTCCCGTCATGGCCCCCAGCCACCCGGCCCCCGTCCAAAACTACAGGGACTTTCTGGCCTTCTTTTACATTGGGCGCGCCCGTGACAATCTGCACGTCTTCCCCAGCGCCTATGTCCACCTGGCAGACCACTAACTTGTCTGCGTCCGGGTGCTTTTCTATTTTTGTAATCTGGCCAATTATGATTTTTTCCAAATCTGCGTCCAGCTTTTCATATCCTTCTACCTTTGAGCCGGAAAGTGTCATTGCGTCCATATATTCCTGGGCATCCACATCCAATTCCGGCACATAAGCCTTAATCCATGATAATGATGTATTCATAATGGTTGATTCCTTTCTTCCTGAACTATTCCTAAAAAAATCTATCCTTGCCTTGGATTCAGAACTGCTTTAAGAAGCGGTCGTCATTTTCATAAAGCAGGCGCATATCGTCTATTTCATATTTCAGCAATGCGATGCGCTCCAAGCCCATCCCAAAGGCAAACCCAGAATATTCCTCCGGGTCAATGCCGCTCATCTTAAGCACCCTTGGGTGTACCATGCCGCAGCCTAAAATCTCAATCCAGCCAGAACCTTTACAGAACCGGCATCCTTTCCCCCCGCATTTAAAGCAGGTCACGTCTACTTCTGCGCTGGGCTCTGTGAATGGGAAATGGTGGGGCCGGAATTTTACCCTGGTATTTTCCCCGAAAAGCTGCTTTGCGAACTCTGCCAAAGTGCCTTTCAAATCTGCAAATGTAATATGCCTGTCAACCACAAGCCCTTCCACCTGATGGAACGAGGGGGAATGGGTAGCGTCCACTTCATCGGAACGGAATACCCGGCCCGGTGCAATCATGCGGATGGGAAGCTTCCCTTTTTCCATTTCCCGCACCTGGACAGGGGAGGTCTGGGTACGGAGCAGAATCTTGTCATTGATGTAAAAGGTGTCCTGTTCGTCCTTGGCCGGATGGTTGGCTGGGATGTTTAATGCTTCAAAATTATAGTAATCGTATTCCACTTCCGGTCCTTCCACAACCTCATAGCCCATGCCTACGAAAATACGCTCCACTTCTTCCAGGGCAATGGTATTGGGATGGCGGTGGCCCACACGGTTTTTCTTGGCCGGCAGGGTCACGTCGATCACCTCTTGTTTCAGGCGGATATCGCGTTCTGCGGCTTCTAATTTTGATTTGGTTTCTTCGATGAGTTTTTCAATGCTTTCCCTTGTTTCATTCACAAGCTGCCCTACCATGGGGCGTTCTTCGGGGAGCACCTCCTTCATGCCCTTTAATACGGCAGTCAGTTCGCCCTTTTTACCAAGGAAGGCTACCCTTACGTCATTTAATTTGGCAAGGCCGTCTGAATTTTGGATTTGGCGGACTGCTTCTGCTTTGATTTGTTCCAGTTTTTCTTTCATATTTTGATCCATTCCTTTCACTTTGCTTGGATGCTTTGCGACAGATTTCATATCCTCCGCAGTGAGATAAAAACTTATTCCCACTCCTCTACCATAAACCCGCCGCTTTCCAGTGCGGCCCTGGCCTGTTCCATATGTTTGTGCCCATAAACCTCCATGTAACCTCCCATTACTTTACTGGATGCCTGGAATATTTCTTCCATTTGGCTTTGGTCCATACAGGCCATTTGCCCTGGGCTTTTTATTATGCCAAAAATCCTGCCATGTGCTACGCGGCCTGCTTCGTCCGTCAGTTCCACGGACAACTCCCCATAGTTCTCCTTCCATTTTTTTATCTGCCCCTGGTTCGGCGCAAATCCATGTTGATCCAAAAACGCCTGAAACACATCTTCCCCCAAAAACAATGCAGCCGTATTCCCCAAGGAAACCTCCCCTTCTGTTTTTTTCCAATCCAGAGGATAGGTTTCCAAATCAACGCCATCCAGCCTTGTTTCCAACGTATATCCTTCCATTTTCAAGGTAACTGCAGCAGAGGACACCGGCTCAAACCGGACTAATCCAGTGATATTCTGTAATTCCTCCGCATCCTTCCCCGTCAGTTCCTGCCCGGATTGGATGGTAACACGGTAAAGGTTATGTTCTTTTTGGTAATCCTTATAGACATGGAAGCAAACTGCTGCAAGTAGCAAAATGGCTGCGCCATGGACAATATCTTTGTACAAATTGCGCTTCCTCATTCTTCCCTCCTATTTTAATTTGGAAATCCTTTGGTAGTGCTTCATCCGTAAATAAAGCCATACAATAATTAAAATTAATACCAAAAATGCCCCCGCCAGAATAGTTATCCACCACTGGTTGGTCTTTGGCACCTCTTTTTCCACTTTTAATTCCACAATCTGCGGCTTTTTTATGGAAGTTTTCAACTCCTGCTTCTGTTCTGCCACTTCCCCTTGCTCATTTTCATAAGTAAATATCACTGTGCACACAGTATCGCCATATTTTTCCCCATTTTCCTCTATGGCATTGCCTTCATTATCCATACAAAGGTTTCCAGCAAATACGGAAATCTCCCCATCGGCAGCCGAACCAGGCTCCACTGTCCCAAGGAACAGCTCTTTTTCCGGAAACAGCCCCTTTCCCTCCAGGCGGACCCTTACATTGTAAATTACGGCAAGGCCAGAGTTCTGGATTTGGAACGTCAGCAAATCCGTGTCTGATTCATAAATGCTCTCTGGGAAGGAAAGGCCTGTAAGTTCTGCCTGCGGCGTCTGTATTATGGTAAGGGACACCGTTTCCGTGGAAGTATACGACGTTCCCTGCTTATCCTCATATTCAAACTGGAACTGTACAGGGACGGCTTCTGCCGCCGCTTTTTTCCCTACAGACACATTTTGGGATAAATCCATGGAAGCCCCGGCTCCTGCCCGGTCAAAATACCAGGATGTTTTTTCAAAAGAAATGTCTTTATGCTCGGAAATAATCGTAATTTTCAGGTTTTCCATTGCCCTTTTGCTGCTGCAGTTTTTGGCAGAAACAGACCAGGCCGTCTGGCTCCCGGCCTGCAAGGGTACGCCCTGCAGGCTGTTTGCAGAAATCATTACCCTGGGCTGATGGGAAATTTCCCCGTTCCCCTGTGTACCTCCGGGCAAACTGGAACCATCTGAAAAACCTGGGCTATCTCCCAATGCCCCTTCTCCTGCTGCATCCCCATTCCCTAAAATTCCACTTCCATCATTTTCAGGGCTATTCCCATCCGCGCCCGTTGGGCCTTCCGGCTGGTCCCCTGCCTGGGAATCAGGTATCCCATCTGTAATTTCTACATAAACCGTAAACTCCTGCTGGATATTTTCTTCCTGTGTCTGGGCCTGCACAAACAGCCGCAGGGGATATTGCCCGTTTACCCTGTGCTCCTTAAGCTGTACCTGGCATTGGTAGAGGTAAATGCCGTCCTCAGACCTCTTTACTTTTTTCTGGTAGTTTTTATAATAAAAAGGGCTGCTGCCTTCCCGTTCAAAAGAAATCCCAACAATAATCCGGTTATCCTTTGTTTCCTGTTCCAGACGGAATGGGATGATTAAGGACATTTTATTTTTTTTGATGGAAGGCTCATACCCTTTGGAAAAGGGGGCGTTCATGCCTTCGTACTTTTTATTGGCGTCAATCGTAACCATTGCGCCAGATTTTTTCTGTGTTTCCGCCGAAATCCCTCCGCCTGCCATTGCATGGGCTGGCGCAGCGGCAAACAGGAAACACACCAAAGCAGAACAGGAAAGGATAAAACTGCAGGCCCTTCCCTTATGGTTCCGAAGCTTTTGGCGCTGTGTCCCAAAATAGCCCTTCCATTTCATGTCTTAAACATCCTCCCTCCGTCCATCTCATAAACCTCATCACATAGAATACGGATATCCTCGCTGTTATGGCTGGCAAGGATAATGGTTTTTCCCTGCTGTTTCAGCTCCAGCAGCAATTTACGGATATCCCCCACCCCATGCTTATCCAGCCCGTTAAAAGGCTCATCCAGGATCAGGAATTCCGGGTCTTCCATAATCGCCTGTGCAATCCCAAGGCGCTGGCGCATCCCAAAGGAATATTTTGCCACAGCTTTCTTTAAATCTGGATCCAGCCCTGCTTTCCTGATAGCTTCCCGGATTTCTTTTTTTGTAATCCTGCCCTTTAAGCCAGCCAGGATTTCTAAGTTCCGCATCCCGCTTAAATTTGTAAGGAACCCGGGCGTTTCAATAATTACCCCAATGCTTTCCGGGAAATCAATTTCTGCCCCAATGTACTTCCCATTCACCCGGATGCTCCCCTCTGTCACTGGGAGGAACCCGCAGATGCATTTCATCAGGACGGTTTTTCCAGAGCCGTTGTTGCCGGAAATCCCATAAACTTTTCCCTGCTCCATGCAGATGCTGATACCGTGCAAAATAATGTCGTCCCCAAATTTTTTCGTTACATGGTCTATTTCAATATAAGCTTCCATTCCATTCTTCCTATCTATATTTACAATTCCCGGCACAGGCGTGCACTTTAAATTTCCTGCACCCGCCAGTACAGCAGCAGGCTGTGGATACACAGGGACGCAGCAGAAAATACAAGGAAAAACACCCATATCCCTGTACCGTCCTGCCCCCAGTTTTCCTTGCACAGAATCCATTCCCCCGGGTACAGGGCATACAGATTCGGCAAATACCGTTCCTTCAGAATTACCATCATATAATACGCCACAAAAGGCAGGCCGTAAGCCATATAGTAATTCCGGAACGCCGCTGCAAAAATCCCCGACAGTTCTGCAAAAATCCCACCAACAAAGCTGATTCGCAAAAGGGTTTCCATTGCGCCCCGGATTCCCTCCCATGGGATTTTCCCTTCCAATTCCAGCGGGTAAAGGAAGAAAAAGCACAGCAGCAGCCCGAAAAACCCTGCCAGAAAAAAGGGGAGGAACCCCCCAGCATAGATACACAAGGTCTTTTTCCAGGTATACCCGATCCTGCTGGTCCTTGAAATATATAATTTTAAGAACCCGCTGGAGGATTCCCGCACATAGGAAGCCCCCGGTGAAAGCACTGCTGCAACGGGAACTAAAAACAGCATGATCTGGGATTCCACTGCCGTCTGGTAAAATTTCAGGAAACTCCCCTGGCTTAAGGGAATTACTATTTCGTAAAAAGGGAATGTTATAGCCATCCCCAAAAAAACAACCACTGACGCAGTCCAGAACCCCCTTTCCCGTAATAATTCTTTCACACCCTTTCCCACCCTTCTTTCCGAAAATTCTCCCAGCTCCATCCCGGCAAAATTAGCGTGCTGGGCCTTCTGGCTTGTGCCAGCATAGGAAAAAACTCATTCCCCAGTAAAGGAACCGAAATTATATTTTTTCAAAGTATGGAATGCCAGTGCGGACAAAAACAGCAAAATCCCCAGGAACACCATGCAGGACTGCCCAATCGAAGGGAGGACATCGTACCCAAAATCATGCATCCCATACGTTGCATGGTTCAAGGGGCTTATCCAGCCGCTCAGCCGCCGTACCAAAAACATTTCATATTCCTCTTTATGGAGAATTTTAGCTAAAATGTCAGGGTTCAGCAGGAACCCATAAAGGCTGTAGGAAAGCCCTGCGCCAATCGCCGCTTTTTTGCCCATTTTCATCTGGAACCATAACATCAAAAATGTTAAGGTTAAGGCATAGCATACCAGCAAGGCCATAATCTGCAGGCTGCAGGACAGGGGGCTGGTGCTCTCCATGACTTTTACAGTAGATGGGACTGACAGCTCTTTCCCCATTTGGGAATAGGCAAGGAGGGCAGCCGTCTTGCTCCAAATATTCCCCACATACGTTTTCTGCATGCACAGCAGGCTGGTTACAAGGATGACATACAGCATATACAGCACTGTTGCCAGAAAAATATAGAAAAACTGTGCCAGAAGCCACCGCCACTTTTTCATCCGAAGCAGCATATAGGGGGTAAAAGGGCTTAATTTAGGCAAATCCAAAAATAGCAGGATCAGCAGCAGGGAACACAGGAGGATAGAGGTGGCGTCCCCAAAGGTCCAGATAAACGGCTCTAAGGCCTGCATCGGGGAATCATAGTAATCGGCTACCATCATCGCCCTGTCGCTTAAGAAAAAGCATAGGATAAAGGAAAACAGGAATGTAACCACTACCCTGGGGTTCCTGAAAAACCCTAAGAAATTCCACCTTACCGCTGCCGCTACCTGCTTTATGGATTCCATGCTTCCGGTTCCCCTTTCTTTTAATAGCCTAAGCCACGGTCAATAACAGTTCCGTCAATGGCATTGATTGTCATGTAACTGGTTGTGGAATGTTCCCCATTATTCTGTTCAGAATACCCGTCCGTTTCTACGTCAAATCCCCCGAAAAAGTCCCAGACCGGCACCAGAATCCCTGACGAACTATCTACCGTAGGGTCATAAATCCTACTGTAGCCTAACTTTATTTTCTTAATATGGTATGTCTTTTGCTTTTCAAGTTCTGAAATATCTGCATTGGACACCTCCATCATCTGCTCATATATTTTTACAATGCTGTCAAAATCCATTAGTTTTACATTCTCCGTCTGGATGCCCTCCAGATTGTAAGGGCTGAAAATTTCCGCCTTCTGGATGCCGTCGTCCCCTACAATGACTTCGCATCTTTCATAGCTCCAAGGAACCAGCGTACTGTCATGGTTCTCCAAACCTCCGCCATAGGCACTGGTATTGGTAATGGGCATCCCATCCAACACTCTGGTAAAATAAAAGATATACCCTCCATCCAATATGTTTTTTTCAGTGGGGTTCCCCTCCCCGTCATAATAGGCCGTATAGCCCCATCCATTCAATTCCAAGTCCCAACCCAGCTTCTCTATGGGCTCTTTGGCAATTTTTTCTGCATCCTCATAGGAAATCCCTGCCAACCCTTTTAATGTTTCTTCTGACAGGGAATGGAAATCTTCCCTTTCAATATCCATCAGGTATTCTTCTTCCAGCCAATGGGGAAATTTTCCGGCATCCAGCCCATCGTCCCTCTCCTTTTCAATTCTTATGGTTATGTCTTTGGAATGCTCTGCACCGTCCCGTTTAATCAGGTAATTATAAATCCCATTGCCTGTTTCCACTACGCCCCAAAAGCTGTCCTTGTCTACCTCCTTTTGGGCTTCTTCCCCTGTCCCGTTTACCCATTCCAGGCCAAAAGACGGGGTCACTTCCTTTTTTTCTATTTCATCCGGCGCATGCTCCAGTTCTGCTTCATTCCGCGCAATTTCCTCGTCAATGCGGAACATCAATTCCCCGTTTTCATCTGTCCCATACCCATAGGGATCTAAATTTCCTTCCGACTTATATTTTTTCAGCTTTGTAATTTCTTCCTGGTACCGTTCCTTGGTCCATTGGTAATATCCATGGGCATGGTATATTTTATCCCCTTCAAAAAAAGCTTTGGTGACTTTGTCAAACAGCTCCTGGCTTGCTTCCTGTGCAGATACCTTGTAGGTGTTTATGGAATCTGCTTCCGGCAGGATAATTTCAGCGTCTGTATCAATGACAAGGGCGCCATTTTCATAGGTCGCTTTGTTCTTGTAGGTTTCCGGGGCTTTTACAATATTGCTTATGTTCCCCTTTGCTTCTTCCGTGCTCTCATACTGATTCATATTGTCTGTGCTCTTTTGCTTTACAATGGAATTTTTGGGTGTTTCCTGGCAGCCTGCTAACAGGCTTGCGCCTAGGATTGCCGCGAAAACAGCTTTGTATTTCCATTTATAGGCCTGTGCGGTGTTTTTTTGTTTTATTTTTATTTGTTTTATTTTCATAGGTATCCTTCCTTTCTCTCTGCATGGCCGTAATATGATATGGGAACTCCCTTCTAATACCCAAGGTCCCGGTTAATCACAGTCCCGTCTATGGCATTAATTGTCATAAAGCTTTGTTTGGAATGTTCCCCATTATTCTGTTCATAATGCCCATCGATTTCTGCGTCAAATCCCCCGAAAAAGTCCCAGACTGGCACTAAAACCCCTGCCCTGTTATCAACATTTGGGTCATAAATCCTGCTATAGCCCAATTTTATTTTGTTCACATGGTAAGTCCTCTGGGTTTCAAATTCCCCAATATCTGCGTTGCTGACTTCCATCATCTGTTCGTATATTTTCATAATGCTGTCGAAATCCATCAGCTTTACATGCTCCGTCTGCACCCCTTCCACATGGTAGGGATTAAAAATTTCTACTTCCTGGAAGCCGTTATCCCCTATAATAATTTCACATCTTTCATAGCCCCAAGGAGTCAGCGTGCTGTCCATATCCTCCAGCCCGCCGCCATAGGAGTCTGTATGGGTAATGGGCATCCCATCCAACACCCTGGTAAAGAAAAATACATAGCCCCCATCCGTAACATTTTCTTTTCTTACATTGTCTTCCCCATGGTGGAACAGGGCATAATCCCAATCCTGGATTTCCCAGCCATAGCCCAGTTTCCCTACATGCTCTTTGGCAATTTTTTCTGCATCCTCATAAGAAATGTCTATCAGGCTTTTTATCTCGTCTTCCGGCATCCCTGAAAAGCTTTCCAACTTTACATCCATCAGATACCGTCCTTCCACCCAATCCATAAATTCCATTGGGTCTGGCACGTCGTCCCTTTGTTTTCTAATGTCAAATTTTACATCTGCTGACACTTCCCCAGAAGTAATGGTATAATTGTAAATTCCATGTCCGGTTTCCGCTATTCCGTAAAATTCATATTCATTTACCATTTTCTCGGCTTCTTCCCCTTTCCCGGAAATATATTCCAATCCAAAGGAGGGCTTTACTTCTTCTTTTATGATTTCCTCCGGCGCATCTGCCAGTTCCTGTTCATCCCTTGCAATGACTGCATCAATGTCAAAATACAGTTCGCCATTTTCATCTTTCCCATATTCGTATGGGTCAAGGTTCCCTTCCGCCTTATACTGTTTCAGCCTTGTAATTTCTTCCTGGTACTGCTCCTTGGTCTGCTGGCTGTAACTGTAGGCATGATAAAATTTTGCCCCATCGAAAAACGCGTTGGTTACCTTGTCAATCAATTCCTGGTTTACTTCTTCTGCAGTTACCTTATAAGTATTTACCATTTCCACATCCGGTAGGATGATTTCTGCATCTGTGTCAATGGTTAAGACGCCGTTTTCGTAGGTAACCTTATTCTTGTATGTTTCTGGTGCATTTACCATTTCCTTAACGCTTGTGCTTGCGCTTTCATACTCCTGGGCCTTGTCTGCGCCCTTCTGTTTTACAATAGAATTTTCCGGGGTTTCCTGGCAGCCTGCCAGAAAGCCGATGGCAAGTGTTGCTGCAATGGCTGCCATATATTTCTGTTTCATAAGCTCCTCCTGTTCTTTTAGGTTTACCTGATTATAAATGTATCAGTACACTATAATTATCGTAACAGATCCTTTTTTGGAAATATTCATTCAGTTGTAAAGGATTGGTAAAGGATCCACTCGCGCAGAATCATTGACAGCCTATCGCTATCACAGCCCCAAAACACGCCCTGGGTAAAATGAAATTTTCGTCCCCTCCCCAACCTTACTCTCAATTTCCATATGCCCATGGTGCACTGCTGCAATCTGCTCACACAATGCAAGCCCCAGCCCCATGTTCCCGCTCTTTCTGGATCGGGACTTATCCACGCGGTAGAAAGCTTTGCGGACTTTATCCACTTCCTCCGGCGGTATTCCACATCCTTCGTCCCGCACCCACAGGGAATGGCTGTCCGCCCCAAGGTAAATATGGCTGCCTGCCCCGGACGCCATAATACTGTTATTGATAAGGTTTATCAGGAAGCTTGTCATTAAATCGGCATCCAGGCATTTCCGTTTCCCCTGGTAATCCCCTTCCCGCACCAATGCAATGCCAGTTTCTGTAAGCCTGTGCCTTACGCTGTCTTCCACTGCACCAAACAGCTTTTCCACAGGGAATTCCTGCAGCTCCACCTTACATTCCGGCTCATACAGCTTTGTCAGTTCCATCATTTTTTCTGACAGGCGTGAGAGCCTTCCGCTTTCCTGATGGATATAGCCGAGGGCCTTTTCTTCCTGCTCTTTGGACAGCTTTACCCCCAACAAAGTTTCCGAATACCCTTTTATGGCTGTCAGCGGGGTCTTTAACTCATGGGACATGCTGCCGATTAACTGCCGCTGGGCTTCATTTATGGCCTGCAGGGGCTTTGTGATTTTCTTAATCAGGAATACAAGGAGAAGGGCCATCCCAAAGGACGCCGCAACCGACAGCAGCAGTTCCTTTTTCACAAGTTCCCAGCTTTTTTCATAAATTGAAGTTAGGTCCACTTCATAAAACAGGTAATACCCATCCAAAGGCGCTCCATAAGTCCCATTAATATCTCCGTGATAAAATATCAAAAGATGCCTGCCATTTACCGTTTCCATTTGGCAGTTCCAATAATAATCCCCACTGCCCTTTTCGATATTCCCAATGTCAAATTCATATGGGCTGTTGTTGAACAGCTCTTTTGTCCCTTTATACAGCGCAGAATTTTCCGGCATGGTATTGCGGAAAAAATAAACCAGCGCATGGTCAGATATATTCTCTTTTAATTCCAAGTTTGATAATTTACGGTTATAATCGGAAACAGCCTTTTCAAAAATCCGATACTCTTTTTCTTTCATTAAGTCTATTTTTTCCTGCTGGCTGGTAAAAATCACATAAAATGAAAAAGCCTGCGCCAGCACAAAAAGCAATGTGGACGCAGTAAGCGCAATTTTTTTTATCATGTCCATGGCAAAACCTCCTTAGAAAACCTGGTTTTATCTAACTAATATTATAATGGATTCCTGAAAAGAAAACGACAAATAATTGTAAACATTCCGAAAATGATTAATTTATGCAAAAAAATAAAGGCGTCATTTGTATAATAATTAGAAAGGGGGGACAGAACCATTGAATCCAGAATTGATTGAACAAACAGTCCGTGATTATTCTGGCAAGTTATTGAAAATAGCTTATACCTACACAAAGAATACATGTGATGCAGAAGACATTGTCCAAGAAGTCTTTCTCTCTTTCATCACATCACGGCAAGAGTTTGCATCACAGGAACATATCCGGGCGTGGCTCATACGGGTAACCATCAACAAAAGCAAAAACCACGTAAAAAGCGCATGGATTGCGAAACGTTCCAAAATGCCGGAACCATGTGAGGAGCTGTCCTGTCTTGAACTGCAAAAGAAAGACGGCTTATTCAAGCTTAGCCGCCACCCCTTAAAAGCGAAAGAAATGCTTATCATAGACTTTAACTTAACGGTTAACAGCAACAGTACCATATCCCTGCAGGGTTCTATGAAATATGCAGATTCAAATTATGGCATTGGCTATCTGCTCAACGGCACATTCCATGATGTCCAAAAAACTTCTATGGATGGCACGGTTGACTGCAGCGTTACTTTAAAAGAAAGCGGAACCTTTTATTGGTGCATTAACAACACCTCCGGGAACACAAATTATTTCAGCGGGAACATACAGTACCGCCCTGATCCCCCGGTTTACCGGGATTACGGGGCTGGCGCAATTTCTGCAGAAGAAGGCTGCACCATACAGCTATCCCATATCCAAGGCCTATTAGGGGATACAGAAATCACAGGTATTTTTGTCTATTGCCACGAAAAAAATATGGCAAAGGAATACCCGGAGGATACCGACAGCATCACATTTACAGTTCCGGAAAAAGGGACTTACAGTATTTATGCCATTACAAAACAAGGCGGCTTAATGGACCTTAACGCCTACCTCTCAGTGGATTATCCTTCAGATTATAAAATTAGCAATACAACCTGATCCAAATGGCGTTTTTCAAATAACCGGATGGGACTGCCCCATCAGACTTCCATCCGGTAACCAACCCTTGGCACTGTAATAATCACATCGGAAAAATCCAGTTTTTTACGGATATTCCCCACATGTACATCCACTGTCCTGCTTTCCCCCTCAAAATCCACGCCCCAGAGGATATTCAGGATTTGGTCCCTTGTAATCACCCGGTTCCGGTATTTCCAGAACACTAAAAGGCAGTCAAATTCCATGGGCTGCATGGAAATTTCCACCCCGTTTTTATGCACTGTCCTCTTTTTCTCATTAATTACCACATCGCGGATACAGATTTCCTCGGCTTCCACTTTCCCGCAGCGTTTCAGGATATTGTCCATGCGGACAAGGAGCTCTAACATTTCAAAGGGCTTAACCATATAGTCTTCTGCCCCGCTCCTTAAGCCCTTTACTTTGCTGGGCAAATCTCCCTTGGCAGTCAGGTAAATCACAGGGATCCCGTGCTCTTTTAATTCCCCTAACAGCTCAAACCCGTCTTTTCCGGGAAGCATAATGTCCAGCAATGCAAGGGCGTAGTCATCCTGTTCCTTCAAATGGCGGCTGAATTCCATGCCGTCAAAAAATGGGATGGGCTGGTAGCCTGCTATTTCTAAATTCATGCAGATTAAATCGTTGATGGCTGTTTCATCTTCGATCACTAATATTTTTTTCATATCATCACCAGCTATATTATAATGGAAATTTGGAAAGAAAACGATAGTTTTTTGTAAAGAATCTGTAAAACTGCTTGCAATACATCGCAAGATGGCTTTTTCTTTCTATATAATCCATTTTTATAGTTCCCCATTGGTCCAAAGGACACTCCACAATCCATAAGTTTTTCCCATATAAATCCCAGACGACTGCCTTCCTGCATCCGTATCATGGGAATATGTTACATATTTCACTTCTTCCAATGGGCATCCTGCATACATCTCCCAAACAGCATCCCCCGCAGGCACATCTTCTGTCTTATCTAAGGATAAATTATCATCATCTACCATACTTGGGGTAAATTCAGCCTCCAGTTCCTGACTAACGGTGATAGTATCACTACCATATATTCCATAAACATCTTCCAAAAAACCAACAGAAAATGCCCCTACCCAATTTGCATAATAGCTGCACAGGCAGTCTTCCATTGTTTCCGATCCAAAATCCAAGGACATACTCCTAACATATGGGAATTCTGCTTTTCTGCTCATTGCCCCGCTAAATGCGTAGTATGTTCCACTTTTTTAACAAACAGGAACTATTAGGGAAATTTGGATTTTCATATTCCAAAAAATCGTTTACATTGCTGCCATCATCAAATATCCCTTCACCATAATTGTTTGTTTCTCCAAAAGAACAAGTTGTATCTTTAAACGTAATTTTTTTGTTTTTCTCCTCCCCCTTTTTTGCCGGATCTAAAACATACCAATCCCCCTCTATTTCAGAGGGCTTCTCCGTTTCCTGTTCTTGGAAATCCACATCTATCCCGCTATCTGTACTTTCCTCCCACAGGTTTTCCCCCATAGGCTGCTGCATTTTCATCCTTTTGCCCGCATCCTGCCATTTGGCATAACAGGATGCAAAACACCATTAAAAACTTCCATATATTCCCAAACTATTTCATATATTTTTCTCCATTACATTTTATTACACTTTTATTTTCCTCGTCTTACTATAGCTGCCATATACTTTACTGCCAGTGGAATCTGCCTTATAGGCACGCACCCGTACATAGTATGTTTTTTTCTTTTTTAGCCCTTTCACCGTTTTTGACAGGGATGATGCAGTCACTTTTTTGGTAGAACTCCTGAATTTTTTATTGGTGGAATAACAAATTTCATACCCTTTCGCTTGGCTGACTTTCCTGTATTTGACTGTAAATTTTCCGCTTCCGCGTTTTCTCAGGGAAGTGATCGCCGCTTTTTTCGGTTTTGTTACCTTATCCCATTGCGCATATACTGTCCGGGAACCGGAAGATGCCGGACGTACATAAGCATTTATCCTCTGTCCCCCTGACCTCTCTAAATACCACCCACGGAATAAATAGCCTTTCCGTTTCGCTATGGGAAGGTTCCCAAGCTGCTGGTTAAGCTTTACTGTAATGGTTTTCTGGCCTACGACTACGCCGCCATTCCCATCAAAAACCACGGTAAATGTCCCTTGTGCTGCACTATTTGTATTGGCAGGGTTTTGCGGGACTGTGGGCGCAGAAGGCTTTGTATTTGGGTTCGTTGGATTGGTGGGAGCTGTTGGCGCACTGGGGTTTACCGGATTAGCTGGAACTGCTGGTTTACCGGGATTTGCCGGGTTGGTTGGGGCCGTCGGCGTACTGGGGTTTACTGGAGGTTGCGGCTCTTGTTGGTTTTTCTGTACCAATTGGACGGGGACATGGGCTACCGCCTCATTCCCTGCCGGGTCGTAAGCATAAATATGGGTAAGATATTCCCCCATCTCATAATTATGGTCTGAAACATTAACGCGGTAAGTATAAAAACTTCCCTCTGCCGTCCCGCTGCATGCGCTGTTTGTCACCCAATTTGGAAATAAATCATCCTGCTCATGGTATAAAGTCCAAGTGGGGAACTGTACCCGGTCTACCCGGAAATTATCCGTTACCGTACAAGTAACCGTGTATCCAGTTTCTGAAACATCTGTAATTGACACATCCGTTATCACTGGTTTCTGATCGTCCTTTATCGTAAAATTCCCTGTGCCGCTTTCATAAGTTACACCATTTGCCCTTGCCCACAGGCGGAAGGTATAGGTTTCCCCTTGCCGCAGCCCAGTAGGAAGGGCTTCCCCTACAATATTTAACTCTTGGTTGACAGTGGAAGTATTCAGCCCACAGGCTTCGCTATGGTTTACCACCAAATTTCCGGCAGAATCCCAAACCTTTGCCCCTACATTGGAAACAGTTAAGCGGTTTGGGTTGCTGACCGTGCCTTTCAGCAATGCATTCCAAATGTCTGTCCATCCAACTTCGACAGCGGAATAAGACAGCTCCCCTGCCGGAGTGCTGCTCCCTGCACCTAAATATACATATCCTAAGAACGCCCCATTCCTCCCGCTTTCCAACGTAGCTTTTGACATCGTATGTATCAGGCAATACCCTGTATTTGCATTGGAATTAGCCCCTTGATAACCGCCTTCACTGACGACTGCCTGGTTCCCGCTTACGCTTTCTACCACAGCAACATGGTTTTCATAACATGCCAACGCTTTTGCCTGAAGGGTACTCCCACGGGAAAACCCAAAGGATTTGTATGCAGAATCATACCAGCTTTTCCCGGAATATATGGTGCAGTTTGCACCTGTCAACTGGTTTACCCTTGCAGACGCAAACCATGCACAGCCGGAAGGCCCGTAAGCATATTGACCCCAAGTTGGTATATTCGCATAGTTGGTATAAGGCGCAGCGTTAATATCAATAGAAATACCGCCCGTGCCATTCCCGCCAATGCCGCTGGGGGCTAAGGCATATGCATTTTTCGGCGCCATCCAGAACAAAAATAGTGACAAAATAATTAAGAATGCCCCTTTGGCCTTTCTGTAGGATAAATTTTTTCCCATCACTTTCATCTTATTCTCCCTTCTGCTTTTTCTGCCCATTCAAAGTTATAACTGCCCGAGAGCGTATTTGAAAATTGTGGAAATGAATTTTCAGACACGCTTTAATATTTTAATTCCATTTTAAAGTGTAGTACCCGGTCGTATAATAGCTCCCAACCCTCAGATAATATGTCCCTCTTGGAAAGTTACATACAAGCTTATCTTTTCCTTTAAACACCCAAGTCACAAGATCATCCTTTGGCAGGAGCTTCCCTTTATTATCCACAAAATCAAAGGTATCCCCCCGGACTACCAAAAGCTGCAGGAACAATCCCATGTCTAAATTTGATTCTTTTATTTTAGAATTAACAGAAATCGTAACTTTTGATCTTTTTGGGACATTTATTTTATAATAATGGGATTTATCTACATCAAACAAGAGATTCTTTACCGTTGCCCCTTTCTTCAAAAGCACCGCGCCCCTTAACCTTTCCCCTGCTTTATTGATTTTCGCAACCGGCGTAAAGGAATAACGGATTTTATATTTTTGGCTGCCGCCCACTGCCAGATAATACGTCCCTTTTTTCACTGCCCATGAAAATGATAATTTATTTTTTGCACCAAAATAATTTTCATTTTTATAAATTGATTTTTTTGAAGAATCCAATAAATTTACAAATGCAGATCCCTCCTCTGTCCCCTCGGTTCCATAACCATACTCCTGCTCCTGATACTTGTCTGCACCGGGAAGCTTTGACACCTTGGCATCCACAATGATATACCCCTGCTTTGGTACCTTAATTTTATAATAGGACGTGCCATAATCTTTGTATTCTAACGTCCCATCCTTATCTTCCTCCACATAAGCCCCGCCCTGCCCAGACAGCCACTTTTTATTCTTCATGGCAGTATCTGCTGCAAATATGGTAAGGCTGCATGGCAGTACACCGAGAACCATCACTAAAAAACCAAGCAGTTTTCTTTTGTTCCTCATAAAATCACTCCTTTTTTTACTTATTAGAATATTTTTTATAGTTATAGATTATTATACTATAACTATAAAAAGATTAAAGTTAAGATATGTTTTTTTATAATTGGGCATAATTTTCGGAAATTGAAAGGGATTGGTAACCACTATGGAAGATTTGGATTTTGCCTTTATCGGGCAGAGAATACGCGAACTGCGCAATGAAAAAATGCTTACCCAAGAATATGTTGCCAATGCTGTGGATGTAAATGTTTCCCATATCAGCAACATTGAAACTAATAAAGTTAAGGTATCCTTAACCCTCTTAGTCCGCATCTGCAATGTGCTGGGCACTACGATAGATTATGTGTTGGAACGCGGATACCATTGCCCAGATTCTATTATGGAACGGGAGCTTATTAATATTTTTAAAGATTTAGGGAGAGAAAAACAAGAACTATTGCTTCGGATTGCAAAAGTTTTATAATTCCAATGAAGGATTTGGAGCAGAATTTTCCAGAGATGAAAATATTGTTTTTTCCCTTGACATCCATTCAAATACATGCCCCAAACCTGCGGAAAACCCCCACTGTCATCCGTTTAAAGGCCTTCATCATCTGCACATACCCGCTAAGCTGGAGCCGCAGTTCCCCAGTTGCCAAAGGCTTCGGGCCATCTGCCGTAATCCTGCATGCAACCTCTACGGCGCTGTCCGCAGGCAAATAAGAAATTGCCCCGTTATTCCGCACATCTACATACTGGATATCACCCGTATCATTATAGATAGACTGTATCAGGTTGCAGGCAGCATCTGAATATTTTGCCCCGCCCCGCATGGTTTGCATATTTCTCCAACAGCTCCTGAAACCGGGATTCCCCGTTGACAAACACATCCGTAGCAAAAACAAAGTGGTTGATCCCCTGGGTTTCCATTGTCACTTCCTGTTCTTCTGCCCCAAGCATTTTTGCAAAGGCCAATGGCTCTCTGGAAATTCGTATGGCGGATAATTGCCTCAGTTACCATGCCCGCCGGGTTTGTAAAGTTAATCAGCCATTCATCCAGGCAGAGCTCCTCCATATCTTTGACAATATCAAATATAACAGGGATTGTGCGGAATGCCTTAAACATCCCTCCTGCGCCGTTGGTTTCCTGCCCAATCATGCCGTGGCTTAATGGAATCCTTTCATCCAGCACACGGGCAGGCAGGCGCCCAACCCTCATCTGGGTCGTGACAAAATCTGCACCTGGCAGGGCTTAACTTAATTTCCATAGGGACGCCCGCCTTCTTTACCATGCGTTTTGCCAGTGCGCCTACTATTTCCAGTTTTTCACGGCCTTCTTCAATATCTACCAGCCACAGTTCCCGCACTGGCAGGGTATCGTACCGTTTGATAAACCCTTCCACCAATTCCGCTGCTGAAAACATTAAAAAAGCAGACATTATGACGCTTGGGCCTCAGGTCCGGTTCCTTGAATCCAAATTGTCGTGCTGGGCATGGCGTTTACCATTTCGCTGGGCTACCATCTGGCCAAATCTTATGATGTAAACCCCATCGCCGGCGGGGTTATCGCATTTTCTGCAGTAGTTACCTGCATGAACCAAAGCGCTGTTTTTGACTACGCCCTTCCCGGGGTAGCAGAAACTTCCCTTGATGCATTGAAAGGGGCTGGCTTGGATGTTGCAGCAGACGGCGCAGGGGGCGTGGTATTAGGGCTCCTTTCCACCATGATTTACGTCAAGCTATACATTTGGCATTATAAGGCAGATCTGCGTCATGGCCACAAGGTTATATCCTAACAACCTGATTGTAGAATGGATCCCAAAACCGCTCCTTGGGTTTTACAGGGCGTATTCAGCGTTGCACTTGTACCCTTCTTAATCCAGCTATTCTGGTTTTTCGGCCTGCATGGCGCAAACCTGCTTGCACCGATTACAGAAGGCGTTTATACGCCGGCGCTTCTGTCCAACCTGGAAGTATGGAATACCACACATTCAGTAGAAGAAATGCCGTACCTTTGGACCCGCGGCTCCTTTGATGCATTTGCAATGGCAGGCGGTTCCGGATGTACCCTTGCATTCTTGATTGCAATTTTCATCTTTTCCAAACGGGAAGACCAAAAGGCAATTGCAAAACTGGGCGCACCCATGGGCGTATTCCAGATTAATGAGCCGGTTATTTTCGGCATACCAATTGTGCTAAACCCTGTATACTTTATCCCATGGCTCCTTGCCGCACCGATTTGCGCAGTGATTGCATATGGGTTTACGGCAATGGGAATTATCCCGCCTGTATTTATCCAAGTGCCATGGGTTATGCCTGTAAGGATTTACGCATTCCTTACAACGGGAGGTAACTTTGTCGTCTCATCCAAATGGGCGCCATACCGATGGCTGAAAATAGCAGGCATCACAGCCCATGTTTATTAAAGGGGACTGTCCACTAATTTTTTAGTGCAACAGCCCCTTTCCAATTATCATTTTAAGGAGATATTTTCATCATGGAAGGAATGGAAATGACATGTTTTGAAATAGTTTCTAATGTAGGGACTGCCAGAGGGTGTTATGTAGAGGCAATCGACCTGGCTACAGAAGGGAATTTCGAGGAAACAGAGAAAAAATGAAAGCAAAAATGGGGAACACAGGGGACGTAAAGGTGGAGATTACCGAGCTGGATGCGCCCGCTGTTATTCCGCAGAATTTACTAGAGCGTGTCTGAAAATTCATTCCCACCATCTGCATCCCCTAATTTGCGTCATATTTCTGCCAAATTCAGTCAACGTAGCCCGCTACGCCTCCTTCATTTGGCAAAAATCTCCCACAAATTGTAGAATACATCTGTCAGAAAGCAATTTTCAGACACGCTCTAGCGCAACCGGGAAAAATATGATATCATATTCCATAGAGCCTTTGGGGCAGGAACAGATAACGGTTACTTATACGGAAGATTTTTCTGGTAAATCTGCGTCCCAGAATTGGAATTATAAAATTATCGGAGCCCTTTATAAACGGGGCGCCAAGAAGAAAACAGCCCGCAAGCTGCATGACATCGAATCTTATATCAGGCAAGGATAACCAACCAGTATGCAGTTGGCTGGTAAAGGAGGAGAACCATGGAATTAGGCATTTCAATCTATCCCGGGCATTCCAACAAAGAACAGGATGCCGCTTATTTAAAACTTGCTGCAAAATACGGCTGTAAACACGTATTTACCTGCCTCCTCAGCGTAGAGGGGAACCGGGAGGGAATTATCAAGGAATTCCGCGACAGCATAGCCCTAGCCCACGAATATGGCATGGAAGTTATTTTAGATACTGCGCCGTCTGTATTCCAGGCCCTGGGCGTCGATTATGATAACCTTTCCTTTTTCAAGGAATTAGGCGCTGACGGCATCCGTCTGGACGAATGTTTTGACTCCCACAAAGAAGCCATGATGACTTATAACCCACAGGGCCTTACCATAGAAATCAACGCAGGGTTTGGGGACAGCTACATTGACAACATTATGTGCCACCATCCCAAAAAGGATAAGCTGTCCACCTGCTTTAATTTTTATCCCCAGAGATATACGGCAATCAGCTACAGCCATTACCGGAACTGCTGTGAGAATATCAAAGCTGCAGGGCTGCCAATTTCCGTATTCATCAATTCACAGGTACCAGATTCTTTTGGGCCATGGCCCGTAAACGACGGCATGCCGACACTGGAACTGCACAGGGACCTTCTGCCAGACGTGGCTGCCCGCCACCTCTTTGCAGACGGAATGGCAGATACTGTTATTTTTGCAAACTGCTATGCATCGGAAGAAGAATTCCGGCAGGTTACGGCCTTTGACCCACAGGTGCTTTCCTTTAAAGTAGAAAAAGAACTGGAACTAGTGGGAACGGAACAGAAGATTTTATATGAAGCCAGCCACTTTGTCCGGGGCGACATGAGCGAGTATATGGCCCGGAGCACACAGCCAAGGGTAATTTACGCTTCCGGCAGCATCCCCCCAAGAAACACAAGGGACTTAAAGCCTGGGGACGTAGTAATCCTCAACGACAATTATACACGCTATAAAGGGGAGCTTCATATTATCCTTAAGGATATGCCGAACGACGGCAAGAAAAATGTCATCGGGCACATACCCGAAAACGAAAAAATGCTCTTAAAATATTTGGAACCATGGCGGACATTCCGCTTTATTAATGGTTAAATACTGCGAAGGAGATGAGAAACTTGGCTACTCCGCTCTATTTAGAAATAAAGCAATGGCTGATAAAAGAAATAGAAAACACACCAATCAATTCACCAATCCCATCCGAACGGGAACTTTCCAAAATGTTCCATGCAAGCAGGATGACTGTCCGAAACGCGGTAAATGAACTGGTGGCGGAGGGCTTTCTCTATCGCAATAAAAATAAGGGGACTTTTGTGGCAGACAGAAGTCTCCTGAAAAAAAACACGGCGCAGGAAACATTAAAAAGCGGGGACGACAAGGAATATACCCTGATTTATTTCAATATCAGGGCAATCCCGGAAATTGCCCCATCGCTGAATATGCTGCCCCACGAAAGAATCCTGCGGGTGGTGCGTGTCCTCCTGGAAAAAGAAAACCCTGTGGCAGTGGAAGAAATTTATTTCCCATTTGAAAATGTCCAGTCTGTGGTGATGAAAGATTTAGACGACATGCTGGATATGGAACAGTACACCAGGGATGGGGTTATGACGCAGAAATTCTTCCCCATGCTGATACCGGAAAAATATTCCAACCAGCTAAACATTAAGATGGGGACGCCTATCATTATGGTAGAAACTACGATACGGGACAAAGAGGGCAAGCCTATCATATTAATTAAAGCTTATAATAACCCTATTGCAAAACCAATTGAAATTATTTCATAACAGCTAAAATATCAGGCATTACATTACAGCAGCTCCGAAAAGCAAATATTATGCTTTCAGAGCTGGCTTCTGTCCTATATATTATATCATATCAATTATCCCTGAATCTGCAGCAGTTTCCTTTTCAGTTCCCCTTCCAAACGGTTCATTTCCTGTTCCGCCTCCCTGCGTTTTTCCTTCCCTTCCTTCTGGATGCGCATCACCTCATCCAAGGTAGAAATCAAGGATTCATTCGTGATCCGCAAGGTTTCCATATCTACAATCCCACGTTCCGATTCCCTTGCCGTATCTATGGTAGCAACCTTCAGGCGTTCTGCATTTTTTTTCAGCAGCTCATTTGTCAGATCCGTAACCTCCCGCTGGGCCTGTGCTGCCTGTGCGGAATGTTCAACCCCCATGGCAAGGACCATCTGGCTTTTCCATAATGGGATGGTATTTACAATCGTAGATTGGATTTTTTCCACCATTATGGTGTCGTTGTTCTGCACCAACCGGATTTGGGGGGCAGTCTGTATGGAAATCATACGTGTCAGTTCCAAATCATGGATTTTTTTCTCAAACCTATTGCACAGCGCATCCAAATCCTTGGCTTCCTGGGCATCCTCTGGCAGGCCGGAACGGTTGGCTTTTTCCAATAACCCTGCAAGCTCTGTCCTGCGGACTTCCTCCAGCTTCTTTTTCCCGGCTAAAATGTACATGGATAATTCCTTAAAGTACACTTTATTCTGCTCATACATTTTATCCAAAATAGCAGCGTCCTTCATAAGCTGGACCTGATGCCCCTCCAAAATTTTGCAGATTTTATTTACATTTACTTCTGCCTTATCATATTTTGCTTTCAGGGCATTGATTTTATTGGAAGACTTTTTGAAAATCCCAAGGAATCCCCGTTCCTCCTCTGCATCAAACCCTTTCAGTTCCATTACGACCCCAGTCAGCAGCTCCCCTATTTCCCCAAGGTCTTTGGTCTGGACATTTTCCAGCGCTTTCTCAGAAAAATCCGCCATTTTCTTCTGTGTCCCTGCCCCATACTGCAGCACAATGTTGGAATTATGCAAGTCAATCTGGCTGGTAAATTGGTCCACCATCCGGCGTTCTTCCTCTGTAAGCAAATTATCGTCCCACCTGGGTTCCGCTGGCTCCTCTTTCACCTGTTCCGCCTCTTTTTTCTCTGGGAAAGGTTCTAGGGTCAATACCGGTGCATCTGAAAATTCTAATCCTTCGCTCATATTCTTCCTCCATCTTCTGCTACAACGACTTTCCTGCGGGTACTGCCGCATACAATGCCGGATTTCCTATCTGCCGGAAGGTATATCCTGCATGATAAAACCAACCAATGCTTACCCTTTATTTTTTAAAACCATCCTCTGTCAGCCCTTCCTGTGCCAGCATGGTATGCAGCACGGAAATATCTGTGGACACATCCCATGCCACGTCTTCAAACAGGCTGTCCAGCAATTTTTCAAATGCAACATTCAGCGTATCAAGGGTCTTTTCTATTTCCTCTTTGGAATTTTTAATATTTTCCCCTTGTACTGGCTGGCTCTCTAACTGCTGGTAAGCGTCCAGCAGCTTTACCGTGGTAGGCAGGTAATATTCCATCAATTTACGGATATCTTCCAAAGAACCCGGGTCTTCCTTCACCCGGTCAAATATTTTCTGCACCAGCAATTCCATCTGGGAAATTTTCCGGGAAATCTCCTGCTCCGGGATTGCCTGGTTGCTTGCCCTGATGCGTTTTAAATATTCCTTCCCTTCCGCAATGACTTTCTGGACCTGGGGGTTAACGGTATGTTCTGGTATTCTCTGGGACTCCCGCTGCTTTTGCTCCTCCATTTCCAACTGCCGTTGCTGTTCCCGCTGCTGCTGGATTTTCTGGTATTCCTGGTAAGTGTCATGGCTGACAATCAGGCATGTATTTTCCTGGTCCAAATGCCCCTGCCGGAACCAGCCCTTATCAATCATCTTCCGCACGTCTTTTAAGACAAACTGGAAGGATTTCCCATTCCTGTCCGCCAATTCCTTAATGTTGCAGTAGGTCCTCCCATGCAGTTCTGCAACATAGCCCCGGTACCGCCTCAAAGCATTCAGCATACTGCTCCCTTTCCACGCCATCAGGCCGCTCCCGGCAAGCAGGGGGCAGAGGACGGAAAGCGCAATTTTTATCCCGATATGGAAATCACCCAGAAAAAAACCTACCAGCCCTAAAGTCACCACGGCAACCCCGATCCCGATGCTGAATGTATATCCGAAGGCCGCCAATGCAACCCCTCCTGCCTTCACCGAGGTATTTTTCTTAAAAAGCTCTGGCCTTTGGGCTGCCTTTGGCACGTTTAAGCTGCCAACATTATTTCCCTTGTATTTCGCTTCCCATTCTTTTTGCTGTCCCTGCCCCTGGGATGGCTGCGGGTCTGCTTTGCCCCCATGCTCCGGGAATGGCTGGGAAAACCCTTTTCCCATACGTTCCTGGAATGGCTGCGAAAACGCCTGGTTCACGGTTTCCCCTGCCGTTTTCAGGCCTTCCTGTATGCTGCTGACCGCATCGTTAATGCTGTTTGTAATTGTCCGGTTCAACTGGCGGAAATCTTGGGCATTGACAGCATCCTCCACAATATTGCGGATTTCCTTCCCAAATTTCTCCCATTCGTTATTCATAATATCCTCCGTACATGGTATCTTCCATCTATCATTATGTACCATTATTCTTTGAAAATCAACAACTTTAATTGCTATTGTATTATTTTTTACAAGATGGTAAAATATTTTTGTTCCAGAAGGAAAATTACGCAACCAATGCATCTTGGAAATCAGCGATTTCCGAAAGTGAGGGAAAAAATGAAAACACACCAAGATTTAAGGGAACTCTTAAACCGCATCGACCACAGGGGCTATCCAGCCTATAAAGATACAAGGGGCAGCTACCAATTTGACAAATATGTATTGTCCATCGACCATGTGCAGGGCGACCCCTTTGCCGCGCCGTCTAAGGTAAGCATCCATGTCCCGGGAAAAACTGCAGGGTTCCCCTCTGGGCTGTACCAGGAAAAACACAAGCGGATAGCTTTGCAGGATTACTTAATCCGCAGGTTTTCCAAAGAAGCCGAAGCCTGCACCTTTAAGGCAAAAGGATCCGGAAAAAGCGGGCTTATGTCAGTCAGCAGGTGCGGGCAGGAAATCTTAGAGCGGACTGCCTGTGAAATCCAAAAAGATGGAAAAGTGGCCGTCCGCATGGAAATCGGTTTCCCAGCCAACGGCAGGACTATCAACAGCCGGGAATTAATCAAAATCCTCTTTGAATTCCTTCCGGGCTGCGTGAAAAAATCCCTGCTCTATGCATCCCTTGACGCGAAATCTGTCCAGAAAAATGCAGAGCTGGCAGAAGACCAGTATTTTATCCGGCAAGAGCTCCCCAAGCTTGGGCTTGCCGCCTTTGTGGCAAACGGCTCCATCCTCCCAAGGGAATCCGGCGTATCGGACCGCCCCATGAAACAGGGGGTAGCCTTCCAGTCGCCAAAATCCATGGAGGTGTCCCTGGACCTGCCAAACCATGGCTCTATTGCCGGAATGGGTATCAGGCAGGGCATTACCCTGATAGTAGGCGGCGGATACCATGGCAAATCCACCTTGCTCAAAGCATTAGAGCTTGGGGTCTATAACCACATTTCCGGGGACGGCAGGGAATACGTCATTACAGACAGTACCGCCATGAAAATCCGGGCAGAGGATGGCAGGAGCATTAAACAGACTGACATTTCCATGTTTATCAATAACCTGCCCAACAAGAAAAATACCGTACAGTTCTGTACCGAAGACGCCAGCGGAAGTACCTCCCAAGCTGCCAATGTAGTAGAAGCCATGGAAGCCGGGACAAAGACCATGCTGATTGATGAAGATACCAGCGCAACCAATTTCATGATACGGGATGAACTGATGCAGCGTGTAGTAAACCGTGATTCCGAGCCCATTACCCCGTTTATTGACCGGGTACAGGAGCTTTTCGCCCAATATGGCATTTCCACCATTTTGGTTGCAGGAAGTTCCGGCTCTTATTTCCACAAAGCAGACTGTATTATCCAGATGGACCATTACCTGCCCAAAGACATTACGGAATTTGCCAAAAAAGAAGCGGACGCATTTCCAATCCCAAACGAACCTGCACCTGAAAGCCATGCGCCTTCCCTTGCCCGCATCGTAAAACCGGACCAGGGGTTTAAGAAAAACGACCGGATTAAAATGAAAACCCAAGGAAAAGATTCTGTCCTGATTAACCGGGATACCATAGATTTGCGGTATGTGGAGCAATTGGCAGATACCGAGCAGCTAGTTTCCCTGGGGTATCTGGTAAAATATGCCCAGCTCCATATTTTCGATGGGAAGAAAACACTTTCCGATGCAGTGGAGCAGCTTTGCAAGATGCTTGACAAAGACAGCCTTGCGGCTGTATGTGAAGGCAGCTACGTGCCCGGCGGGCTTGCCATGGTACGGAAACAGGAAATCTATGCCTGCCTGAACAGATATCGGGCGTTACGGCTGTAATAAGTCCATGAGGACAAAGAAGCAAATCCCCGGACTGTGGTGCACCACAGTCCGGGGATTCTTCTTTATCTTTATCTGATTTTTGTTTTTTTATATAGGCTAACGGCGCTTATGACGTCAGTAACAAAAATAACATGCAGCACAATATATATTACCGCAGATTTTTTTTTAAGATAGCCTTTCTTTGCCATCCGCACAGATGCGCTTATCCCATACATGGATGAAGCCAACATAAGGAAGAATTCCACCGCTGCCAGAACCACAAGGAAGATTGGCGAAAGGAAAAGGAAGGCTGGCACAACCATGGAAAGCAGGAGCAGCGCCCCTAGGGCAAACCCTATGACGTAAAAGGGGATATGGGCTAGTTTTATCAGCATACCATAAAATGAAAGCTGCTGCTCTGATCCATGGAAGGAAAATGCGTTCCATATATTCAGGCCATATACAAAGAGCGTGGCAATTGTATAGGCTATCAGGAAATTTATATGGGCTTCTCCTGTTTTATCTGGCAGAAATAAAAATATGGAAAATACATATGGCCAAACCATAAGGATAACCGGCAGGATTTTTTCTGATTTTTTCAAAAGGCAACCTCCTCTACATCGTTAATCTTAATTGGACCACTTCCGGAACTCTTCCATTTTTTTCTTCCCTTCCGGCTGTGCCATCAGGGGCTGGTACAGTTCATCTTCTCCCACTAACCGGTAAAGTAATTTCTTATCCATAAAAATACCACCATTTTGTCCAGACTTCAATTCTGTTTCCATAATTTCATCTATAAGATGGAAGAAATGCTCCATGGCATGTCCTAAGTCCCCTATTCTAAGATAAAATTTTAATAATAATTCTGATGGATGGCACCAGGCCAGAAGGGGCAATGCTTTCCGTATCTGATAATATTCCTCCGCGTGTTTTAGGGCTTCTTCCATATTCCCTTCCTGTATGCTGGCGTCGAATAAAAGTTTGATATCTCCCAGCAAATTTATAAAATCCCGGGCCTGTATGCTTTTTATCCGCTTCTTTGCCTGTTCCAGATTCCCCAGTTCCAGATAGACCTTTGGAAGCATATGCTCTGCCTGGTATCTTTCCAGCGTAACGTTTTCCAGTAATTGCTCTGCCTCTTCCAGCCTGCCAGCTTGGATATACCGGGAACTTAACGCAATAGCAGCGGTTTCTTTAAGATCAGGGCAGCCTTGCAAATTTTTATCTTGATAAATTTCTTCAAACAATGCGGTGCCTTTTTCCATCCATCCTTGAAAAATTTCTTCTTCATCCTCCTTGGCTGTGTAAGCATAGAGAAGGGGCGCGTTAGCTATTTTCAATTTCAGGTAAAGGTTATTTGGGTATTCATTTAAAAAGTGAAAGGCCTGCTCCATCCCTGCCGGAAACCCTTGGGATTCACAGGCTGCCCGGACTTGTTCCATAAATGCGTCTGTTTCCTTGTCAGTGATATCCTGCCGGAAAGAAAACAGGGTGTTGATATCTGTATGCAGCAGCCTTGCCATAGGGGAAAGCAGAGAAATATCCGGCATTGTGGCGTTATTTTCCCACTTGCTGACTGCAGCTGCGGAAATGCCCAAGGCTTTTGCAAGCTGCTCTTGGGTTAAACTTTTCTGTTTCCTTAAGGATGCTATATTTTCTCCTATTGTCATTTGGGTTCCTCCTAGATGTAAAATATGCCAAGCAGTGGGCAGGTTTTCAACAACTATTATAAAATTCTTTTAGGATATCCACAATAGAGCAGAAGTTAAAAACATAAGAAAGTTTATTAACTAAGATTCAATATTTTGACGATATAGATTAGGGTGTCAAAAGCACCTTTGGCGCTACTCTTATACCATATATTGCTATTGCAAATGTATTTGCACATCAATATATGGTATAGAGCGGGTGCGTCACACCCTTTTGACACCCTAATCCGATATAAAAATAAATTATATCATTATGAAAATGAGGGGTTCTTATGAAACTAAAGATTGCAATCTGCGAAGATGAATATAACATCCAATTTTTATTAGAAGATTTTGTACAAGAGGTTTTAAATGGATATAACTTAGAATATGAAATAGAGGTTTATAGTAATGGGGAAGAATTCTGCAGGAATTTCAAAAAAAATGATTTTGATTTATTATTTTTAGACATTGAATTAAAAGAAATGAATGGAATCGAAGTAAGCAAATTTATCCGGGAAACAAAGGGGGATGAAACCATACAGATTGCATACGTATCAGGAAAGACAGGTTATGCATTAGAATTATTTGAATATCGTCCCATAAATTTTCTGGTTAAGCCAGTAGTGTCAGAGGATATAAAAAAAGTAATTGATAAACTCCTGTTACTGACAAACCAATACGAAGAATTATTCCGATACAAAAAAGGGACTAGTTCTTATATGGTCCCTTTACAGGATATCATTTATTTTTCCAGCAGAGGAAGAAAAGTCACCATACACAAAAAAGATGGGAACGATGAATTCTATGATACTATGAACCATATCTATAGCCAATTAGAAGGAAAACGTTTTTTATTTGTACACAAATCATATATCATTAATTGTTTATATATCAAGTTATTAGAATACAGCCAAATTACTTTGACTGGAAATATTAAAATTCCTATCAGCCAATCCAGACGCCAGTCTATCAGGGCTGAATTTCTTTCTTTTAAAAAAGGAGAATTATAGATGTGGGAAGGAATAGAAATCGGAATCAAGATTATTACTCTTTTATTTGAATTATATGTAAAAACCTGTTTTTTTGATCTGTTATTCTGCAAACAGACAAAAAATATTCATTTATTTAAATTATCTGTCCTTGCAAGCATGACAGTTACCTTAATGGTTGATTACTGTTTTCCTTATGTTTGGCTTAACTTTTTATCCAGCTTATTTCTGACGTGGCTCTTGGTATGCTGTTATCCTGCCAGCAACAAGAAAAGGATTATTGCCACAGCCATTGCCAATATTTTACTTGCCCTGTCAGAAGCCTTTGCAGCAATAGTTCTGGGCATTGGGGGATTTCAGTTCCTTTCTTTGGCAGCCAATGATAAAACATCTGGGTTTTTGTTAAGCAGGGTTGTTTTCTGGGGAATCTATTGTTTGCTCAAACGATTCTGGCATAAAAATCCTAATATAGAAATACCTAAAAAAATCAGCTTTCTAGGGTTGGTTTTAATGGTTATTCTGTTAATGGAAATTATGCTGGCATATTCCCAGACAGAGTTAAATAAAACCTATACTTCTATTTGGGTGTTAGGTGCATCTTTAACATGTTATTTATACCTTTATTTATATGGCATGATTTCTGGCTTTATGGCGGAAAAAATGAAAAGGGAACTCGCGGAAAAAGAAAAAGAATATTACCACAGAGAAGCACAGCTGCTGCAAAACAACTATAATGAAACAAAAAAATTCCGGCATGATTTCAAAAACCGTATGCAAATCATAAACCAATTGGCAGAAGAAAATAAAATAGAGGAACTAAAAAAGTATTTAGGAAAATTTTCTGAAAAAATGGAACATATCCCCAACTTTAGCAACACTGGCAACCTTGTAATTGACAGTATTGTAAATTATAAATTGCAGCAGGCAAAATCGCAAGACATTGGCATAACTTCCCATATCCTGTTACCAGAACAGCTAAACATGGACGATGACGACATAGCCCTGATTCTTGGGAACCTTCTGGATAATGCCATTGAAGCTGCTGGGCATATAAAAGATAAAAAATATATTGTTTTAGACATCAATTATCAATTTGGATGTATTTACATTCATATAGAAAATAAATTTGATTCCATACTTCGACTGGAAAATGGCATATTAAAAACCAGAAAAAGCAATGAGAATTTTCATGGGATTGGATTAGGAACCGTGCATGGACTTGTAAATAAGTATCATGGAACAATAGAGATTTCAGCCAAAGAAGATGTGTTCTCTGTTGATATTCTTCTGTATCTATCTGTACACTCTTTGGATAATCCCAATATGCCCATCCGGCCGTAACACAAGAAATAGGGAGCTGTCGCACTAAGCAAAACATATACAAGATATCGTATAGAAGAATGATTTATACTAACTATATCTTGT
>OFGX01000490.1_pt1 | contig 30379 bp, 23 predicted proteins | sample 1521831 | NCBI WGS metagenome assembly OFGX01 (sample SAMEA3504080, study PRJEB24116) | mouse gut metagenome | biome: mouse gut; feature: mouse-associated habitat; material: faeces | place: Denmark | collected 2011 | reverse complement strand
TCTATCATACAGGTTTGCTCCAGTTTTGTATAGGTACTCACTATCTACCGTTTACGAAAAAGCATCCTTCAAAATACGAAATGTCGCTGTTTATTGCGGACAAGCTTGCGTGGGACAGGGAGGGCATACCGCCTTATTATGAAGAAGTCGATGCTGCACTTGCTATATCGCTGGAAGCAGCATGTTACAGATATATGCGATACATGGTTGATAACGATATGATTCTATGTCCTCACGACAACTGGATAGAGGCGTATGGACAATTGAAAGATATGGGAGAGTTTGGATGAAAGCGATTATATTAGACATGTATGGCGTGATAGTAAAACAGACAGGAGATGAATTTGTTCATTAGGTTGTGATAAACGCACAAGACGCGATTTCAATCACCCAGTCAGGCGCACCGCTGCAGCCCTCATCATCCAGCTTTGTCTTATCGCAGACTACAGAAATATCAGTTTCTGATGGATCCGCCGCGGTGGCGCACTGAAGCTCGCCTTTGTTTGTTCTGCTGTTCTCTAATCATTTGGTATTCTTTTTATCGTGATAGAATTCCATGACGATATTCTGGGGATAATCGCCGAACTTTTCCCCGAACAGATTTAATCCCCCGCAATACTGGGCGTCTCGTCTTACTTCCAGTTTGAATTTGATGTAATCGTTGTAGGGCAGCCCTAAAGTAAGGATGTTTTCCTTGCTGACGAGGACTCCGTCGATATAGCACCCTTCATCTGTAATCTCAAAGGTCCGCAATTCCCCGTACTGTGTCGAACTGTCAACCCACCAGTCAGGGTTCAGCTTCCCTTTGCGTCCCCCGAAATCTCCCTTGCAGTGGAGAATGCCGATTTCATGGGTATTAACGGAAATCGTGATGTCGGAGGGCCAGTCGTTGTTGTAGCCAAGGGCTTCGGAACAAATCTCAAAAGAGAATTTGACGCGGTTTATAGGATTGTTCTTCAGGAAGGAATTGGAGAACCTGTATTCCAGAAATCCGCAGCTGAGCCACACTAGTTGCGCCTTATATCGAGAGGGGCTGACAAATACGCTGATATTGTCTTCGAAGCCCAGGTCACCCTGTTCTGATACCATGCCACAGGAAGGCAGGACGCTGTAGTCAAAGTAGCAGCCCACGGGCATGGATTCCCGATAAAGATAATCCGGCGAGGCGTCCGATTCCTGCCGGAATATATCGATCAGAACCTTATCTATTTGGATTCCGCAAAGTTTCTGGGAGCCTTTGGAGCCTGGAACGGGCTGGACCGAAATCAGTCCGGCGCTTTCCAGAACCTTGATGTGCAGTGCTGTGCTGGAAAGGGGAAGGTCGAACTTAGCCGCTATATCGGAGATGATGGCAGGTGTCTCGGCCAGGTAACGCAGGATGTCCAGACGTACTGGAGCGGAAAGCGCTTTTCCTACATTAGAGAGTCTTTCTGTGTCACTTAAATTAAGTTGGAGTCCCTGTTTCATATCAAAAGTCCTTTCTGTGGCGTCTTGCCTATATCGGATAGTACGTGAAAGTCCGGAGATTATTATATCAAAAATGTAGATAAAAATCAATTCCATAGGAAGTTTAAATACAATAAATAGAATTATGAAAGATATTAAACATAAAAAATGGATATAAATTAAAAATAAATGGGTAAAAACACAAAAATATTGAAAATGTGTTGACAAAATTGTGGAAAAAGTATATTATGAAAATATATTAAATACATAATTAATGTATAAATACAAAGCAATGCTACATAGTAATGGGAGGAATAGAGGATGCAGAAAGGATATATGCGCCCACAGATGGCCAGAGAGGGTTGGACGAATCTGAACGGCATGTGGGACTTTGCGTTTGATGATAGGAACGTAGGGGAAAAGGAAAAGTGGAACGAGAGCTTTCCGGCTGAGAAACGGGAAATCAATGTCCCCTTTTCCTATGAGACAAAGATGAGCGGGATCGGAGACGAGGCTTTCCATCCAGTGGTGTGGTATGAGCGGGAAGTGGCGTTGTCGGAGCCGGGAAAACGGCAGATTCTTCATTTTGAGGGTGTAGACTACACCGCGAAGGTATGGGTGAATGGCTGCTTTGCCGGGACACATACAGGGGCCTATGCCAGATTCTCCATGGACATCACAGATTATGTAGTGAATGGCGTCAACAAGATTACAGTGCGGGCGGAGGATTCCATGAGTTGTATCCAGCCCAGAGGGAAACAGCGCTGGAAAGATGAGAATTTCGGCTGTTGGTACGTGCAGACCACAGGCATCTGGAAGACGGTGTGGCTGGAATCGGTTCCCCGGACTTATATAGAGAAATTAAAGATAACGCCGGATTTGGACAATGCTAAAGTTGGATTCGAGATCAAACTGAATAAAAAGCCGGAAGAGCCAGGGAAATTGACGTGCAGAATCCTTCTGGACGGAGCGGAGGTCAGAGCCTGTTCGGTAAAGGCCGGCGGACAATATCTTACCTTTGACGCATCTGTGGCGGATGAGGACGCCCCATGGCATATGATACCCTGGTCCCCGCAGAATCCTAAGCTTTATGATGTGGAGCTTACGCTTATAGAGGGGGAAGAAAAGGATGTGCTGACAAGCTACTTTGGGATGCGCAAGATAAGCATCGAGGGCGGACAGATACTGCTGAACAATCGCCCCCTTTACCAGAGACTGATTTTGGATCAGGGGTATTGGGAGGAATCCCATCTGACTCCGCCATCGGAGGAGGCGCTGGTGAAAGATATCGACCTGGTTCTGGAAGCCGGATACAATGGCGTCAGGAAACATGAAAAGGTAGAGGATGAAAGGTTCCTCTACTGGTGTGACCGTAAGGGGCTGCTGGTATGGTGCGAGATGCCTTCGGTATATGCTTTTCAGGATGATTCCGTAGAGCAGTTCACGAATCAGTGGATGGAAATAGTAAGACAAAATTATAATCATCCTTGCATCGTGACATGGACGGCGTTCAATGAAAGCTGGGGGATAGAGAGAATCTATACAGATTCCCGCCAGCAGAAATTCACGGAGGGGATTTACCATCTTACGAAAACATTTGACCCCTTGAGGCCGGTGATTGTCAATGACGGTTGGGAGCATACGGTATCGGATATCGTAACGCTTCATGATTATGAAGAGCTGGGAGAAATCCTGGCGGATCGGTACCGCCACAAGGAAGCCATCGTTAACAATGAGATTCCCTTTAACCGTGACCGCTATGCCATGGCGAAAGGATATCCCTATCAGGGTCAGCCGATCTTGATTAGTGAGTATGGCGGAATCGCTTTTCAGACAGAGGATGGATGGGGATACGGGAACCAGGTGGCTGATGAGAAGGCTTTTCTGGAGCGTTTCCGCAATATTGCCATGGCGATCAAGAGCTTGCCTTATTCAGTCGGCTTTTGCTACACCCAGGTGACAGATGTGCAGCAGGAAGTGAACGGCTTGTATACCAGTCTGAGAGAGCCCAAGGTGGATATAGGGGAGATTCGGAAAATCAATCTTTCCTGAATGGTATCATGAATCCATGGTGATATAGCCGCTCGTGAGAATGATTCATTCAGTCAGAAGGCTGGTGCGAAATGGTTCCTATTATAGGAGATATGCTATGAAGAGGATAAAAGTCGGAATTGCGGTATTGTGCATAGTAGCTGTCGCCGCCGGAGTCTGGGGCGTGACGGCCGGCAGGGGACAGGGCGGAGGCACAGCGGATCTGGAGCATTCCATGGAGACGCTGAACGGGCTTCTCCTTTCGGCGGACGGCATGCTGGAGGAGCATTATAAAAAATATCTCGGCCAGTATGCCGGACAGTATTATCAGGGAGATACCCTGGTCCTTGACATGGAGCAGGTGAGCGAGGAAGCCCGCAGGGTCTCCCTGGAGCAGTCAGCCAATATACAGGTTCCGGCGGCGGAGTCCGGACTGTATGCGATTGGGTTCGATTACAAATGCACCGGCGACAACATTCTGCAGACCAGCATCTCAATGAAAGTGAACGGCGAGATTCCTTATCAGGAATTGGGACATTTGTTCTTTGCGGATACGTGGAAGAGCGGGGAAGTGCAGCATGACAGATATCAGAATGAGAGCATTGCCATGCCGGAGAAAGTAAGCGAGTGGCGTTTTACTTATCTGAGGGATACCTCTTTTCTGCAGAATGCCCCGCTTTTGGTATATCTGGAACAGGGACTCAATGAACTGGAACTTTCCGCTAATGAGGGAAGCGTAGTGATTGGGAATGTATACCTGGCTTCCGCGGAAAGCCTGGAAGTGCCAAAGGACCAAGAGGGTGCCGCGGAGGGGACGAAATACATTGAGATAGAAGCGGAGGATATGGATTACAGGAGCCTGGTGAATATCAGGACGGAAGCTTCCTTCGATGCATCCGTGACGCCCTATGACCCTTATGTCAGGCGCCAGAACGTAATAGCGGAAAACTCCTACAGGGTAGGAGGCACTGGTATGGATTATATGGTTACGGTGGAGGAGGACGGCTATTATTACTTTGCTTTTGACTATATGCAGAGTGAGAAAGACAATTTTTCGGTTTATCGGAACCTGTACATAGACGGACAGATCCCTTCCGCATCCTATGAGAATATCGCATTTCCCTATACCAGGAAATATCAGCGGAACAAGATAGAAGTCCCCGTCTACCTTGCTGCGGGGGAGCACAGGTTGACGCTGGAAGTGTCGCTGGAGCCTTATGGGGACGCAGTGACGATCATAGGTGGAATCGTGGGTCAAATCAATGACCTGTCGCTGTCCATCAACAAGATCATAGGCGGCAACAACAATAAATACAGAGATTTCGAGCTGGAGGAATATGGGCTGAATATCGAGATGGATCTGAACGAATGGGCAGACATGCTGGAACAGGTATACCTGGCCATTGCGGAGGGCGATAAGTATGGCACAGAGAATGGGCAGATTAAATTGCTGGACACGGCGGTGAAGAATCTCAGGAAGCTGGCGGCCAGGCCCAATGAGCTCCCACAGAACATCAATCAATTTTCCTATGGGGACAGTTCCGTGCGGCAGTATCTGTCCACAGTGTCGGAGAACTTAAGTTTCGGGGACATGTCCCTGGACAAGATTTACATCTACCAGAAAGGGGCTCAGCTTCCGAAGCGGAAAGGGGCTCTGGAAAAGGCAGTGCTGAATATAGAGCATGTGTTGGCGTCCTTTGTTCAGGATGATTATGTCCCGGAATACAACCAGGGAGATGCCCTGGAGGTATGGGTGAACAGACCAAGGCAGTATCTGGAAATGATTCAGAGGATGGTGGATACAGATTTTACGGAGAAGACGGGCATCAAGGTGAATCTGTCCATCGTGCCGGATCAGCAAAAGCTGATTCTGGCTAACGCATCGGGTAAGTCGCCGGATGCGGCTATTGGGATTGGGTCCGGGTTTGTATATGACTTGGCGCTTCGAAATGCTTTGGTGGATCTGCGGCAGTTCGACAATTTCAAAGAGGTGGGCAGGCGGTTCGCGCCGGGAATGCTGATACCGGGAGCCTGCGATGATGGGATCTACGCGATTCCCGAGACCTTCAATTTCTATGTATTGTTTTACCGTACAGATGTACTCGAAAAACTGAATCTTCAGGTTCCGGACAATATGGACGAGGTGCGAAAGCTTTTGCCGGAGCTGAGCAGGATGGGGCTGGAGTATTACACCCATGCGGCGGCCCCTGTGAAGACGAGCTTTGCGGTCACGGCGCCTTTTGTATTGCAGAACGGCGGGGCTATCTTTGCGGAGGACGGTCTGCGGGTGCGGCTGGATACGGAGGAGGTCATAGGGGGACTGAAGATACTGACGGAGAATTTCACCGTCTATGACATGGACTATGAAATCCTTAACTTTTATCAGTCCTTCCGGGACGGCAGGACGCCGATAGGAGTGTCCGAGTATGGCACTTATAATCTGCTGACCAATGCCGCTCCGGAGTTGAACGGATGCTGGGACATTGCCCTGTACCCCGGAATTGTAAGGAAGGACGGCACCGTGGACAGGTCCACCTCGGGAGCGGGGGAGAGCTGTGTCATATTTGATTCGTCCGAAAAACAGGAGCAGGCATGGGCTTTCCTGGACTGGTGGATGTCAGATGAGGTGCAGAAGGAATTCTCCGTTACGCTGCAGTCCACTCTGGGAAATGAGTACATGTGGAATTCCGCCAACGTAAACGCCATAGCGGCGGCGCCCTGGAGCGCGAAGCATAAGGCGGTGATACTGGAGCAGATTGGTTGGACCAATGAGATTGCCAAAGTCCCGGGAAGTTATATGATTGAGCGGGAGCTAGGCAATATAGTGGTCAATGTGGTCACCCAGGACGTAAGTCTGCGGACAGCCATAGACAACGCGCAGAAGCGCATCAATGCCGAATTCAGCAGGAAGCTGGAGGAGTTCGGATATATTGACAGCAAAGGGAATGTGGTGAAAGAACTTGTGATACCTGACAAAGAGCTGATAGAGGAATGGTTGGAATGAAGAAAAAGTTTAAAATAAACGCAGCGGTCTGGTTTTTGATGCCATATGTGATATTGTTCATGATATTTATCGTCATTCCTGTAATAGCGGCAATAGCGCTGAGCTTTACGAACTATGATGCCATACAGAGGCCGGAATTCGTAGGATTCCTGAATTACATCAATCTGCTGACACAGGACGAGATTTTCATGCAGTATGTCCTGCCCAATACCTGCGTCTTTGCCTTTATTGTGGGGCCGGTGGGATACGTGCTTTCTTTTCTGCTGGCATGGATGCTGGCTCAGATAAGCAAGGTGCCCCGGACCATACTGGCATTATTGATCTACTCTCCTTCGCTGACTTCCGGCGTGGCCATGAGCGTGGTATGGAAAATCATATTCGCCAGCGACCAAATGGGATATGCCAATTATTTCCTGATGGAACTGGGCATCATAACGGAGCCCATGCTGTTTACGTCGGATGCTAATTTCCTGCTTCCCATCATGATTATCGTTTCCTTGTGGAGCAGCATGGGAGTGGGCTTCCTGGCAATCCTGGCCGGAATCCTGAATATCAATCCGGAATACTATGAGGCGGCCATGATTGACGGAATGCGCAACAGGTTCCAGGAGATATTTTACATTACCATTCCGCAGATGAAGCCCCAGATGATGTTCGCCGCCGTTATGGCTGTGGTGAACACGTTCTCGGTAGGCGCCATCGGCGTGCAGCTCAGCGGTTCCAATCCCACCCCGGGATATGCGGGACAGTTGATTGTGAACCATATCGAGGACTACGGGTTTCTGCGTTATGAGATGGGCTACGCATCCACGGTCTCGCTGGTACTGCTGGTATTTATCTACACAATCTCCAAAGTGGCGGGCAAGGTCTTCAAAGAAGATTAAATCAGCGGATGCCGGGTGCGAAGCGGGCATCTGCTGAACTGGAATGAAAGGGAAAAAGCATGAAGAAGATCAGGAAAATAGTGGCATTGCTTGCAAGTGTCATAATGATTCATGCAATATGGCAGCCGATGACGTTACAGGCGGGGGAAGCCTCTTACACTTCCCTGACATTTGACAAGGATGAAAATCTGGTGCGCACAGTGGACGGCTATCTGCCGAAAGCGCTTTGGGACAAAATCGGCGAGTACGGGTTGAGCAAGCCCTCGGATTTGTTCATAACGGACGAGGACATTATTTATATTGCGGATACCGGAAATAAGAGAATCCTCATATGCGACAGTGCTGGAAACTTCTTAGGGGAAGTGACGGAAGGGTTGAACAGTCCCGCCGGCGTGTTTGTGACAGAGGAGGGGAAGCTCTATGTGGCGGATAAAGGCGCGAAGGCCGTGCTGGTCTATGAAGCGGACGGGACTTTTGAGAAGAGTTTTGAGACTCCCGCGAGCCCATTGTTCGGAAAGACGGCAAAGTATGCGCCCACAAAGGTTATCGTCAATGATGCCGGCACGGTATATGCATTGTCGGAGGGGAACGGCAACGGTATCCTGACCATTTCTGATTATGGGGATTTCTATGGTTATTTCGGTGCCAACGACACTAATGTCACTTTGATGAACCGAATCAGAAGGCTGTTTTTTTCAGAGGGACAGATGGCCAGCCTTCAGAAGAACGTGCCCGCGGCAGCAGTGAATCTGGACATTGACTCCACCGGGCTCATCTATACCGTGACCCAGGGAGAGAACGGGAAGCAGGGGCTGAAGAAGTACAATATAGCCGGAAACAATATGTTCGACAAGGTCTATGCGGACAATATGGTGACAGATGTGGCGGTAGGAGACATTGATAATATATTTACGATCTCAAAGAACGGATTCATCTATGAATATACCAGGGATGGGAGGCTGTTGTTCTATTTTTCCGGAAAGGATGATGGCAGTAAGAGGATTGGATTGTTCGTAAATGCAGTGGCGATCGATGTGGACAGTCAGGGCAATCTGTATGTGCTGGATCAGGACAGGGGGGACATTACCGTATTTGAGACCACGGAATATGCCAGAACAGTCCACGCAGCACTGGATTTGTACCAGAACGGCCTGTACCTGGAGAGCAGGGAGCCCTGGGAGAAGGTTCTGGGCAAGAACAGCCTCTTCGATTTTGCCTACAGAGGCATTGCGGAGTCGCTGTACAAGCTGGAAGACTATGAGGGGGCCATGGAGTCGGCCAGGAAAGGCGGCGCGAAATCTACTTATTCCGATGCGTTCTGGCAGGTTCGCAATCAGTGGCTGAGACTCAATATTGTGACAGTGTTCTGGATTGTGGCAGCTTTCTTGATCCTGCGGAAAATCTGGAAGAAGTACGGCGACCGCATCATAGGAATCCGCCGGGTGAAAGAAATTTTCAGGAAGCTGGGCGCCGGAAGGAATGTGAGGGAATTCAAGTATCTTGGGCGGGTGCTGAAAAACCCGGCAGATGCCTTTTACGGAATCAAACAGGAAGGAAAGGTGTCCGTGTTCACCGCTACCTTGATATATCTGCTGATTTTCCTGATTTATGTGGTGAATAAATATTGCTGCGGCTTTTTGTTCAAGAGCGTAGCGGATGGGTACTATGATTTGGTTCAGGATATCGTTCTTGTGCTTGGGCTCATGCTCCTGTTCGTGATGTGCAATAACATGGTCTGCGCTATCCGGGACGGAGAAGCCACGTTCCGACAGAACTATTGCTGCTTTGCGTACTGTTTCATGCCGTACCTTTTCCTGAAGCCTGTGGCGTTCCTGTTGAGCCATGTGCTGACTTACAACGAATCGTTCCTGATTTCCATGCTGAACTTTGTGATGGCAGCGGGGAGCATCATCCTGATAACGGTCATGATACGGGAAATCCAGTGTTATACCTACAAGGAGACATTTGTCAGTATTTTTCTTACGCTGTTTACCATGCTGGTGATCGTGGCAGCAGGAATCATCATATTTGCGCTGATCAGGCAGGTGGTGGATTTCCTGGTGGCAATCTTTAAGGAGGGATATTATCGTGGCTGGTAAGAAAAGCATTCCAAAAAAAAGATTGATTGTGAAATCGGCGCTTTTGTGTGTTGCGGCAATCATCCTTGCTGTGGTCATTGTCCGAATCATAGGAGGAAAGGGCGGAGATGGAAGCCTGGCGGAAGAGGGTATGGATTCGGCGCATGAGATTCGGCCAAATGCCAAATGTGCCATGGAGAACGGCCGTTTCCGACTGGAGCTGGATGAGAAGACTATGGCGATCCGGGTGACGGACAAGGCATCCGGGCAGGAATACCTGTCCGGACAGGATTATACGGAAGGAAATGATATATGGAATGGCTTTTGTTCCTCGGGGATTTCCCTGGAATTTTATTCCGGCAATACCACTATGCCCAGCACAGTGTCCGTCAGCAATACGGAAGTGGTTAAGGAGATTGCTTATTTTCAGGACGGGTTCGATGCTGACCTGAACTTCCGGGATTATGACTTCAGGATGCAGATTCAGGTCCGCCTCACAGACGGCGGGGTCAAGGTCCGTGTCCCTGGAGGCTCTATTCAGGAGGGAAGCGATTACTTCCTGGGAGCGGTGTGGCTGTATCCCATGATGGGCTCTACCTTGCTGGGGGATGAAGAGGGATATATGGTGATTCCGGAAGGTCCCGGCGCTATCATTAACCTGAAAGATAATGAGGGCAAATATAAGAATGCCTATTCCAAGAGAATTTACGGGGAAAATATAGGGGTAGATGCCCTTGAGGCCAATAAATACGATGAGCCCGTGGTGACGGAGCCGGAGGAAATCCGGATGCCGGTATTTGGGATGGTATACAGTGAGAGAGAGGGCGGATTTTTAGGGATTGCCTCGGAAGGGGAATACAACGCTGAGCTGGTGGCTTATCCAAACGGGGTCATTACGCCTTACAACTGGATTACTATAAAGTTCCACGTCAGGGATGTCTATCAAAAACAGACAGCCAGAAGCTTCGGTTCTCCCGCCTATGAGGAGCGGGGAGATATCCGTGACCTGGGCATAGAATATCTTTTCGTGGATGGAAAGGAAGCGGACTATATTGGCCTGGCAAATTCCTATCAGGACTATCTGGTGAAAAAAGGCACGCTGACTGCGCAGGAAGACAACTACGAAGTCAAATTGGACTTCTTTGGGGCGGATTCCGAGAAATGGCTTGTCTTTGACAGCATCGTGCCGATGACCACGGTGAGCGATATGGAAGACATCCTGAGGGATCTGATGCAGGAATCGGTAACGGATATCCTGCCGGTATATATCGGATGGCAGAAGGACGGCGCGACCCTGAACTACGGCAGCAGCGACGTGGGAATCGAGTCGAAGCTGGGCAGCGGGAATCAGCTTTTGAATCTTGCCAAAAAGCTGGAAGAACATGGAATCACGCTGACTTTGCAGCAGGAACTGCTGTTAGCGAACAGCTCGAAGCTGTATCATACCGCAAGGGATGTGGTAAAGGGAATCAATCAGGTCATCGTACAGAAGCCTACTTATCAGAAATTTTTTGAAGAGATGTATTATCAGACGCCTGTGCGGTCCCGGACGCTTATGGACAGACTGGAAAAGCGGTACGGCGGAATCGTAAGCGCGGTCAGCATTTCCGGAATCTCGAACACGCTGTTTTCCTATTATTCAGGGGGAAACATATATACCAGGGGGGACTGTGCCGCGCAGCATCGCAGCATTCTGGATGATCTGGGGTTTGATGAGGTGGGGATGGTTTCGCCTAACGTGTATCTGTGGGATATCATGACACAGTATTATGATATTCCGATGACGACTTCCGATTATGATTATATCGAAAGGGAGATTCCGTTTCTGCAGACTGTGCTCAGAGGATATGTCCCCTATTGGGCGCCCTATACCAATTTCCAGTCCAATGAGGATGCGTTTTTCCTGAAGCTGCTGGAATATGGCGCTTATCCAAGCTTTCTGCTGACGGAAGAATCGCCCATAGATTTAAGGAACACGAATTCCTCGTACATCTATACATCGGAGTATTCTGTGATGCGGGATAAGATTCTGGCATGGGACAGCGGACTGAAGGAGGCATTCGGGCAGATAGAGGGGGCCGGCATTCAGGCCCACCACATTCTGGATACAGGTGTAGTCAGGACGGAATATAGGAATGGAATCTGTGTCTATGTTAACTACTCGAATGAGGACTATGTGTATAAGGATATTGTAATATCGGCATTGTCATATGTTCTGGCGGAACGTGCGGAACTGGAATAAGGAGGTTTTGGGGCATGAAGAAGAGAAGACGGATGTCATTGTCTGCCAGACATAATTTGATAGGCCTGCTGTTCGTGTTGCCCTGGATCATCGGATTTTTGGTTTTCTTTGCCTATCCTTTAGTCCAGTCCATCAACTACAGCATGAACAAGGTGGTGTTCACCGCAAAAGGCCGGAACATGAATTTTGTGGGGATTGACAATTTCCGTGACATTTTTACGAAAGATGCTTATTTTGTGGAGCGGCTGCTGAACTTTGTGCTGGAGTTGGCCATGGAACTGCCTCTGATCATTGTCTTTTCCCTGATTATCGCGATTCTGTTGAATCAGAAAATCAGATGCAGAGGGCTGTTCCGTACATTGTTTTTCCTTCCGATCATCGTAGTCAGCGGACCGGTGCTGGGGATGCTGATGGATACAGGAGCCACTACCATTCCGCTGATTGAGCAGTATGGGGTCTATGACCTGATCGCCGGCGTTCTGCCGGAGTACCTGGCGGAGCCTGTGGGCACCCTGTTCGGGGAGCTTCTGCTGATACTGTGGTATTCGGGAGTCCCCACCCTGATTTTCTTTGCGGGATTGCAGAAGATCGACGGTTCTCTGTACGAGGCCTCCTATATGGACGGTGCTTCGTCATGGGTGTCCTTCTGGAAAATCGTGCTTCCCTCCATGAAAGGGATGATACTGATAGATTGTATCTATGTAACGGTCTTCCTGGCCACATCAGAGATAAATGATGTCATCATACTGATACGCAATTATATGCTGGATGTAAGCAAGGGCTTCGGTTTTGCCTCTGCAATGGCCTGGGTCTATTCGGTCTGTATCGTGCTGGTGATCCTGATTTGTTACCTGTTGTTTGGACGAAAGAGCAAGGCAAAAGTTCAGCACTCCTATATAAGCAGTGAGGAAATGGGGAGGTATAAATTTGCAAAGAGAAGAAAAAAAGCAGATTGACTGGAGGCATGTGAGGCTAAGGACAAAAATTAAGTTGTGGGGCAGGCCGGGCCACAGAGGATGGCTGTATCAGTGCTTCATCTACATCCTGCTCATATCATTGGGGTTTGTATATCTGTATCCGCTGCTGGATATGCTGGCGACAAGCTTCATGACGCTCTCCGACCTGCTGGACGCATCCGTGAAGTGGATACCCACAAAGATCACGATTCAAAATTATATTGATGCCATGGATGTGATGAAGGTAAAGGAGACTTTGGGCAGCACGATTGTGGGAGCCCTGCTTCCTGCCCTGGCACAGACATTCGTGTGCGCGCTGACGGGATATGGACTGGCAAGATACAATTTCCCGTTCAAGAAAGTGCTGCTGGCGCTGGTTCTGGTGACTTTCATCGTGCCGCCCTATGTGCTGATGGTTTCCAATTATGTCATGTTTTCGGATTACGGTATGATAGGAACCCTGAAAACGCTGGTGTATCCGGCGCTGTTGGGGCAGGGGACGAAAAGCGCGATCTTTATCCTGATCTTCATGCAGTTTTTCCAGCAGACCCCTATATCCCTGGATGAGGCGGCCAGGGTGGACGGCGCGTCGGATGCGAGGATTTTCCTGGGGGTGGCGGTGCCTTTGGCTTTCCCGGCGTTCATCATAAGCTTTATCTTTTCCTTTGTGTGGTATTGGAATGATACGTATTTTACGGGGCTGTATCTGACAGGCAACACTGCGGACGCCAAGGTGAGCACCATGCTTCTGGAATTGCAGAATTTCGATGCCATCTATAAGGACCATATCCAGCAGACAGCCGGCTGGGGCGTCGCCCAGTCAGGTGCGGCCATTGCCAATGAGGCTATTAAGATGGCTTCCACGGTGGTTACGATTCTGCCGTTGCTGATTGTCTATTTCTGCCTTCAGAAATATTTCGTTGAGGGCATTGACCGATCCGGTATCACCGGAGAGTAATTAGCCTATAAGCCTTAAATCCCGGTAAGGCTTTATGGAGCGGCAGGCAGGCCGCCGTCGCTTACTATACAAACAAAATAAGAGGAGGTTTACTATGAAAAGAAAGTTAATTGCGTCTTTATTGGTGCTTTCCATGCTGGCAATGTCGCTTGCGGGCTGTGGCAATGATAGTTCATCAGACGGAAGCTCGTCAGGTTCCGGAACAGGAAACCAGAGCAGCGGGGAGATGGATTCCGATGACGGGGCGGGCGTGGATCAGGACGCCCTGGATCAGGAAGCGGAGGCCTTAGGGCTGCCTCCTATGACGACGGAAGAAATCACCCTCACTTATGCTTGCTGGGGTCTGGGAGAGAACGGAGAGATCCAGGCAAGGGACAAACAGCTGGCGGCTTTCATGGAGGCGTATCCCAACATCAAGGTCGAGTTCGTAGAGCTTACACAGGGAGATCCGGACTGGACCAATGGACTGGTGGCTCTGGCTGCGGAGGGGAAGCTTCCCGATGTGTTCTGGACGTACAGCGTCACGAATGCGGTGGCCAATGAATGGGCGCTGGACGTGACCGAGTATTATGAGAAGGATCCGGATGCGAAAGAGGTTTATTCGGGTATGGTCGAGGCGGCCAGGCTGAACGGAAAGCTCTACTGCATGCCTACGGTAATGTTTCCCTACATGGTATTTTTGAATAAGTCATTGTTCGAGAAGTATAATGAGCCTCTTCCCTCCTATGACTGGACCATCGAGGAGTTCAAGGAAATCGCGGAGAGGATCACCCATCCGGAAGAGTTCTATTTCGGAACCTCACAGCCCAATTATACGGACTATTTTATGTGCCAGTACAATAAGGGGCAGTCTCAGAGAGGGTGGGACGGAAGCGCATATCATTTTAATCAGACATGGATAGATGCTTTGAATCTGAAATATGACTGGATAGACAATGATACTCTGGAATGGGAGTCCGCAGAGGATAAACTGAAGTGGCTTGGCGACGAGGGCGCATGGCCTCCCGGAAAGGGAAGAAGCGCGATGCATTTTGACTGGAGCTGGACGGTTTCTTTCTTTGAAGAGACCGTAAAAGCGGAGACGGGAATGGAATTCCTGTATTATCCTCAGCCTGCCGGCCCTACCGGACAGCAGATGGCGATCGTGGACTATGGCGTGATTTCCGCTGCCACAGAGCATCCCAGAGAGGCATGGGAGCTTCAGAAATGGACCTCCTGGGGCAAGGAAGCCTGCCTGAACCGTTATGAGGGATATAAGGAAGCAGGACTTACAGCGGTATCCCGTATGCCTGTTATTGATAATGAGGAAGTATGGGATGTAGTGAAGAGCTTTACGGACAGAGAAGATTTCATGGCGGTGTACGATCATTTGACGGATATCGTGCCTACCTGTGGTTCCGTGGCTCCCGGCTGGTCTGAGTTCGATACATGGTGCAATGAGAACGAGATATGGGTCCAGTTGGATAACAGGGAGATTACTCCTGCGGAAATCGCGGCTGAAATGGAACAGAAGGCAAACGAGTTCAGGGATGAGTGGCTGTCGCAGTACGCAAAGTGAAGCGGCAGAAACCAAAATATGAAATGTGTATGGAGGCTGGTTGGTTATGAAAGGGATAACAATTAATCCGAAAGGATTCCACAAGGATCAAATCAAGTTTTATGTCATACTGATACCGTTGGCTGTGTTCATGGCGCTGCCTATTGTCTACATAATCAACCATGCTTTCAAACCATTGAACGAATTGTATGCGTTCCCGCCCAAGTTTTTCGTGGACAATCCCACTTTTGACAATTTCCGGGATCTGGCCAAGATTTCTTCAGGCTCTGTGGTATCCGTCGGACGTTACATTCTGAACAGCTTTGTGGTAACGTTCCTGGTGGTGGCGCTGAATGTCGTGGTGGGCTCCATGGCGGGATTTGCGCTTTCGAAGCTGGAATTCAAGGGAAAGAAACTTTTGTTCGAAATCAATACGCTTTCCATGATGTTTGTGCCTGCGGCAGTTCTGATACCCAGATACCTGGTCATAGACAATATAGGCATCATGGATACTTATCTGGCGCATATCCTGCCGCTGGTGGCTATGCCGGTGGGGATGTTCCTGGTCAAGCAGTTCATCGACCAGGTGCCCGACGAGCTGATGGAGGCTGCGGTGGTGGACGGCGCCGGGAAATTCATGATCTACAGAAAGGTGATTCTGCCTTTGATCAAGCCTGCAATCGCCACTACATGCATTTTGTCCTTCCAGCAGGTGTGGGGCAATATCGAGACATCCAATATGTTCACATCCAGTGAGAGCATGAGGACGTTGGCCTTTTACATGAGTACGCTGGTGAACGCCAATGCGACCGTGGCAGGCCAGGGAGCGGCAGCAGCCGCGTCCCTGATTATGTTCCTGCCTAACATCATGCTGTTCATTATTTTACAGAGCCAGGTGATGAATACAATGGCGCATTCGGGCATCAAGTGATCGTTTATGGCAGATTTAAGGCAGGAGGATATCGAAGATGAAGAGGACAGGGCATATTTGGGGAAGCATCGCCTGCGTCCTGATGATGATTTGCCTTGGCGGATGCCAGGGCAATTCTTCTACAGGGGAAAATGATCAGGATGCTTTCGCGGCGGACGGGGAAGAAAACACGGGTAGGCCTGCGGACGGACAGGTGGATGCGGACGGAAAAGAAAGTACAGGACAGGGGGCGGAGATCGTGAGGACAGAATGGAACAATCCGATTGAAAGCATACATGAGGATGCCTGGTATGATTATGGCACAGGGGATCCTTATGTGATGCGCTATAATGGAAGGTATTATCTGTATATGAGCACCAGGGATACGCATGTGGGCGTCAAATGCTTCAGTTCCAAAGACCTGGTCTCATGGGAGTATGAAGGCATGTGTACCGAAGAGCCGGTAACAAAAGGAGCCTATGCGCCGGAGGTGGTCTATTATAACGGGAGGTTTTATATGTATTCCTCACCGGCAGGAAATGGCCACTATGTATTCAGCAGCGAAAGTCCTACAGGACCTTTTGTGAAGATTTCGGACAATCTGGGATTTTCCATAGACGGCTCTGTGTTCATTGACAATGACGGGAAATGGTATTTCTATCACGCGGATGACCAGGGAATCATCGCCCATGAGATGACTGCCCCCAACGAAATAGGCGTGGCCAGGATTCAGGTGAATGCCTATATGGATGGCTGGACAGAAGGGCCAATGGTAATCCAGCATGACGGAAAATACTATCTGACGTATACAGGGAATCATGTGTTCAGTGAGGGATACCGCATCAATTACGGCGTGGGGGACAGCCCTGTAAAATTCGTGCCGGGAGACAACAATCCCATTCTGCTCCACACGGTGGAGGATCCTGTGGGCATTGGGCACAGCTCTTCGGTAAAGGGGCCGGACTTGGACAGCTATTATATCATCTATCATACTTTGACAGGCCGTGCGGTGGAGGGAATGCCGAAGCGTGAGATGAATATTGACAGACTTGTTTTCAACGGGGACGTCATGGTGGCGCTTGGGCCTACCACTTCTATCCAGCAGGCACCGGAGCTTCCGGCGGTCTATGCCTGGTTCGAGACAGGAGGGGAATTAAGCGGTTGGGAGCATGAGAATGCGGAAGTGACGGCTCAGGGGCTTTCCATAGAGGACGGCCGGCTGCTGTCTGCAGAGCAGCTTACGGATCAGTTCACCGCGGAGTACAACGTGCGCAGTGACAGCGGGGCAGGCATGTTTGGCGGGATTTTCTGTTATCAGGACGAGGAGAATATGGGGCGCTTTGTGCTGAGTGCAGATCGGCAGACTGTGACTGTGGAGCTGACGGAAGTGGGACAGAAGACGGTTCTGGAATTTGAACTGCAGGGCAGCTTCAAAGAGCTGGTGGATTTGTCCGTACTTCAGGCGTTCCAGATGGAAAAGCTGGGAGAGAAATATGTACTGTACATGAATGACAGGCTGGTGGGTGAATTTGCCAGTGGGTTGTCAGGCGGGCGGATTGGCTATTTTGCAGAGGGCGGCGCTTTCTTTGGATTTATCGGCGGCTCTGATTATTCGGGAGGAAAGAGCATCTGCGCTTATGAGAAGCCTGTTCCGGGCGTCGTACAGGGAGTCGATTACGAGAACAGTACAGACGCAGTCCGGATCATGGCGGGAGAGCGGGGCGGTGAGAGCGCCCTGTTAAAAGCAGGGGATTATGCAGAGTACAGGATTCGGGTGGCGGAGAGCCGGGAATATGATTTCACAGTCTCCTATGCCGCACAGGAAGAAGCGGAATACAGAATATTTATAGACGGAAAAGAAATTTCAGGAGAGAGCGTGAGATTGGAGCCTACAGGTACTCTGGAAGCCTATGAGACAGGATTCCTGCGCGGCCTTGCTCTGGAACAGGGCAGCGGCCTTCTGCGAATCCAGGTGGAGAAAGGGGAGATGGCGCTTTCCGAGTTCTCGCTCTGCCCGGGCGCTTCGGCAAAAAGCCTGGAGGTGGCATATGACTCCATTCTGGACGACAATCTTACCTTTGACGGAAAGTGGCGCATCAAGGAAGGCGCCCTGAGCATCAGCGCGGATGCGCCTACGGGAAAGCGGCTGTACGGCAGTGTAGAGTGGAGAGATTATACGGTCGAGGTGGACATGAAGTTCACCGACAAAAGAAAGGACGGAGGGCTGCTGGTGCGGATATCCAATCCTTCTACAGGAGGCGCAGGGAACGACTCGTTTGCCGGAACCTATTTCTTCCAGGGCTATTATGTGGGGTTGCAGGAGGAGCAGCTGGTGTTGGCTAAGATGAATTACGGCATGGAAGTTTTGGAGACGGTTCCCGTGAGCGTTTCCCAGGACCAGATTTACCACCTGGGGGTGACTGCCGTGGGCAGAAAGCTTACGGTGAGCCTGGACGGACAGATCCTGCTGGAATATGAGGATAAGGACAGGCCTTATCTGAACGGCGCGGCGGGCGTGCGCTGTTATGGCTCTTCCGTTTGGTTTGACAATTTGGCGGTGACAGGGGAAGAATAGGATAAAAATGGCAGTGGCGAAACGTGATGCGCTGGGAGGGGCCGCCTAGCGGTGGCCGGTCCCGGCACCACTCCTCAGCCGGTGCCTGAGATATTTTGACAAATAATTCCCTGGGCAAGCATATCGCCGCAATCCCTTTTATAAGAGGCCTGAAATCCGGAGAGTCAGGTCTTCGTAAATGCGGACAGAGATTTCATCATCAAAAGTATACTGGTCTGTCCCTGATACGTCTTCGAAATCATAGACAGTAACGGTCCGAGTCATGGGGTTGACTATCCAATACTCTCTGACACCTGCTGTGCGGTATTTAAAAAGCTTGATGCCGTAATCCCTGTGGGAATCCGAAGGAGATGCTATTTCGATTATCCAGTCGGGGGCGCCGTTGCAGCCATATTCATTTATTCTGTTTTTATCGCAGATTACAGAAATGTCGGGCTCCACATAGTTTTTGCCATCTGCATTCAGGAAGACGGCAAAAGGAGCTGCAAAGACTTCACACAACCCGTTTTTTGATTTGACATACTGATAAATGGCAGCATGCAGGGCGCTGGATATTCTCTGGTGTATCGTTCTCGGCGGAGCCATCATGTACATCCGGCCGTCAATCAGTTCTGCCCTCTGGCCGTCTGGCAGGGCGTAGATATCTTCAATCGTATAAGTGTTATCTTGTGCTAAGTCCATAAGTCGTTCCTCGCTTTCTTAAACCTAAAAGCTCTTTGCCCTCAGTTCCACCACCTTGCCTAATATCCTGACAGGTTTTTCCTCGATTTCTGCGTTTGTATAGAACATAGGACTGTAGGAGGGATTGATGGGGATCAGCTCTATGCCGTCCCTGTACTTCTTCAGACGCTTGCAGGTCGCGTCGGTTCCGCTCACGGTGGCTATCACGATGTCCCCTGTCTCGGCGGTGTCCTGCTTCATGACGATGACGACATCGCCCTCCACCATCCGGGGCTCCATGCTCTGGCCATGAATCTGCAATCCGAAGAATTCGCCTTTGCAGGCCATTTCTTCGGTAATCTCTTCAGTGTCGATGATTTCCTCCACGGCCTCGATGGGGGTGCCGGCAGCTACACGGCCCAGGACGTTGATGGCGACGCCTTTTTTCTTGACCGGAAGCTCGTCGTCCCATCCTACTAACTCTCGGGATGTTGTTCCGAGAGCTTTCGCAAAAAGCTCTATTTTAGATTGCTGTAGGTCTACTTGCCCTTTTTCGATTTTGGTGATAGAAGAACGGTCAGTATATCCTGTTAATTTTGCAAGGGCATCCTGGGAAAGCCCTTTTTCTTCGCGCAGTCTTTTTATATTTTGGTAGAGTTTTAACATTTTATCCCGCCTTTCTCTTTGCACTATAATAGCACGAACGTGAAGAAAAATCAACAGATTTGATAAAATAGTTGACATAAATTCACAATGGTGATATAGTGAATTTAAATCAGCAACGGAGATGATACACTCATTATAGGTTTGTGAAATCTGATTGTATCCTCCGGGATATATCTAAAGCCGTTCGGTGTTGGTAGCACCGGGCGGCTTTATGATTAAAAGAGATATTTTTAAAGTCAGGTAAGTGGCCATGTCCTTATGTACGGCATCATTCTTTTACTTAGAATTCCAGTAGGCTTCAAAATCTACCTTCTTATACAAAGTGTCTAAATTTTCTTCGTTTAATGAATCATATAATTTTTTAAACCCGAGCTTTTCATAAACTTTTGAAAACATACCTTCTCGGCATTCCAAGACAATTAGGTTTCCGCCAACAATCATTGAGGCCAGGCTGATAGCGCTATAACATTCATTCAGAATAGTATTTCCTGATAATTGCTGAGATGAATAACAATCGCTTCTTCCTAATTGGCCGATAAGATAAGCAGGTACGGATTTTAGTTTATCTCTGCCGGGATATGATCCTAACATTTTTCGCCGTTTTTTTGCAGTTATCTCTGATATATCCACGGATTTTTGGGCAATTGTAAAGTATCCTGCAATTACGAAATTATTATTTTTTAATTCTGCGGAATCCAAAATGAGATAAGTCTTTCCTAAATTTGTATTTTCATATAAGATTGCTTTTTCCTGCAAAAAGTTCTCTAAATCAGCTTCGCGTTGACAAGAGAACTTTTTGAATGCATTATTCAGTTTATCCCGATTGTACTCTTTGCTTAAAAGTTCTCCTAAAGGTATAACTTTGTATATTATTTCAGTCATTCAGTGCAGCCAGAATATTTTTTTTCAATTCATTATCTTGTGATAAACGCACAAGATTAGATTTGAAATCAGGCTGCAGCGTAGGCGTTACTTTTTTGGACATTTCTGCCACAAATTCATCTGCTTTTTTCTTATCAACGTAAAATTGCTTGGTAAATGTCGATGTCGCCATATTGCCACCTCCTTCTTGAAAAAGAGAAACAATCAGAAAACCTAAATACATCTTCACTATAGCATTATTTTAGCACAAAAACAAGGGACAAATGTTCTTTTTCGTAAATATTTTATGCAAATGGGCATGTATTTATTCTGTTTTCAAAAAGACTCGGAACGGGTGTGTAGCCGCCCTATCGGCTGCCTGGGCAAGCATATCATATTGTCATGGTGCGGGAGCAGCGATGTCGCAATCCCTTTTATAAGAGGCTTGAAATCCGGAGAGTCAGGTCTTCGTAAATGCGGACAGAGATTTCATCATCAAAAGTATACTGGTCTGTCCCTGATACGTCTTCGAAATCATAGACAGTAACGGTCCGAGTCATGGGGTTGACTATCCAATACTCTCTGACACCTGCTGTGCGGTATTTAAAAAGCTTGATGCCGTAATCCCTGTGGGAATCCGAAGGAGATGCTATTTCGATTATCCAGTCGGGGGCGCCGTTGCAGCCATATTCATTTATTCTGTTTTTATCGCAGATTACAGAAATGTCGGGCTCCACATAGTTTTTGCCATCTGCATTCAGGAAGACGGCAAAAGGAGCTGCAAAGACTTCACACAACCCGTTTTTTGATTTGACATACTGATAAATGGCAGCATGCAGGGCGCTGGATATTCTCTGGTGTATCGTTCTCGGCGGAGCCATCATGTACATCCGGCCGTCAATCAGTTCTGCCCTCTGGCCGTCTGGCAGGGCGTAGATATCTTCAATCGTATAAGTGTTATCTTGTGCTAAGTCCATAAGTCGTTCCTCGCTTTCTTAAACCTAAAAGCTCTTTGCCCTCAGTTCCACCACCTTGCCTAATATCCTGACAGGTTTTTCCTCGATTTCTGCGTTTGTATAGAACATAGGACTGTAGGAGGGATTGATGGGGATCAGCTCTATGCCGTCCCTGTACTTCTTCAGACGCTTGCAGGTCGCGTCGGTTCCGCTCACGGTGGCTATCACGATGTCCCCTGTCTCGGCGGTGTCCTGCTTCATGACGATGACGACATCGCCCTCCACCATCCGGGGCTCCATGCTCTGGCCATGAATCTGCAATCCGAAGAATTCGCCTTTGCAGGCCATTTCTTCGGTAATCTCTTCAGTGTCGATGATTTCCTCCACGGCCTCGATGGGGGTGCCGGCAGCTACACGGCCCAGGACGTTGATGGCGACGCCTTTTTTCTTGACCGGAAGCTCGTCGTCCCATCCTACTAACTCTCGGGATGTTGTTCCGAGAGCTTTCGCAAAAAGCTCTATTTTAGATTGCTGTAGGTCTACTTGCCCTTTTTCGATTTTGGTGATAGAAGAACGGTCAGTATATCCTGTTAATTTTGCAAGGGCATCCTGGGAAAGCCCTTTTTCTTCGCGCAGTCTTTTTATATTTTGGTAGAGTTTTAACATTTTATCCCGCCTTTCTCTTTGCACTATAATAGCACGGGCGTGAAGAAAAATCAACAGATTTGATAAAAATAGTTGACATAAATTCACAATAGTGATATAGTGAATTTAAATCAGCAAAGTGTGTGAGCCCAATAATAGTAGTGGAGGCATTTGCTCAGGCCAAGCTTAAGGAATGCAAGTGCTGAGGAAAAGGAATGCTAAGGGATTTAAGAAAGGAAGCGGACGGAGTGAAAGCTATCATATTAGACATGTATGGTGTAATAGTGAAACAGACAGGAGATGATTTTGTTCCATATGTCCAGAAATCTTTTCCTGACCTTAAGCCGGAAGAAATTTACATACCATGGAATAAAGCCGATATGGGAGAGGGGACTTCTTTGGATATGTGGGCAGCGCTGGGGTTTCAAGCTGATTTGGAAGAAATCGAAAAGAATTATTTAGATACAATAGAATTAAGGGATGGTTTTTTTGACTTTATAAAAGCTGCCAGAAAAAATACAAGTTAGCCATCATATCAAATGATTCCAGTAGATGGAGTAAGTACCTGCGTGAAAAATTTAATATAAACCAATATTTTGATGCAATCAGTATCAGCGGAGACCTGAAAATTCGGAAACCGGATGAGCGTATTTTCCGGCTTACCATTGAGAAACTGGCAGTTGAAGCAGCAGAATGCTTGTACATAGACGACAGGAGGGGATATTTGGGGGCAGCTAAGAAAGTGGGAATGAATACGGTTCTGTTTAATAGCAGAAATGTGCCATATGAAGGGGAGTCAGTTGATGATTTTGAGGAACTTATGAATAGGGTGTTATGATATTGCCGGATTTATGATGAGGAATTGGAAGAGGTTAGGTGGCGGGTAAGTAAGGAATTGTCTACAAATAACTGATGCGAGTTTATAGCTGTTTTCGTTGTATTTCTGAGCTTTCACCTAAACAAGTTGCATCAGTTATTTTCCGACAGTTCCTAAGGTTATCCGGATGGTACGGACTTACGAGGAGATACTGATGAAATATAAAGCTGTTATCTTTGATTTATTTGAAACCTTAATCACTGAATGGGGACATAAAAAGTATACGAAAAATGAAATGTGTTCTGATTTGGGCATTGAAAGAGCGAAATTTGATGTATATTGGGATGAGAAAGAAAAAGAAAGATATTCAGGCGAAATAAGCTTTACAGATTCTGTTCTGTTCGTATGTGAAAAATGCGGCAAGAAGATTGATGATTCCATCCTGTCCGGAATCATGGATAAAAGGATGAAAACGAAATCGCTATGTTTTGAATACGTAGACCCGAATGTATATTTATTGTTGGAGCGTCTCAAAACGATAGGGCTGCGGTTAGCCATTATAAGCAATTGCTCTTCTGAAGAAGTACAAGTCATCAAACAAAGCAAGATATATGAATATTTTGACAAGATAATACTGTCCTATGAAGTAAAAATGCAGAAGCCGGATATTCGTATCTATAAAGAAGGTTCCGGTTTATTGGGAGTTGCTGCAAAAGAATGTATTTTTGTAGGGGATGGCGGCAGCAATGAGCTTGAAGGCGCAAAAGCGGCCGGAATGAAGGCGATTCAGGCGAAATGGTATACCAATCAGCTTCCGCATAAGCGTGACAGCATAGATGGTTTTTTGACAGCGGAAGAACCTCTTGCTATTTTGCGGTTCCTGGAAATGTGACTGGCTTTAAAGCAGGTTCAGGCGGCATCCTATCGTTTTATTTGACGGGGAGGACGGATTATATTATAATGAGAAGAAATCCAGGGATAGATATGGTGGAAACTGGCTGAAAACGGACAGTAGAAACACCTGATTTCGAGAGTCTGTCCGACATAAGAAGGAGGAAGAAAGATGGCAGCGACAAAGTATGCAGGGACACAGACAGAGAAGAATCTGGAGGCAGCGTTTGCGGGGGAATCACAGGCGAGGAATAAGTACACCTATTTTGCGTCTGTGGCCAAAAAGGAAGGTTACGAGCAGATTGCAGGCCTGTTCCTGAAGACGGCGGACAACGAGAAGGAACACGCGAAAATGTGGTTCAAGGAGCTCAGCGGAATCGGCGATACGAAAGCGAATCTGGCAGCCGCGGCGGACGGTGAGAACCATGAGTGGACGGATATGTACGAGGAGTTTGCCAGGACGGCAGAGGCAGAGGGATTCCTGGAGCTGGCGGCGAAGTTCCGGCTTGTAGGCACCATCGAAAAGCATCATGAGGAGAGGTACCGCGCTTTGCTGAAGAACCTGGAGGCAGCCGCCGTATTTGAAAAGAGCGAAGTGAAAGTATGGGAATGCCGCAACTGCGGGCATATCGTCGTTGGCACAAAGGCGCCGGAGATCTGCCCCACCTGCAACCATCCCCAGAGCTATTTTGAAGTAAGCGCGGAGAACTACTGATTGCCGAGACGATTGAAGCGTGGGAGCTCATATTGAGCACGCTGGCATCCGATTTTCATGATAGCGACAGTGAGTCTGTGGAATGGGTTCACAGGGAGATACGTAAATTACAGGAGATGTAGGGAAAGGGACCATATCTTTCTGACCAGAGGGGCATTGTGGCAGCAGCGGAGGGGATATCTTTGGATATTCCCTCTTTGCGCTGGCAGCGGGAGTTGAGGTTTCCGGATATATCGCTGCTTCGACCAGGTGATATTATCTTATGAGACGGGACTGCAGAAACCGGATATCTGCATTTATGAAAAGGCCGCCGACTTGCTGGGCGTCGCTTCAAGGGAGTGCGTCTTTGTGGGAGATGGGGGGCAGCAATGAGCTGGAAGGCGCCAGGATGGCCGGAATGATGGCCATTCAGGCAAAATGGTATACCAACCGGCATCCCCAAAAACGTGACAGCAAGGCCGGTTTCCTGACAGCGGAGGTGCCCCTTGATATTTTGCGGTTTTTTGGGTGAACTGGACAGAAAAGCGCGTCGGTTCGGATTCGGATTGGCTTTTCTTTTTTTCGAAAAAAGAATGAGGTAGGAAAGAGGCTCCAGAGCATATATGATACTAAGGAAGTGTCTACAAATAACTGATACGAGTTTAAAGCTGTTTTCCTTGTATTTCCGGGCTTTTCTCTAAAGAAGTTGTAGCAGTTTTTTCCGACAATTCCTAAAGTGCCGGGCGGAGCAGACGCGGAACTGAAATAGGAGGAAGAAGAAGTGGATTATAAGAAGGCGGGAGTGGACATTGAGGCTGGGTATCGGTCTGTGGAGCTGATGAAGGAGGATGTGCGGCGAACCATGAGGCCGGAGGTGCTGGGCGGCATCGGCGGCTTTTCGGGCGCGTTTTCCCTGGAGGCCGTGAAGGGCATGGAAAAGCCTGTGCTGCTGTCCGGGACGGACGGCGTGGGCACCAAGCTGAAGCTGGCCTTTCTGTTGGACAGACATGACACCATCGGCATCGACTGTGTGGCCATGTGCGTGAACGATGTGGCCTGTGCCGGAGGGGAGCCTTTGTTTTTCCTGGATTACATTGCCTGCGGCAGGAACTTCCCGGAGAAAATCGCCGCCATCGTGAAGGGCGTGGCGGAAGGGTGCAGACAGGCCGGGGCGGCGCTGGTGGGCGGCGAGACGGCGGAGCATCCGGGGCTGATGCCGGAGGAGGAATACGATCTGGCGGGCTTCGCGGTAGGCGTGGCGGAGGAGAAGGCGCTGATCACGGGAGAGCATATCAAGGACGGGGACGTGCTGGTGGGCATGGCTTCCTCGGGCGTGCACTCCAACGGGTTCTCCCTGGTGCGCAAGGTGTTCGAGATGACCAGGGAAAGCCTGGACACCTATTATGAAGAGCTGGGAGGGACGCTGGGAGAGACCCTGCTGACCCCCACGAAGATATATGTGAAGGCGCTGAAATCCGTCAAAGAGGCAGGCGTCGTCGTCAAGGGCTGCAGCCACATCACCGGCGGAGGCTTCTATGAGAACATCCCCAGGATGCTTCCCGAGGGAATCCGCGCCGTGGTGGAGAAGGGCAGCTACGAAGTGCCCGCAATCTTCCGTCTTCTGCAGAGGAAAGGCCAGATTGAGGAGCAGATGATGTACAATACTTACAACATGGGCTTGGGCATGGTGCTGGCCCTTGCGCCGGAAGATGCCGGGAAGGCCGTGGAAGCCATCCGGGCGGCAGGCGAGGAGGCCTATGTCGTGGGCCGCTGCAGAGCCGGGGAAAAGGGAGTGGACATATGTTGAAGATAGTGGTGTGCGTATCCGGCGGCGGCACGAACCTGCAGGCCATCCTGGATGCCCTGGAAAGCGGCCGGATCACGGACACGGAGATTTTGGCTGTCATCAGCAACAACCCGGGGGCAAAGGCGCTGGATCGGGCCAGGGATCACGGGATTCCCGCCATCTGCCTTTCCCCGAAGCAGTATCCAGACAGGGAGGCGTTCAACGAGGCGTTCACGGAGAATCTGACGGAGCTTGGGCCGGACCTGGTGGTGCTGGCCGGTTTTCTGGTGCGGATTCCGCCCCAGATGGTGGCCCGGTTCTCCAACCGCATCATCAATATCCATCCTTCCCTGATACCCTCCTTCTGCGGGGTGGGCTATTACGGGCTGAAGGTCCATGAGAAGGTGCTGGAGCGGGGCGTGAAGGTCACAGGGGCCACGGTGCATTTCGTCAACGAGGGCATGGACGAGGGGCCGATCATCGCCCAGAAGGCGGTGGAAGTAGAGGAGGGCGACACGCCGGAGATTCTGCAGCGCCGGGTCATGGAGCAGGCGGAGTGGATTCTGCTTCCCAGGGCGATTGACGACATAGCGAACAAAAGGATACGGGTAGTCGACAACGTGGTCAGAAGCTGTTCCTGAAAGGCTGCGGGAACCGGGCGCAGAAAAGGAATCGGCGGAGGGCTTTCGACAATAAATACAGGAATACAGAAAAGGGGTGCAGCATGAAGGTATTGATCATAGGCGGAGGCGGGCGGGAGCACGCAATCGCGGTGGCCATGAAGAAGAGCGGCAGGGTTGACGCGCTGTACTGTGTGCCGGGCAACGCGGGAATCGCGGAGATTGCGGAGTGCGAGCCGTCCATCGGCGTCATGGAGTTCGATAGGATCGTGGCATATGCCAGAGAGAAGCAGGTGGACCTGGTGTTCGTGGCACCGGACGATCCGCTGGCGGGAGGTTTGGTGGATCGATTGGAGGAGGCGGGCCTGCGGGCATTCGGGCCCAGGAAGAACGCGGCTATCCTGGAGGGAAGCAAGGCCTTTTCCAAGGATCTGATGAAGAAGCACCATATCCCCACGGCGGCATACGAGACTTTTACGGAGCCGGAGAAAGCGCTGGAATATCTGGAACATGCCAGGATGCCTATCGTGCTGAAGGCGGACGGCCTGGCCCTGGGGAAGGGCGTGCTGATCTGCAATACCCTGGAGGAGGCGAAAGCCGGCGTCAGGGAGATCATGCAGGAGAAGCATTTCGGCAGCGCCGGGGACGCCCTGGTGGTGGAGGAATTCCTCACGGGACGGGAGGTGTCCGTGCTGGCCTTCGTGGACGGCAGGACGGTGCGGCCCATGACTTCCGCCCAGGACCACAAGCGGGCCCGGGACGGGGACGAGGGACCCAACACAGGGGGCATGGGGAACTTTTCCCCCAGTCCCTTCTATACGGAAGAGGTGGACGCGTACTGCAGAGAGCATATCTACCAGCCAACCGTGGACGCCATGGCCGCGGAGGGCAGGGAGTTCAAGGGGGTCATCTTCTTCGGCCTGATGCTGACGGCTCAGGGGCCCAAGGTGCTGGAGTACAATGCCAGGTTCGGCGACCCGGAGGCCCAGGTGGTGCTCTGCAGGATGAAGAACGATCTGCTGGACGTGGTGGATGCCTGCATCGACGGGCAGCTGGACAAAGTGGAACTGGAGTTCGAGGACAACGCCGCGGTGTGCGTGGTGCTTGCCTCCGAAGGATACCCGGTCTCTTATCAGAAGGGGTTCGAGATCACGGGGCTGGAGCGGTTCCAGGGGAAAGAGGATTACTATTGCTTCCACGCGGGGAGCCGGTTCGACGAGCAGGGCCGTATCGTGACCAACGGCGGGCGCGTGCTGGGAGTCACCGCGAAGGGGGCGACTTTGAAAGAAGCCCGGGCGAAAGCCTATGAGGCTGCGGAGTGGGTGTCTTTTGCCAACCGGTACATGCGGCATGACATCGGCAAGGCAATCGACGAAGCGTAGAATAATAGACATGAAAACGACTAGGATGGAGGTGTATACTGATGAGTGGCTTTGGGTCTTTGGATGCATATAACATCCCTCGGGTATGTAAGGAATGTGGTGGCGTGATGGTATTCAAGGGTGTGGGAGAGTATCGTTGCGAAGATTGTGGAGTCGTGGATTATGATGACTATGGAAAGGTGAGGTGCTACATCGAGTCGAACAAAGGGGCGACGGCAGCACAGATCGAGAAGGCGGTGGGAGTGTCCCAGCGCACTGTCCGCCGACTTTTGAAAGATGGCCGATTGGAGATAACGGAAGGTTCCAAGGTATTTCTACGCTGTGAACTGTGCGGCAAGCAGATTCGTTCAGGGCAGTACTGTCCGGAGTGTGAAATCAAGGTACACCGCAACTTGGAGGAGAAGCAGAGGGAGTTGCTGAACAAAGCAATCCAGGGCTTCGGTATGGAGCAGAAGTCCGAGGAGGGTCAGAGGAGATTCACCCGGGAGAATGAATAGCAAGGAGAAGGAGCACATGAGAAAAGCAAAAGAGTTGAGGCGGAGGCTGCTGGTAGGAGCGTTTTCGCTGGTGTTGGCGCTGGGTATATTCGGAATCGGGTTCTGGATGACCGGCATTTCAGGCTATGCGGCGGCCCAGGCCACGGTCACTGCGCCCAATGGCGCCAAGATCAGGCAGGATGCCAGCACCAGCAGCACTATGGTGGGCGGCGCCGAAAAGGGAAAGGTACTGAACGTCTTAAGCGAGGTACAGGGTTCCGACGGCTATACGTGGTATCAGGTCCAGGTGAATGACACCACCACAGGATATATCCGTTCCGACCTTGTGGAGGTCACCGGAGAGGTGGCGCCTACGGAAGGAGGCGAAGGGGAAGGCGGCGAAGGGGAAGGCGGCGAGACCGCGCCGCCGGTGGAAGTGTCCCAGGTGAATCCCGTCAGCGCCACAGTGTTCGATGATCTGACGGAAATCATGGACACAGCGTCCGCCTCGGGCCAGTCGCTGGGAAGCGTCCCCAGAGAGACGATTGTCACGGTCACAGGGTATGTGGACGATGCAGAGAATGTCAGATGGTACCAGGCGGAATATGCCGCGGAGGGGTCTACGATTACCGGGTTCATCCTTTCGGAGCATTTGGTCCTGGCGGCGGAGCTGACGCCCCTGGGGTCGGAGCCTGCGCCGGGAAGCGAGATCACGCCGCCGGACGATACGCCCCGATATGAACTGCGGCAGAAGGACGGGCAGTGGCTGCTGGTGGACAATGAGGAGAACCCCGGGTACGGCTACCCGGTCGACCAGCTGTTTGGAGGACTGGAGCTCAATAAGACCCTGTACGAGGAGAGCGAAGCCAAGGTGAAGAGCCAGAAGATCATCATCATCGTGCTGGTGTTCCTGCTGGTAGGCGCGGTGGCAGGCATCGCGTTCCTGGTGTTCAAGGTCCGTGAGATGTCCGATTCGGCATATTTCAATGAAGTGGAGAATGAGACCCTCCGGCGCAGGAACGCGTCCGGCGGGCAGGGCAAGTCCGCCAGAGAGGCGGGCGGGCAGAAAGCGCCCATGCACACGGTAGGGCCCGAGAAACAGTCGGCCCGTCCTGTGCGTCAGGCGGAAGGCGGCCAGCGGCCCGGCCCGGCACAGCGTCCGGGTTCCCAGGGCCAGCGCCCCGCAGGAGGCACCCAGGGCCAGCGTACTTCAGGGCAGCGGATCGCTTCGCCCCAGGGGCAGCGGACTATGAGCGGAACCCAGGGCCAGCGCCCTGCCGGCGGGTCCCAGGATCGTGAGATGG
>OFGX01000488.1_pt1 | contig 30440 bp, 26 predicted proteins | sample 1521831 | NCBI WGS metagenome assembly OFGX01 (sample SAMEA3504080, study PRJEB24116) | mouse gut metagenome | biome: mouse gut; feature: mouse-associated habitat; material: faeces | place: Denmark | collected 2011 | reverse complement strand
GGATGACAGCCGCCAGACAGAGCAGGCAAAATCCCTTATACACCTTCATCTCCAGTTCACCCGGCACGTCAGGCTCGGGAAAATCCGGCTTCACTTTTTCTGAATGGATTCCCTGCTCCCGGAGGATCCGGTAAAAATTGCGCTGGATATTTTCCGTGTCAAACCTGGACGTGAATCCCAGGGACAGCTTGTCCCCGAAGGAGCAGATGCACAGCTCCAGCTTGGGGGTGCTGGTATAGATGCCGAAGCGGTCGATGTAGCCTGCATAGGCATCCGGCATGGACACGGCGCTCATATTGGAAAATACAGCCGTTACATTTTTTTCCGCGATCTTTGCCCCTGCCTGGATGCAGAGATTCTTCAGCTCCAAAGGCGCCAGGCGCAGGATCGGGTTCATCTCCAGGGCAAGCAGCTCGCTCATGTGGGTCTCCATCTTCTCCTTCGTCAGCTCCTGCTGAAACTGCTGCCGAACCTGATCCAGCACCGCTTCAAAGGAGCCGTCCCAGTTCCGGAAATCATACCCCGGCTCGATCCAGCCGAAAAAATTGAGCATGGAATCGGAGGGGAAAAATTTCCGCAGGTTCACCGGAACCATCAGCACCACCGGCCACTTCTCCTGCTGCCGCGTCATTTCTTCATGGATGGCGCAAAGCAGCGCCGCAGTCAAAAATACGGTCATGGACACCCCCTGCCTGCGGGAATGCTCCAGCACTTCCTTGACAGAGAGAACCCGCTCGTGCACCCGGAGCCGGCCGTTTTCCTTCTGCGTTTTTTTCAACTGGTAGGCACGGCCTTTGCGCTTCTTCGGCCTGCGCGCCTCCTCGGAATAATATTTGACAAGGCTGTCATTCTCCTGATCTTGGACGGTCATATCCTCCGGGTGCAGGGATACGTCTTCCAGGCCCTCGTCCCTGTGCGCCAGGTACAGGTAATCCTTTACCAGCTCTTTGAGAAACTCGGTTGCGCCTGTGCCGTCTGTCAGGACATGGAACACTTCAAAATTGATTCTCTTCTTATAATAAGTCACCTCGAACAGCAGGGACTTTTTGTCCCGCACATAGATCCGGCTGCAGGGTTCTTTGTATTCTTCTCTCACGACCGGGCGGAGGTTGCTTTTTTCCAGGTAATGCCAGAACAGCCCCTTGCGGAGCACCGACCGAAACAGCGGATAGGTGTCCAGGGCACGTTCCAGCGCCGCTTCCAGCAGACTGGGACGCACATCCTCCTTCAGTTCACAGTAAAATCGGAATACCCGGGTATTCTGCTTATTGCTTGCCGCCGAAAAGAGCTTTGCCGCGTTGTCCAGACGCCGCCAGTGTCCCCACTTCTGCTTCACGGTCATTCCCTCCTAAAAACTCGTTTATATATCGGAAGCTCTCCCGCACATGCAGGTGCTTGATCCCCAGAGCGAAAAATCCATGCAGCGCGCCTTCGATCCGCTTCACCTGCACATGGTTTCCCGCTTCTGAAAGCCTTTTTCCGTAGGCTTCCCCTTCGTCCCGAAGGGGGTCATATTCCGCCGTCAGAATCAGCGTGTCCGGCTGGTCATGCAGATCCTCCGCCAGATAGGGCGCTAAGTAGGGATTCTGCCTGTCTTCCTCGCTTCCGGCATAGAGATCCAGATAATCCCGCATCTTCCCCGCGGTCAGGAGATAATCTGTTCCGTTCTCCCGAACCGACGGAAAGGGGGAGTGCTCTGAATAATCGTTGTAGGTGGCCGGATAGACCAGAATCTGCCGTCTGGGCAGAAATTCTCCCCGGTCTCTTGCCATCAGCGACAATGCCGCCGCCAGATTGCCGCCTGCGCTGTCCCCGATCAGGGTGATATCCTCCGGCTCCACATTCAGGAGGAACTGCCGGGAAAATATCGCTTTTGCAGCCGCGTAGCAATCTTCCAGACCAGCCGGGAACTTGTGCTCCGGCGCCAGACGGTATTCCACCGACACTACGAAGTGATTGGTGGCATTGGCCATACGGGCGCAGATCCGCTCATAGTTGTCAATGCTCTCCGTCACCCAGCCGCCGCCGTGCAGAAAAAGCAGGATCTTTTCAGGATCGGACTGATTTTTCTCATATGCACGTTCGTTGGGGAAGAAAATCCGCACCGGAACCTGGTGGGAACCGTTGTAGATCTTCTGGTCAATGGTCCGATAGAATATCTTCATAGGGTCCAGTTTTTTCAAATCTGCCAGATGGCGGGAGGCTTCCACCTCGATCCCGTCAAAGGACAGCGCTTTTAATATTTTTTTTGCCGCGTTGTTGATCACGTTATATAAGTCCCTCCACACAGTTTGTACTATACGCATACTCCGCCTGAAAATCAAGGCGGTGCGCCGGAAATTTTTTAATTACTGAAACGGCAGTACATCAATGTCCGCTTCGTCATCTGAGTCTTCGCCTTCAAAATCCGCATCGTCAAAATCTTCATCGTCAAAGTCTTCATCGTCAAAGTCTTCGTCAAAAAAATCGCCGAACCCGTCGCAAAACGGCAGTTCTTCAAATTCTTCCATCAATTCCCGCTCTATTTCATCATCGTACTTTTCCAGTGTTTTTTTCATCTGCTCCGCGGTCTTTTCATCTCCCTTTGCCTCGTACAGGCGCACCGCGGCCCTGTAGACAAGTTCGGTATCGTCCGTGCATTTGTCCCCTTTGGAAACGTATTTTTCTACGATCTGCTCTGCTCCCGCGTAGTCTTCCGCGTTGATCCTGGCGTAGATCAGGGCCGCGGCCGAAAGCTGTGATTCCGGTTCGTCCTGATACCATTTTTCGCAGAGCGCGACAGCCTCGTCCGCTCTGCCCATGGCGGACAGGGCGGATGATTTTTCAAACATAAAATCCGCCGGAGACTGCTCCTTCCAGGCAAACAGCCCGATGATTGTATCACATACCTGGCAGCGCTTTTCATGGAGACCGCCGGCTCCGAGTTCATCCAGATAATCCAGCAGCCAGTCTTCCACACCGTATTCAAAATCTGTTGTCTCGTCTACCTGGTAAAATTCTTTTCCGAAATCAGGGTTCTTATCCCGCTCCCCCTTGATGGCGCCCACCAGAGTATCGAATGCCTGGTTCCAAACGGTCCGATCCGGGTTATTGCTGATCATGTGGGTATAACAGTCTACGGATAAACGTTGAAAATCTTTCCAGAGCTTATTCATGTTATATCTCCCTTCGTATCCTTTTCTTTTTCATCTTGGCTGTTCTGCTGTGAAGAGCCGCCGCTCCGCTGCGTAAACAGCATTTGCCTTCTCCATTATAACAGAAGTCGGATTAGAATCCTATCACAAGTTGAAAAAACTGTCACCGTATTTACCGATTGCGGACAAAAATCGCCGGATTGCAGATATTTGTAAAAAAGTAGGAAAAAATTATGTTATCGTAAACGAACAGCACAAAGGAGGACGTGGGGATGAAAAAAATGCATTTTGCCATCATATTGTCTGCAATCTTGATGTGTGCCGGCTGCCGCACTGCATCTCAGGAGGGAGGCATCGAGAAGGCTGTATCCGACTTTTTTGAAGGAGACTATGAGTACCGCCAAACAGATATATATTTTCATAGTGATACAGAGCTTTCTTCAACAGTTGTAGAGGGAAAGATCATACAGTCTCCCTATAAAGAGTACAGAAAACTTGTAGAATCATCAGAACAATCTCTTTGGGATGAAATGTATCTCAGCGGAAACGGAAAAGTCGTTGATGTGAAAATGAATTTAAACAATGAGTGGCAAGAAACAAAAACGAACAGGGAATATCCCTATGGTTATGACGAAAATCTGCAGTTTGTATTAGACAGAGAAGAAGTTTCGGATCATCGTAAGATAGAAGTGTATACCGCAGAATATACGGTAGATGTTTCTAAAAATTTCCGTTTGAAGGAGGATCTGAAAGCAACCGTAAAACAAGAATATTTTTTGGAAAAAGACTCTAATACACTGATACAGGTTGAGACGGATTTGACAGATTTAAACCAAAAATTATTTATTGCGAATCTCATTTCAGCAAATGGCGTTTCATTGAATGACGCACAGAGCCGTATGGAAGATGAGACAGACTTATCCGAAATTGTAAAGTTGGAAATATGGAAAAGCGATGGTGAAATACGGATTGAAGTTCCCTGATTGTATACCAAGGGGGGGGCTGTTATTCAGCCTCCCCGCCTTTCTTATTCGTTCACAAGCTGTTTCACGGATATCCTGTGAATGGCTTTCACGACCGCGCATGTCCCCAGGGCCATACAAAGCGGCAGCAAAACAGAGCTTACCAGCATTCCCGCCGCCGAATTTGAAAATGGAAATTTTACCAGCCCCATTCCTTTTGCAAAGGGCGTCAAAAGGTTCGGTACGAGAAGCGTACCTGCCGCAAGCCCCAGGCAGCTTCCCAGGAGCGCGGCCAGGCAATTCCGCCACAGATAGATCTTTAAGATCTGCCAGGAGGTCATTCCGACGGCTTTTAATAATCCGATCAGCTTCTGCTCCCGCCTGATCAGTAAAAATGTAAGGTTTATCGTAATCAGAACCGAGGTTATAAGCAATACAGCCAAAATTGTTCCCACCGCAGGCGCCAGCACGCCCGTGATATGCTCTCCGTTGGACTTGGAGGCGATAAAGGAAAATTTTCCCTCATATCGTTCGGTCAGCTCCCTGGCATAGTTCCATTTATCGCAGCCTTTTGAGAGGACAAGCATATAATCTCCGCTGCCGCCGTCTGCTTCTACCGCCTGATCCAGGTCGTCTGTGACCATTCGTATGACATTTCCATAATTGGAAAGTGTCCGGAAAATGCCTGTGATCTCAAATTGTTTCTTTTCCCCGTTCACGTACAGCTCCATTTTTTCTCCGGCTTCCAGCCCGTATTGACGGGCCAGCGTCACGCCCACGCTGATCTCGCCCTCCTTCTGCGGCCGCCTGCCGGAGAGAGATTTATCTTCTATTTTCTCATTCCAGGGCAGTTCGTAAAGCTCGGTTACAATGCTTTGCCAGGTGTCCTGATGATCCGTCTTATACTTGGAATAGATTTTATTGACCCCGTAGGTATATTCCACCTCCGGCTCTTTTTCCAGCTCCTCTGTGACCGTGCTTACCGGTGTGCCGTCCAGGGAAGTCACATAGATATCCGTTTTTAAAATCCCCCAGGCTTCCGGCTCCCGGTCTATATTTTTGACGGCCTTCAGGCAGCCGAAGCAGACAACGGACAGGCAGCCAAGTATCAGGGATACCGATGCGATATATACATAGCCTGCTTTTTTATTGAGCATTCCCCTGACCGCGTAATACAGTTCAAAGGAGCACCGGCCATTGTAAGACCAATTTCTCCGTCTTTTCCGGGCACGTTCCCTGGTCTGCCATGTACCGCTTCGGATCGCATGGGAGGCGTTTAATGTTCGAATCCGGAACACGGCGCAGAGGCAGACCAGCAGAACCGCCGCAGAGACTCCCGCAAATACTCCCGCCTGACAGGCGCCTGTATTGATCGTAAAATCCGTGTAGATTCCGGTATTTCCGAGAATCTGATTCAGAATCCCATGGTTCAGCCAGCCGCCCATAAGGCTGCCCAATCCGGTGCCTGCAAATCCTGCCGCACCGTAGCTGACCAGGTATACGCCGATGATCTGCATCCCGGTCATTCCCAAAGATTGGTAGATCCCTGCCGTCCTGACATCCTCATCCATATCGCTTTTGACCAGAAACAGTGTCAAAACGATGACGACAGCCGCCAGGATCACGCTGACAAGGCACAGTAAATTCCCCAGCATCTGCCAGGCGGAGGTATATCCGCTTTTAATTTTATCATATGTATAAAGCGTATCGCCTAAGGGCACATTGAAATGCGCCTCCGTGTCCCGGATAAACTTCTGCTCTGCCTGCCGGCTGTATTCCTCAAACCGGATTTCCAGATAGCTGATCAGGCGGTTTTCCGAGAGCGGAAAGTCCGAAAGCCTGCCGTATCCGCACCACATCCGGTACACATTTGTATTGCTGCTTCCGAATACCGGGTCCGCGACAATCCTGACCACCTTCACATTTACAGACTGATCCGCCAACTGCAGCGATACCTCATCCCCCACCCTCAGATTCAGAATGTTCGCGATCTTTGGGGTGATCCAGATCTCTCCCTTTTGGGGCATCTCAATCCCGGCTTCGTCCATGATCTTAGGGGAAAGCATCTCCCTGCCCAGGGTTTCGGGAAGCTCCAGCAGGATGCCGTTGCTGAGCTTGACACCGTCTTTTTCTATATATTCAATGGTTTTTGTCTGTTCTGTGATCTGGTATTCCATCTTTTCCGCAGAATCCTCCAGATACTGCCTGACACTGTCGGCGTTTACCATCCCGCGGCTCCACAGACAGCACATCTGCGGCCCTTCCATCCCCTCATATGCCCTGTCAAATACTGTATTCAGCTCTTTTAACAGTATAAATGCATTTACAAATAATGCCGCGGTAAGCATAATGCAGATTCCCAGCAGCAGGCTCGGAACCTTTTTTCTTCTCAATTTTGCCAGACCGCACATAAAAATTGTCTTCAAGATTACCACCCTTTCTTCTGCAGGAAACGTATCAGTTTCTCTTCTCTATCCCCTGATTCTGTAACTTTAAGCTCTCCTTCTATGCGTCCGTCTTCAATATACAGCACCCGTTTTCCTCTGACGGCTACCTGAATGTCATGGGTGACCACGATGATGGTCTGCCCGTTTTTGTTCAGTTCTTCCAGCAGATCCATCACAATCTCCGTCTGCGCCGAGTTGAGGCTTCCTGTCGGTTCGTCGCAGAGCAGAATCGGCGGCCGGTTCGCAATGGAGCGCAGGATTGCCGCCCGCTGCTGCTGTCCGCCCGACAACTGGGAAGGATATTTTCCGACATGGTCTTTCAGGCCGAACTGTGCGCACAGCTTTAAAATAGTATTCCTCCTGGAGTCTTTTTCTTTCCTGCGCCGGTCCAGCATCAGCGGCAGCATCATATTTTCATATACCGTAAGATCCGGGATCAGGCATTGCTGCTGAAACACGATCCCGATATTGGTCCGCCGGAACATGGTTTTTTCTTTTTCATTCATACGGCTGAAATCCACAGAGTTCTCTCCTATGGGCTTTGTACTTTGCATATCCCTGTAGCGGATCGTGCCCCCGCTGCTGGTATCAATACCGGATATGAGGTGGAGTATGCTTGTTTTTCCCGAACCGGAAGCCCCCATAAGTATTACAAATTCCCCTTCTTCCACTTCCAGATTTACATGATCCACTGCTTTTCTCTCCGCCGTTCCCTCGGCGTATGTTTTTGTCAGGTCTCTGACTTCTAGTAATGTTCCCATTCTGTTTTCTGTCCTCCTTTGATTTCTTAACAGTTCCTTACATCAATCCTTACGGATTGTTTTCAGCAGCACATATTTGATTCGAAACAGCAAAATGACATAAACGGTTTCTTCCACCGCCGCATATACGAATGACAACGTGATCTGCGCAAGGGCAGGGGCGATCACTAAGCTTAACTGATCGGTATAGTTCAGAAGCGAAAATATCCCGATGGATGAGGTAAGACACCCAAGCGTCAGTGTCAGGGCGCCTGCATACTTTACGGCCTGCATCGACAATTTGATTTCGTTTTCTGACTGCGCCTTTCCCGTGACGCATATCTTCCACGCGCTGAAATATTCATGTATCCAGCCGAAGGTCGATAAGAGCAGAAATTTGATTCCTGACAGGTAGAACAAAGTCGGCATGTCAAAAATATCGGTGAGGCTCCCCATACGAAGAGAGGAATCAACCAGATCAAAGAGTGCAAGGGCTATACATGCAATGCCGATGAACATACCGATTCCCCCGCTCTTTCTTTTTTTGTCCATCTCGTTGATTTCTCCCACCAGGTTTACAAGATTGTCTTCTGATTTTTTGAGATATTCTTCTGAAGAAAATTCTTCGGAGGAATATTCTTCACCCGCAAGCAGCTCGTTTACATCGATCTGCAGCGCCTCGCTGAGTTTCAGAAGTATCGACGCGTCCGGCAGCCGGTTTCCGGTTTCCCACTTCGAGATGGTTTTATCCGTGACGTCGATCTGCTCCGCCAACTGCTTCTGGGAGAGTCCCTGCTTCTTTCTCCTGTATGCGATAAACTTTCCTATTTTGATCTGATCCATAATCTTCGCCCCCTGATTCGGTAAATATCTGATTGGCTGACGGGCCTGCCGTCTCATGAACTAGTTGTACACTCGCTGCGCAGCATCGTGCAAACGGCAATGCCTGACACACTCATAGTATGTAGCATGCGGATTCTCAGTTCAACCCCCAAATGGGAGAATCGCTCTCCGATATGGAGATTATGCCTGATTGTGCGCTGCATTTGACTGATCAGGTCATGCATGATATGATTACTTTTAACAAAACTTCCAAAAAACAGATTGACAGGCTTTTATTGCAGCACGTAAGAAAAAGCCTTTTAGCAAAGAGCCTCTTACACTTTACGTATCTAGTACAACTATTGAAAAGGCAAAATCATTAGGTGGAGATTATATTGCAATTTTAGGCCATTTACTTGATCAAGCCGTCACAGAATATAAAGCCATGTAAAGATACGGCTCATAGAAGGAGTGTGGATAGCATGGCAGAAAAGAAAAAGCGACTTCCGGTAGGAGTAGAAAATTTCGAGCAGATTATCAAAGATAACTTTTATTATGTAGATAAGACGGGATTGATTTCTGAACTGCTTTTAAGCGGTAGAATGGTAAATCTGTTTACCCGACCAAGACGCTTTGGAAAAACATTAAATATGAGTATGCTGGAACATTTCTTTTCCCTGGAGGGCGATCACAGTATCTTTGATGGTCTGGAAATTACAAAAGATACAAGAATCTCTAAGTGACTATGATAAGTCAGAATACAGGGAACTTCTGGACAGCGGCATGAGTGAGGCTGTATTTTGCGGTGGATTAAAAACATTGTCGGCACTTCTGGAGAAGCATTGCGGAGAAAAAGTAATTCTTTTGATTGATGAGTATGACGTTCCGTTATCGAAAGCCTTTGAAAATGGATATTACGATCAGATGGTATTTCTGATCCGCAATCTGCTGGAGCAGGCATTGAAAACGAATAACAGTCTGAAATTTGCAGTGATGACCGGATGTATGCGTATTTCCAAAGAAAGTATCTTTACCGGACTTAATAATTTCACTACTTTTACGATTACAGATGTTGATTTCGATGAATATTTCGGATTTACGGATCAGGAGGTACGCGACCTTTCAGCGTATTATGAATGTACGGACAAATACCAAAATATAAAAGAATGGTATGACGGATACCGTTTTGGAAATGTAGATGTATATTGTCCCTGGAATGTGGTTTCCTATCTCCGCAGCCTGCGCGCTAATAAAGAGGCAGTTCCTCAGAATTATTGGGTAAATACAAGCGGTAATGCGGAAGTAAAGGAATTTATCCGGCAATCTAAAAATACGAGAGTATCCTCAAAGATGGAGGGATATTGAGCAAGTTCTGTGATGCCCTTTTGGATGGTAACATGAAGTATGTGGAGGAGATTTTTGACAGTTATCTGAAAAAAACCATCCGTATTCGGGATACTTTTGTTAAGAAGGCGTTAAAAGAAAATTTTTATCATGGCATTCTGGTCGGGATACTGGGAGTGAAAGAAGGATGGCAGGTATCTTCTAATAAAGAGACAGGAGAAGGTTACGGTGATATACTCATAGAAACGGAAGATGGAAAAACAGGTATCATCATTGAAATGAAATATGCTGATGACGGAAATCTTTCTGGGGCTTGTGAGACGGCGCTGAGGCAGATAGAAGAAAAACAGTATGACGAGATTTTCCGGGAAAACGGAGTGAACAGAATCTTAAAATATGGGATTGCATGTTATAAAAAACGCTGCAGGGTCATGTTGGCAGAAAACAGATAAAATAGGTTCGTCCACCCATAACGTAATCTGTGCATAAGATATGTCCGCCTGCGGATCGCCGATCATTATGACCGCATCCGCAAGCTGTTCCATGATTTTCGGTTTTTCAATTGATCTGGCCTGCAGTAAGGAAAAGAGCACGGTATTCCTATCCTCTTTTTCCGTTAAAGGTTTCGATTTTTGGTAATCAACCGCTGCGGAATCATCCTCATCTTTTACAGGAACGCCTATCAATATTTCGTAATCTGATTTTTGAGGTTCGTAGATAAAATATGCATTGCTTATGAGCAAAAAAGTCACAAGAATAGCTGTCAGTATTTTTTTATTTTCATGCTACAATCCCTCCCTATGGCTAATCATGTAAAGTCAAGTTTCCTAAGCTTATGCGGCATTGGTGCAATCTGCGTCGCTCCCGGGAACACCGAATATAAAGTTGAATAGTTACCGCTTAATCCTACTGCCTTTTATTGCAATAATTTTAGGTACAATAACAGCCGCCAGCAGAACAACTTGTATTGTATAAAATCTAAAATCCCAAATACTGGTATATCCCATTATTGCTACTAAAGAGAAAAATATGCTGACCATATACATTGCTGCGAAAATAATTTTCAAAATCAAGCTTGAATAAAAAATAAGAATCACCAGAAAAAACAATTCAATAATAATCGGAGCTATTGAAAATGGACTGATCATTTTATAAATTCTATCTCCAAACGTCAACATCCCGGCATCCGATATCCACATTGCCCCATAAAATGTAAAATAGTAAATCAAAAAAATGATGATTAGGATTGCTGGAGTAACGAATTGGAAAATTCTATTCTTCGGATTTTTTATCTCTGATTTATTTACATTATCATAGAATCTCAGCATCTCGTCAAGCTCCCTATTTTTTCTATTTTTGCCATAATTCATTCCCAGACATATCAACACCGGAAGCCAAATCAGACATGGCGTCATATCATATGAAAACACCTTAATAAATCTCCAGTACAGATCCATCTTCGCATACTCTGTGATCAGCTTCATGATCAATCTAAAAATCCAATAACCGGTGAACTGTGTCAACCAGAAAATTTCATGCAGCCGTAAATACTCGACCACGCAGATCCTGCCTGCAATCAGCAGGATTGCGGCAATGATCATAAAACCAAAACACAGATACACGAACCCATAAGACAGGAGTTCGTCAGCAAGGCTCAGCAGCGTTTGACTGACCGCCTTCTTCTGTTCTACCGCTATCAACCGATAGATTGCCAAAAACAGAACAGTCAGGTGTGTAAGAAGTGTGAGTACCGCGTAAATGAACGTTACGATTTTAGTACGTTTTAAAGTTTTCATCTTGATCTCCTTTCACTCTTGTTGAAAAGTAACATTCAACAGAATAGAGAAAGTATGTAGTTCGCACGAAATAGATACGCCGCAAATCCAAAGTTACACTAAATCTTTTCATAAAATTAAGCGGTTTAGATACTACGTAAATTCGCACAGCCGCTTTCACTACAGAAGAAGCAGTGAAAGCGGCTCATATGATTTTAGATAATTTTCTGAATCCTCCTGTCAAATAATAATTGTGTTATATTATAAGATCCCCATCCTATAGAAACTATTAAGAAATTTCCTACGTTAATAATGGGAACATTACCAAAAGAAAGAATAGTAGCCCATTTTCTATTGCCTAAAATCTTTTCTAAGAATTTATAATATGGAATTAATGAATAAAACATTTGACGGCTTTCTTTTACCACGATAAGTATAAGCAAAACCAAAACTGTAATAAATTGTATACCCCAATTTTTTAAACAAGTAGTTTTAGTATTATTTAGAGTATTCTTCCTCGCTGACATATTCTTACAGTGTGTCAATTTCCATATTAGAAAGCCTTCACTAGCAACTAACAAACAAATCAAGGGCATCCAAAAAATATTATTTTGTGTTATAAAACCAACGACAATGTATATCGGATACAACAAAATCCATCCCGTGATATATAGGAAAAGGACTTTTACAATTTGGCTAAAAGTATTTTTCATAGACTGCTCCTTATAGATTCTGGGCAGAATATTAAGTTAGAATAGAACTCGTTACCCGTAATCTTAACAAAGACCCCTTTACATTTACGGTACTATCTAAAAATATAACCCAACCTTTCATATTACTATTTCCATCATAACTAAACGAATTTCCAGCAGGATAGCGCCATGCACTGCTATTTTCATCATTTGTCATTGCGCCATATTCTACAGCTCTGTCCGTCAATTCATCATTGTAACCTGGCGTCCATCCGCCTGCCGCATTTACCATTTCATTTTGCATTCCCAGATTATCTATCCATGTTACAGTTCCATACGCAGTGGTATCCCATTTTTGAGCATTACCTGAATTTGTTTTAGTAGCTGAAAATACGGTTAATGAATAGACATTATTTAATCCATTGGAACGTTGAACTTGTCCCAGTTTCTTAACTGTTGCGTAAGTCTCCAGAATTTGTTTATTCCCGTCAGCATTAATAATAGATGCTTCACAAGCATCCATTATTTACTTTGTAATAGGTAAATCGGACAGTCCCGCCTTTGCTCTTAAATATTCCTGTTCGTAATCAATGGCATTTGTTAACTCGTCAATTCTATCTTCAGTTACGGTATTAAGTTCCGATATTTCCTTCTGGTGAAGCGGTTCCTTAGCCTCTACCGTAGAAATTGATACTCCAAATAACATTGTTGCAGAAATTATTCCGTTTATTAATCTTTTCATGGACTTCATAAATAGTCTCCTTCCTACTAATCTAACATAAATATTTCCTTATACGGGTGTGCGCATCATCTTATACTGAGCGGCAGATTAATCTGGAACGCAGTATTATTCAAATTTTAAAGATCCCCTTTACTTTGCCAATTCTGTACAGAGTGTTCACATATATCTATCAAAAATCGTAAGCCCCTGCATAAAATGTAGGATTCCAATCTTGATAAGGAGAAGCAGTAACATAATTTCCACTCCACACACCATAAACATTTGACGGCCATCCATTTACTGTTGTACGCGTTATAGATATTCTACTGCTTTTACTTACAGCATTGGCTAATATTGCGGAATCAACCCAATTTATAACCTGATATGAACCTAAGCCAACCAGAAACAAAACCCCTAATTCTGATAGTAAAATCCCATATTTTGCTGAAACAAGAGATACAACCTTTTTTGCAGAATTACTTCCAATCCATAAAAGAATGTCTTCAAAAAGTCCGCTCTTTGTTTTTGCCGCTAATAATGCCGCCGTCTGATCTGCTGGCAGATATATCATGGAATATGGTACTGCACTCCCAGTTCCCACTACATACTGTGGTGGCTTGAATCCCCTATATGAACCACCATTAGGCGCGTAAATAGATGATGACCTAGTCTCAATTATCGGATCAAGAACAAGAACATTGATTGTATCTTTATCGTCCACCTCTACTATACATCCCGGATACATCTGCTTTACCTCTTCGACCGTTTCTTCCAATGTTTTTTCCTTATATTCTCCCTCCATAGCCAAACATTGAATAGGGAGGCAAATGCATAGTATAAATATTAAAAGTAATGAAATAACCTTTTTTGACATAACAGTTCTCCTCTAATTTAATATAAAATATCTGAGTAATCCAAGTAAAAATATTACCGCTATTACTATAAGCTCAATTATTTCTCCTAATTTTATAGTCATCCATTTGTTCTTTTTCGCAATCATTAAAAGCAGAATATTAATAATAGTTGATAAAAGAATAACAACATAACTCCATACAACTACTTTGGGTATATTTTCTTTGATTCCGAATAAAAATATAAGTATACAACAAGCAAATGAAACAACTTTATTTAGAGTTCTGATCATATGGATTACTGTTTTCAAGCATATTCTCCTTAACTCGTAACATGAAACACATATATATCATCAATTATTATTGCTGCTAAATATGCTGCTTAGGTTTCATATTTATGTTTTCTTTTTGAGAATAGTTAATTAATATAATCCATATTGGAATAGAAAAAACATATACCTTGATCAGTATATCAAGCAGTGTACTCTTCCCGCACACGCCAATTAATATGAGTAATATTATACCTATTATGATTGCAAAGCAGGTCAACGCCAAAGATATTTTATACTTTTTCATTATTACCTCCTAAATTTTTGTTATTTTGATTATGTTTGTATATGGGCCATACCACTTTCCTTGCGGGCCGCAGCCCCCAAATAACTTTATCTTGATTAATAAATGATGAGTTGAATTTGTAATTTAAAACATTGGAATCCCTTCTTTCACATTTTTATTTTAAGTCTCCTTGCTTATCTATGATTATAACATATTTTTTTCACTTATGTGTGTTAAACCGTAGCTTCCGCCCCATCCATAATACCGCGTCCTGCATATTCCCGCACTTTCTCTAATATCCGATTGTTCTACCGCTATCAACCGACAGATTGCCAAAAACAGTGCAGTCAGGTTTGTAAGAAGTACGCATATTGCGTAAATGAACATTATGACTTTGATACGTTTTAAGGCTGTCACTTCAATATTTTAAATTTTTTCTCTGCTTTTTCAAATAGTTTTTCAATGTCATTATGATATTTTTCTATTATTAATCTGTCTTCTGGATAATCTGTAATAGCCTCTAATTTCTCATTTATATAAATTTCATGAGTACCTGTATCATTTTGGATTCTTACCCCATATGCAAAATCACTTTTCAATAAAGACGGCCAAATGATTAATGATAGTCCTTCTTTATCAGAAATCCCCAAATTTCCTGTAAAGCTCAAATAATCTGGCTTTTTCACATTATAAGTCACATTATCCTTTTCATCAAATTGTACATGTACCCCCAGTTCTTCAGGTACGGCCTCTAAATAATCTTTGTATTTATATTGGACACTTATAAACCAAAACACATTATACATACAAAACAGTCCGGCAAATAAAACGAATAATAATATAAATCTTTTCTTTTTACTCATAACTCGATCATCCTATCTCCTGTTTTTTTACATACTCATCATGCGTTACAGCAATAATCATTTTCCCTTTCACCAGGCTAACAGCAACTAAATATCATGCTATCTTTAGTATAGCAGTTTTTTTTCACTTATGTATGTTTGACCGCAATTGTGCACTCCGCAGACCGCATTTATTTTTACAAATCCAAAATCTCCGGCAGTCCGTCATAAATCTCCCTCAGCAGCTCATACCCGATCCCCGCCGCCCCGTTCATAAATCCCGGCGTATGATATTCCTGAGCAGGAAGATCCGGTTCTTCCTTCTCCAGACCCGCGATTTTCTCATAAACCGCAGCTTCCACGCCATCCATAACGCCATGTCCCGCATATTCCTGCACTTTCTCTAATATCCGATAATTCCCCATTGTCCCATGGCAGATACACATTCCCTCTTTTAGAAAATGCTTTGAGATCGCCGGCATTGCCCTTTTGATATCCTTTTCCAGTCGTCCGCATAAATCGTCAGTCTCCTCCGACACCTGATCTTCCAATGCATCCATCATCAATTTTCTTGACAACGCGATCCCGCCTGCGCCGTGACACCATGCCGTTTCTTGCTCCCCGCTCTGTCCCAGGCGCACGGATTCCTCGCGCAGATCCTTCCAGTCGTGGAACTTCTCCTCGTACATGCTGTCCTCATAATCCAGTCCCCGCAGGCACAGATCATAATATCTCTGTTCCCCTGTGATCCCATACAGTCTGCACAGAGCGATCATAATTCCACTGTTTCCATGAGCCATACCGCACAGCGGCGTTTTCTCCGCTCCCCGCCAGCCTGTACCCCATGGCATTTGTTCCGCATGACTGCACAATAAATCTCCCGCCTCTATTGCCGCATGCAAGTATTCCCAATCTCCGGTGATGTCATATAATTTCAGCAAAATGAGGATTGCCCCCGCATTTCCCCCAAGCAGGTCATAGCTTTTATCTTCCCGGAGCAGCACCAGTGACTTCTTTGCATGCAATTCCGCCAAATGCAGATATTCCTCTTTTTTGTCGATTTCGTACAGCAGTAAATATGCGTATACGATAGAAAATTCTCCGTCAAACATCCCGGTTCTTCCTGCATTTTCCGGCACATCCTCCGGCCTGTTTTCTGAAATATCCAGAGTTTCCGTGTACTCTTTTAGCTGCATATAAAGCCTGTCCGCAATCTTTTTCTCAAGCCGGAGCTCCGCCTGCCCTTGTGTCTCCCGCCTCTGCTTCCCCGCCTTTTCTAATGCATATAAATACACAACAATCCCTGCGATCCCTTCATAAAAATAATGCGTGACCCTGCGGATTTTGCTCCGGCATTGTTCCGACAGGTCGATGCTCAAAACCTGCAGCTTCCCTTCTTCGTCTTCATAAACATTCTCTATGATCAGTCCCGCCAGTTTTTCGCAGATGGAAAACAGCCTGTCGGCTGACATGTTCTTTTTTTGATCCAATTTACAAAGCCCGCTCTTTTTTCGTTCGGAATCCATCCTCTCTTTCCCTAGCTTTCCCGCAATCGTAAGCGACAGATTGATCAGCCGCGCCTGTAATTTTTCATCCCTCCGGCCGATTTTAGAAAGTCTGTTTCGAACCGTCTGTTCGGGAGTATGAAGAAAATAGTCCGGAATACAGATCTGCTGCTCACTCATCAGATCCTTTCCCTTATTATAAAAATAGGGAATGTCCCCCCGGAGCATAGATTCCGCTTCTGATTCGACCAGCCGATGGTCACGGATCTTTCCGACAATACCGATAGTACGCACAAAAATTTCCCTGTCCCCGCCGTCTTTCATCAAATCCGGATAGTAGGAGCTGTTCAGCAGTGCGGCGTATTTCATCGTATCTGAAACCACCTGGCGGCTCTCACAGGCTGCCGCCTGACGCAGCATTTCCTCCTGAAAATCCGGGTTGCTTTTTACATATTTGTATGCCTTTTGGAAACCACTGATCAGGTCATTTTTATATTCTGATGCTTCTACAGAACGTCCTTTATATTTTATCTTGTTCTGCGTAGGATTCATGATTCCATGCCAGTACTCAATCCGCATTTTGGAGGTATAAGCATCCCGGATGACCGGGATCTGCAGCCTGCTTTTTCTTCCGCCCCCGCCGCTCAGCGCGCCGACCTCGTTTCCGGCCTTTGCGCTGCCCGGAAGGTAGGTCGGAAGGATTCCTGATTTCAGGACGGAATCGAAAACCTCGTTGCGGGTTATGTTTTGACTCTGCAGGGGGATTAAGGTTTCCAGGTCGATCAAAACCGGATACTCTCCCCTTGCGATCATATTTTCACAATGCAGGTCACCGGTGCCGAGAAAATAGGTAAGACAAATTAGAATCCCTGCCCTTTGATAGAATCTCTTTACCTCTCCTTCCGACGTACATTCCTGAAAACAGATCTTCTCCTCCCAGCCGTAATCCGGACGGCTGATGATTTTGATCCCCATTTTTTCGTTCCAGAGGGCACATTCTGAGCTTATTTTTTTCAGAAGTTTTTGAAAATGAAGTTCATTTTCCAAAGAACGGGGCTTGTAGATCAATTCCAGCGTTTCATTCAGGCATACGCATGCGACGCTTTTTCCGTGATTATGTGTGTCTCCGTACATACAGCGGATTCCGCTAAGCTCAGAGATCGGAGCGCTTCCGGGGAAGGATTTTGTACGAGTTACAAAAGCAACAATGTCAGAGCCGGTATGAGAAATATTCCTGTCCCCATCAGTAATGTATATATTCTGTTTCCTACTTTTTCTGACAAAAAAAGAATCAAACAAGATATAACGCATGCTGTAATAAAACAGATTACTTGACATAAAATAAAAATCTCCCCCAGAGTATATTGCTGCAAAAACACAGGAATATCCGTATAACTCCTAGAGGGTGCTTTAAATCCCTGCAATCCATATGTACTGATAATTTTTGTGGTATTTGGGAATAAAGCTACTATAGCTACAAAGCCTGCTATTGCAATGGTAATCACTATTTTTTTTATTAAAATACTGTGTAAACCAGCTACCGAAATATTGATTAACTCATTCATATATGTTATTTTTTCATTTGCCCCACACGAACATAAGATCAAAAACATAACCACAACAAACATTATATAGCAAATTACAAATTGCCTTATTGCCTTTTTCCCAAATAAAAGCTCCCATGGGGTTTCATACACATATTCTATTTTCGTATCCTGCAATTCTACTTTTTTTAGTGATTGATATTGACTATACGCTCTTTCAAATGCATTTATTTGCTCACTGTCAATATCTAACTTTGACAAATAGTACTGAATTTTACCGGGTTCATTTTCGTATTTCTGTATAATTTCCATTCTATTTCTTTCCAAAGTTTCAATTCTATTTTTTTCTTCTTGTAAAAATGATTCCTTTTCTTCTTTTAATTCTCCTTTTAACGTTTCTGAATAAATCTGATAATAAAATTCTTCATAAGATATAAAGTACTGTATTCCTATAAATCTACTGCCCTGGAGTACTATAAACAAAAGAAATACAATCCATCCCCTACTTAAAATAAATAATTTATAAAACTCATAATACCATAGACTAGCATGTATCTCAAAACCATTTTCTTTTTGGAAGCAATATTTTTTTTCTTTCGGTTTTCTGTATATATTAAATCTGTAGTTGTTGCTTCTTTGGTGTAAAATTACGGTTTCTTTGTAATACAAAACAAAAGAAATCAAACATCCTGGTACTATACAGAAAAATGCCAGCGCAATACCACAAAACAGCTTACTAACAGGCCAGGAAAAGAAATTCATATTTTGATATTCTTTAAAAAATTTTTCGGTATACACAAATGCAGAAAGATTCATTTGGCGTAAACAATATAGCCAGGAATTAACGGAGATATTTTTCCAAAGCAGTAATTCAATCAAGGCAGTAAAAATTCCAGCCAAACTGGCCATAATGCTACTTTTAAAAATCATGCACAGCACAATAAAAATACAGCATAAACTAATCATTCCTATGATTTTCATACAGAAAAAGTACACCAGATATTGTTTTACTGACGATTGCATCGCACTTGTAAAATAACCATTTACTGACTGAATTGCCCTGTTCACATTTCCAAAATCAAGGGTCAGCGCAGCTATAAAGAAATCACTTCCATAGAAAAGTATGACTACGACTAAATTACTTAAAAAAACAGTACCCATTTTGGAAATAAACAGTTCTATATGACCTGCTTTCATGGATTTGAGCAGAACCCATGTCCCACTTTCTCTCTCTGAAATAAACACTTCCATCACCAGTATCGCAAGAACTACTATAAGAATCAAATCTGTTGCTCGGTTTTCCGTAACTAATAGCACACCTCCATCAAAATCTGCTTTGACAATTACGTTATGCAACTTTTGATATGCATCCATAGTTGCACGTAAATTTCGCTCAGAATATGTATTTTCTTTTGAAAACAAAGAAGATTTCGACATTTTTTCTATCTGTATCTTCATATTATCCAGATATGATTCATATGCCTCAAGCTCTAATACCTGATTATAAATTTGGGAGATCAGAAGAAGTTCTTTTAAAATCTTTTCGTCTATTTTTTCTATAGAAAAAGCAGACGAAATCGAATCCATTTTATTCTCTAAAGATTGGAGATTCATTTCCGTATCATCTAATTTTTGATATGCATGATATAAATCAATTTGGCTAATCCCTTCTTCATTCAATGCAAATACTTTATGAACAGATAGCCCTATGTTTACCACCAGACAGAGTATCACAAACCAAAATATACTCTTCTTTGCAAATATCTTTTTATATTCATAAAAGATTAATTTACTCATTTTTTTCACCCAAATAGTAAAAATATACATCTTCCAAAGTTCTTGTTTTTCCAGTCTGTTGCATCTCATCAATCAGATTTTTCCGATTTTTCTTTTTGATAATCTTCCCATTTTTAATCAATATGATTTCATCTGCAATATGCTCTATGTCTGTGACAATATGTGTAGCAAGCAATATAATCCTGTTCTGTGCGTTTCTTTGGATCAGATTGCGTATTTGCAGGCGTTGCTTTGGATCCAGTCCTACCGTAGGCTCATCCATGATTAGAAATTGTGAATTTCCTAATAAAGATTGCGCAATCAACAGCCTCTGCTTCATTCCTCCTGACAATGTTTTTATCTTATATCCCGTAGTCTCTGTCAGTTCCACCTCTTGCAATACCCTATCAATCCTTTTTGTGGCAATTTCCTTTGGAATTTCGCGCAAAGCAGCCATATAATACAAAAATTCAGTTACCGTAAAATCAGGATATAATGCCTGTTTTTGTGGCACATAGCCTAATATTTCCCTGTATCTGCGCCCTAGTTTTCCAATTTTTTCTCCATTCCAAAAAATACTTCCCGATGTAGCTTTTATATTTCCAATAAGTATATTGATTAAAGTACTCTTACCGGAACCATTAGGCCCCAGCAATGCATATATCCCACTAGTTAATTCAAAACTTACATTATCTAAAACAATTTTATTGTAGTATGTCTTCCTGATATCTATTACTTCGAGTTTATTCATCCTGCTCTCCGCTTCTACAATTTTAGCCTTTTGGCGTCTTTTATGTTCCCTTTATAATAATCTTCCTTTGAAATCGCATATATATTATGTTTCATCTCTTTACCTGTAAATGAATAAATTTTACCTATAAAGACATCCTGCGCTTCCTTTATTATTCTAAAGCTAATATTTCGCTCATCCTCAAAAAGCTTGCGGCTTTCTCTCTCAGAAATGTCATACTCAAGAATTTTAGCACGTTCATCCTCAGTATAGAGGCAGTACAAAAATTTCGATGAATCATATAATACTGATAAAATGCTTCCTGATTCTGTCGCAATTAACCCCCCTTCTTCTATTCTCAGAATTTCCTCCTGTTTTTTATTTTCTATATCCCATAAAAAAATCTTTTCATAGGATGTATAATCCGTTTCCTCACACAAAAGATTTCCATTATATTCGCCAAGAAAAATGTATTTAGGAAGGGTTGCTGTCACATTATCGTTATCATCGAAAGTTTTGAATGCTGGAGCTGTTTCCAGCATCGTCTCTTTGCCAGAAATCGGTTCATAAATGATATAGGTATCTGTATATCCACAATTTCGTGGATACCATATGTTCAGATAATCATAATACAAATCTTCGCTTTCTTCCATTTTACCTGCAAATGTCCCGGATTCATATTCAGACTCAAATTCACTTTCCGAAAGAATTTTCAAATTTGCCTCTCTTTTTAGTAATACCGGCTTCCCCTTTACAATTCCTTGCATAGAGTAAACAGTATCTGTAAGCGCCGGCTCATTTATTCTGCTGATTTTACCATCATGCAAATTAATTCCCATGTATGTTACACACTCCTGAGCTTCATCTTTGTGTGTTACATACTGATAATTTACTGAAATCCAGGCCATATCTCCGTAATAATATACATTATATAAACGAGCAGCAATCCAGGCTCCTTCTTCTGCTTCCCCGATATCAATCTGTGTGATTACCTTTTGGTTATTTCCCGTTACGTCCATACTTATAAAATCATATGTATTCTCTTTTGTGTTTTTTCTAAACAAATAAAATCTATCTTGATATAGCGCATAGCCAACTGTATCTATATATGAATTGCACCATGCACTACAGTTTTCATCATTATGGGTGCAATTAGCCCTGCCGCATAAAATATATGCTTCCTCTTCTGAAAAGTCATAGTATTTAACATGATTATCTTTTGAATAAACAATTCCCTGATCGCTTACAGAATATGTTTCAGCCACCCCATCTGCTCCTAATACCAGGTTCTCTTGCTGTTCCGTTTGTATGTTGACTGATGAAATACTTTTTTCATTGCTACAGCCTGTACAGATAAATAGGATACAAAGTATTAATACATTTTTTTTATAATCTATAAATTTCATAATTATATCTTATCTCCATTATTGAAATAGTACATTCCCTAAGCGCCAGACATATTAATCCGCTTGAAATTCATTATAAATCTTCACGGCATGCAGTATATATATCAATTTAGCATGTATACTCACAAGCGGTAAAATTTGCCAATCCAACAAGGCGCATTCCACGATACGCAGAGGTATTTTTGCATAGTTTTGCGCTCGTGAGTATAATCAATATTTATATCACAATGCTCTCTTAATTATTTCAAATTTAACTGTACATAATATATTATGCACTTGTCGGAAAACTCGTGCTTCCTCCATTACAACTAAATCTATGCGATCCAACAACTAAAAGAACTGTATATAAGTATGATTGCCCAGGACTATAGCTATTGCTTGCGCCAGCTCTAGCAGCAGTGCCGCCCAATGTATTTTCTCCACCTCCCGCCAATCCAACTTTAGCACTTGCGTGAAGCGATTTTTGATAATTATTAACCCTTGTTTGATCTGCTGCTGTTCCACCATAATAGTAAGTAACTGAAAAGCCAGTTGAAACCGATGCATTAACTCCTGCTCTCGATGTATTTCCATATACCGAATATCGATTATTCCCATTATCAGTTACTGTTACACTATAATACCCCCGTGGTTGAATTGAATTTTCATCTAATTCTTGCTCTTCAGAAATTAATTCTTTTGCTGCAACATCTTCTGATAAAGAAAAAGACATGCCTAATATCAAGGCTAATGTTAGTAAAATACTGATTATACGCTTCATTCAAAGACCTCCCTTTACATTTTGATTAAAAATAAGATTTTCCTTTTTATAATAAGATTGGATTTGATACCCATAAAATATCTGCGAATACTCCCCTCCCTTCAAATTAAATTTATAACGTTTTTTCAGGTATAAAATCCGTTTCAATCTGAATAAGTTAGTATTAACAAGGCACGTTTAGATTTTTTTAATGCACAGCATACCTGATTTAAAATTCGTTACATTTAATCTTTATTTTAAGTATCTTCACCTCTCTCTATCTGAGATTGTACCAAAATTCTTTTCACTTATGTGCGTTTGACCGCAATTGTTTATTCCACAGACCGCATTTATTTTTACAGCCCCAAAATCTCCGGCAGTCCGTCATAAATCTCCCTCAGCAGCTCATATCCGATCCCCGCCGCCCCGTTCATAAATCCCGGCGTATGATATTCCTGAGCAGGAAGATCCGGTTCTTCCTTCTCCAGACCCGCGATTTTCTCATAAACCGCAGCTTCCACGCCATCCATAACGCCATGTCCCGCATATTCCTGCACTTTCTCTAATATCCGATAATTCCCCATTGTCCCATGGCAGATACACATTCCCTCTTTTAGAAAATGCTTTGAGATCGCCGGCATTGCCCTTTTGATATCCTTTTCCAGTCGTCCGCATAAATCGTCAGTCTCCTCCGACACCTGATCTTCCAATGCATCCATCATCAATTTTCTTGACAACGCGATCCCGCCTGCGCCGTGACACCATGCCGTTTCTTGCTCCCCGCTCTGTCCCAGGCGCACGGATTCCTCGCGCAGATCCTTCCAGTCGTGGAACTTCTCCTCGTACATGCTGTCCTCATAATCCAGTCCCCGCAGGCACAGATCATAATATCTCTGTTCCCCTGTGATCCCATACAGTCTGCACAGAGCGATCATAATTCCACTGTTTCCATGAGCCATACCGCACAGCGGCGTTTTCTCCGCTCCCCGCCAGCCTGTACCCCATGGCATTTGTTCCGCATGACTGCACAATAAATCTCCCGCCTCTATTGCCGCATGCAAGTATTCCCAATCTCCGGTGATGTCATATAATTTCAGCAAAATGAGGATTGCCCCCGCATTTCCCCCAAGCAGGTCATAGCTTTTATCTTCCCGGAGCAGCACCAGTGACTTCTTTGCATGCAATTCCGCCAAATGCAGATATTCCTCTTTTTTGTCGATTTCGTACAGCAGTAAATATGCGTATACGATAGAAAATTCTCCGTCAAACATCCCGGTTCTTCCTGCATTTTCCGGCACATCCTCCGGCCTGTTTTCTGAAATATCCAGAGTTTCCGTGTACTCTTTTAGCTGCATATAAAGCCTGTCCGCAATCTTTTTCTCAAGCCGGAGCTCCGCCTGCCCTTGTGTCTCCCGCCTCTGCTTCCCCGCCTTTTCTAATGCATATAAATACACAACAATCCCTGCGATCCCTTCATAAAAATAATGCGTGACCCTGCGGATTTTGCTCCGGCATTGTTCCGACAGGTCGATGCTCAAAACCTGCAGCTTCCCTTCTTCGTCTTCATAAACATTCTCTATGATCAGTCCCGCCAGTTTTTCGCAGATGGAAAACAGCCTGTCGGCTGACATGTTCTTTTTTTGATCCAATTTACAAAGCCCGCTCTTTTTTCGTTCGGAATCCATCCTCTCTTTCCCTAGCTTTCCCGCAATCGTAAGCGACAGATTGATCAGCCGCGCCTGTAATTTTTCATCCCTCCGGCCGATTTTAGAAAGTCTGTTTCGAACCGTCTGTTCGGGAGTATGAAGAAAATAGTCCGGAATACAGATCTGCTGCTCACTCATCAGATCCTTTCCCTTATTATAAAAATAGGGAATGTCCCCCCGGAGCATAGATTCCGCTTCTGATTCGACCAGCCGATGGTCACGGATCTTTCCGACAATACCGATAGTACGCACAAAAATTTCCCTGTCCCCGCCGTCTTTCATCAAATCCGGATAGTAGGAGCTGTTCAGCAGTGCGGCGTATTTCATCGTATCTGAAACCACCTGGCGGCTCTCACAGGCTGCCGCCTGACGCAGCATTTCCTCCTGAAAATCCGGGTTGCTTTTTACATATTTGTATGCCTTTTGGAAACCACTGATCAGGTCATTTTTATATTCTGATGCTTCTACAGAACGTCCTTTATATTTTATCTTGTTCTGCGTAGGATTCATGATTCCATGCCAGTACTCAATCCGCATTTTGGAGGTATAAGCATCCCGGATGACCGGGATCTGCAGCCTGCTTTTTCTTCCGCCCCCGCCGCTCAGCGCGCCGACCTCGTTTCCGGCCTTTGCGCTGCCCGGAAGGTAGGTCGGAAGGATTCCTGATTTCAGGACGGAATCGAAAACCTCGTTGCGGGTTATGTTTTGACTCTGCAGGGGGATTAAGGTTTCCAGGTCGATCAAAACCGGATACTCTCCCCTTGCGATCATATTTTCACAATGCAGGTCACCGGTGCCGAGAAAATAGGTAAGACAAATTAGAATCCCTGCCCTTTGATAGAATCTCTTTACCTCTCCTTCCGACGTACATTCCTGAAAACAGATCTTCTCCTCCCAGCCGTAATCCGGACGGCTGATGATTTTGATCCCCATTTTTTCGTTCCAGAGGGCACATTCTGAGCTTATTTTTTTCAGAAGTTTTTGAAAATGAAGTTCATTTTCCAAAGAACGGGGCTTGTAGATCAATTCCAGCGTTTCATTCAGGCATACGCATGCGACGCTTTTTCCGTGATTATGTGTGTCTCCGTACATACAGCGGATTCCGCTAAGCTCAGAGATCGGAGCACTGCCGGGAAACTGCTCTTCTATCTTCTGCCTGTCTCTTTCCAAATGGCTTATGATCTCGCAGAAGTAATCCGCGCATTGTTCCACTTGTTCCCTCAGCATGCGGAATAAGACGGGATACTGTTCGCATAGCTCATGGATATACGATACGTCACTCAAATATCTGTCAAGGTAATCCTGATATTCTTCCGCTTCATCCTTTCCCGCAAGCTTCCCTTCTGTTTTCAGTCGATGCATTTCAAGGATCAATGTCCTGACAGAAATCTTCTGAAGGCAGTTTAACGTGTACTGCAGAAAATCCTTTTCCAGATTCGCAGAATGACGGATTGCTCCCTCTTCTTTTTTCATTCTGAATTTTCGTCTTCCTTCCTGCAATGCATACGCATAAAAAGGGGCAAATACAGGATGATCTGGAATAGGTTCCGGATTTTTTATATCCATGAATATTTCATTTTGCTCAGAAACCGTATACGGCATCTCTGCCAGATGGAATCTTATTTTTTCGTGCTCTTCTGCAAGTTGTGAGATCCTGGCTTTTCCGAGAATGCCTTCCCAAAATCGTAATTTTTCGGATGCTATTACCGAATCCTTGTCCAAACTTTCTGCAGGGTAGTTTCTCTCCCTTAGGTAGGAAGCTTTTAAATTTACCATTCGTACAATCCTTTTTTCTATTTTTTACGCCTCATAGTGCTTGAAACTGATTTTATATTTTAAAAAATACCATCAGACCAGAAACTCCTTTAAACACAACTTAGCGTATTGGAAAGTTCTGTTGATGGTATTTTTATTCTAATTATGTAATTGTACTTTCACAGATATGCTTATTATCAAAAACTCTATATAAAGATTAGCAGCAAATAATTGTAAAATATTGTATACATTCGCCGGTTATTGACATAATTTCATCAATTGCCCTTTCATTCTCGAACAAACTGTCAATCTCCTGAAATTCCACTTTTAAATCCCCAACGTATTCTTTCATATTCTGCATATAATTTTCCTCTCTTTTCTTACTTTACTTATTTATCTGTCTCGATAGCCGTGTTTTTCTCATCTTTTTGTATATTTCTTTGCTTCAAAATAGATGCTATCGCCGTAAATTGATTCTCCGTATAGTCCAGCAATAATGTTCCCTGATACTTTTCAAGACAAGACCGTACACTTTCCAGACCGATTCCGTGAACCTCTTTATCCTTTTTAGTCGTCTGATAGTTCTTCTGAGGCTGCTTTTCCATACTATTCACAAACTTTAGTATATATAATGTTTCTGACTTTTTTATAGAAATATAAATTTCTTTATTATCTTTTTTTATCTGTTCACAGGCTTCGATTGCATTATCAAACAAATTGGATATTACCGTACATATATCATAGTCTGTTAATGGAAGCCTAGCCATATGATCCACTTCCATATAAACCTGTATTCTTTTATCCTTTGCTTCTGACAGCTTCGTATTCAAAATCGTATCTACAATTTTATTTCCTGACCAACTCCTTTGAATGAGTACTTCTAGCGGATTAGTCAATTTTCTTCCATACGTTATTGCTTCATCAATCTTTCCTTCTTCTAAATATTTTGTCAGAAGAAAAATATGGTTTTTAAAATCATGTGCTGTATGTTCTAACCTTTTTTGTTCATTATACAGCTTCTGGTAGTTTTCCTGCACCAGTTTATTGGTCGCGTCAATCAATCGTTCCCTCTCTCTGCGGTTAATCATGGAGTCGTACGCATAAAATACTATGCACAAAATTGTTCCCATTGCCAGCGTTACATAGAAACCATTTACATAAAGATGTTGTATATTTCTTATAAATAATTGTTGCAGCAAAAGAATTCCCATATAGCTAACGATATCTATAACTACAAGTGCTCTCTTTGTTTGCCTTAAATCTGAAAACCGTCCTTTTATCTTAGGAAACAACATGATAATTTCAATAAACAGTATCATCCTTGCTGCAAAAAAAGTGCTTATAATCTCAATTTTCTCACCATATAGAACACTTTTATAATAATAGTTTCCGATAGCTATAAATAGAAAGCCAATTGCATAGTCCATATATATAGTCAGATGCAATACCAGAATTGCAATACCACAACGCACAAAATTGTGTCTGCCTTTTCTGAATTTGAATACCAACATTATCAATAAATCCGTCTGTATCCATACCCCATTATTGTAATATAGAGTTAGAAGATTTGTTGAGTTAAGTAGTACAACTGCGCCATATATCAAGAACCATATGACCTTCTGTTTTAATTCACTCTCTTCTTCCTTCTCTTTTAACAATATATAAGCCAGATATATACAAAGATATAAATTTAACGCTTCAGTTCCAGTCAATAATATGATTTTAACCATAGTCCCCCTCCACGAGATCCTCCACTGCTCTCTCAGCCCCCTCACGGCCTCCTGATCAGATCTGCCTGCTCCAGTATCTCGTGACCTCCACCTTCACATTTTTCAGATAAGCCCTGCTTGCAGTCACGACTTCCTGATTGGAAAGGGTAATCTCTCTTACATCCATCCCGCTGATATGGAAAATGTTCACAATGATCCCCCGTTCTATAAAAACGAAATCTCCTTCCGGCAGCATTTTGTAGACATCATTGAGGGACAGCCTCTGCTTATATGTCCTCTCCTTCGTCACAAATTCGGCGTATTTCCCGTTTTTACTGATTCGGATGATATCTTTAAATCGGAATTTTTCCATCTTATTGACTGTGATGATCGTGTAGTAATCCGCCTCTGTTTCCTCTGCCGTCCTGCGGAAGAACTTATCCAGCGCCCGGGGCAGGCGCTCTGCCACTTTGTCTTTCAGAATATACTGGTAGGCGTCGATCTCATAGCTTTCCAGCGCGAATCTGGAATAGGAGGTTACGAAAATAATGCATACGTCCGGATATCTTTCCCTGATTCCCCGCCCCAGCTCCATCCCGTTGATCCCGGGCATCTGGATATCCAAAACGTAGATATCAAAATAAGCATCCCCGTCGTCCAGCTCATAGACCAATGTCTCCGCTCTGGAGAACTGCGTGCACTCGATTTCTTTTCCGGCTTTTCCGGCAACGGACTGCAGGACGGACTGCACGGTCGCCCTGTATTCCTGGCTGTCGTCTACAATTGCCGCTTTATATTTCTGCACTGTAATCACCCCATATCTTCAAACTCATAATACTTCTGCTGATTCACATGACAAAGATAGCTGCCCTCCGGTTCTACTACCAACTGGTAGATATCCTCCTGCCGGGGATATTTCCACCTGGAATAGTAAAAATATTCTCCCTGTTCGTGGTTTTTGATTTTTTCCATAATATCTTCAATGACGTTTTTCTTTGTGTCGGAATGGTCTCTCGGATTCCATCGTCCAAGTACGGAACCGATCTTTGATTTGTTTAATCTCAGCTTCCTGGCACAACGACGCTGAAAGGAGCGGATCTCGTCCTCCGTCAGTCCTGCCGTATGGAAGATCTGCTCAAAAAGTGCCTGGCTGCTCTCATAGGGGAATCCCAATTCAATGTACGCTTCTGTTAAAAGGATGGCCTTTGCGAGTATGGCCTGTCTCTGCCTCCCTCCTTCCTGATTCTGTGATGCTTCTCCCTGCTCCGCCTGATAAAGCTCCATCAGATACCGGATACTGTGTATGATCACCTCCTTTGGAGAAACTCCGTTCAACTGCAGGTTCGCCGCCGCAAGCTTGATACTTTCCAATATGATTTTTTCCTTATCCATTGATAGCCTCATTTCTATTCTGTCTTTCCTGCCGGCTGCAGTGTACCGGCAAGAGGTAAGGGATATAGGGGGGGCTTGCCTGTACACTGAATACAGGATAACACATCCTGAAATAGAAATGGGAGATTGTCCGTAAGTTGCTGACTTTTGTCCGTGATCTGCAAAAAGAATTTTATTGCATATGCACACACACCCCTCAGATCAAATTCATCGCATCACTCACATTTTTCACCCCAATCACTTTGATCCCGGTAATGTCCTTCACCATATGCATGGAAACCTCCGGGATGATGCAGGTCTCGAAGCCCAGCTTCCTGGCCTCGGCCACGCGCTGCTCTGGCATATTCACCGCCCGTACCTCTCCGCTTAAGCCCACCTCCCCGAATACCAGCAGCTTTTCATCAATGGGCCGGTTCTTGTAGCTGGACACCAGGGCCATCACGATGCCCAAGTCGATGGCCGGCTCGTTCATGCGGATCCCTCCGGCGATATTCACGTAGGCGTCGCAGTGGGACATATGCAGGCCGATCCGTTTTTCCAGGACTGCCATGAGCAGGTTGACCCGGTTGTAGTCGGTGCCGGTAGCGGTCCTTCTTGGCATTCCGAAATTGGTCTGGCAGACCAGCGCCTGGATCTCGATCAGGAGCGGACGGGTTCCCTCGAGAGAGCAGGCAACCACAGAGCCGGAGGCATGCTCCGGGCGGCCGCTGAGCATATATTCGGACGGGTTTTCGACCTCTACAAGGCCATTTTGGCGCATCTCGAAGACGCCGATCTCATTGGTAGAGCCAAAGCGGTTTTTCACGCCCCGCAAAACCCGATAAGAAGCATGGCGGTCTCCTTCAAAATAAAGCACGGTATCCACCATGTGCTCTAGCACCCTGGGACCTGCCACGGTCCCTTCCTTGGTCACATGTCCCACAATAAAGATGGAGATCCCCTGCTCTTTCGCCAGACGCATCAGAACTCCGGTGGCCTCCCGGACCTGGGATACACTTCCCGGAGCAGAAGAAATCTCCTCCTGATACATAGTCTGGATAGAGTCAATGACCACTACCTTAGGTTTCTCTTTGAGTATGGTTTCTTCGATGTCTGACAAGTTCGTCTCACACAGAAGTTTCAAGCTGTCCTGAAAATTCCCGATCGTGTCCGTGATCGCAGGAATAGCAGGATAATTACGCCGTATCCGGTTTAGATAGGCCTGGATGGTCTCTACATCAAGCCCGGTGCTTCCTGTTTTCAGGGGAGTCCCGGGATAGGAGGAGATTGACCCGGTGATAATGTTGGTCTCGG
>OFGX01000479.1_pt1 | contig 30818 bp, 22 predicted proteins | sample 1521831 | NCBI WGS metagenome assembly OFGX01 (sample SAMEA3504080, study PRJEB24116) | mouse gut metagenome | biome: mouse gut; feature: mouse-associated habitat; material: faeces | place: Denmark | collected 2011 | reverse complement strand
AAGAGAGGCCCCTTGGTCTTGCAAACTTTATATGCCTCGGTACAGGGGAATGCCAGGGCCAAGAAGTGTGAGTGGGTGGGGGAGCATTCTCTTAGAGGAAAATGGGAGGGGAATGAGGTGAGGGGGTAGCACAGGGGAGAGTGGGAAGGGGACAAAGTTTGAAATGTAATAAAAGTAATTAATAAGTTTTAAAATAATAATAAGAGTGAGGATTTTTTATGACAAAAACAAATATTTCTATGGATAATCAAACAATACTAATTACCGGATGTGCAGGATTTATTGGCGCTAATTTAGCCACTTATTTGTTGGATAAATGTCAAAATAGTACAATCATTGGTGTTGATAATCTGAATAACTATTATGACAAAGAATTAAAAGAACACAGACTAGAATTAATAAAAAATAGAGAGAGAGTATCTTTGTCTAAATATTTATTTATAAAGTTAGATATTTCTGATAAAGAAGGGATACAGAACCTGTTTGAAGAATATCACCCATCAATCATTATAAATCTTGCTGCACAAGCAGGCGTAAGATATAGCATTAAAAATCCCGATGCATATATTAGCTCAAATATTCTTGGATTTTATAATATATTAGAGTGCTGTCGCCACAGTTATGACGGTGGTCAGCCAGGAGTAAAACATCTTGTTTATGCTTCAAGCTCATCTGTGTATGGTGGAAATACTAAAGTTCCATTTAGTGAAGATGATCTTGTAGCTCATCCCGTTTCGCTTTATGCAGCAACAAAAAAATCCAACGAATTACTTGCCCACAGTTATTCAAAGCTATATAATATTCCCTGTACAGGACTTCGTTTTTTTACAGTATATGGACCGGCAGGGCGACCAGATATGGCCTATTTCTCTTTTACAGAAAAATTAAGAGCCTTTCAGAAAATTAATATTTTTAATAATGGCAATTGCAAACGTGATTTTACTTATATTGATGATATTGTAGAAGGCGTTATACGGGTAGTACAAGGCGCTCCAAGTAGATTTACAGGTTCGGACAATCTTCCTATTCCTCCTTATGCTATCTATAATATTGGAAATTCAAATCCAGAAAATCTGATGGATTTTGTTCACATTTTGTCTGAAGAATTAAAAAAAGCAAAAATTTTACCAGATAAATTCAATATTGAAGATTATATAGAGCTTGTACCAATGCAGCCTGGCGATGTACCTGTTACATATGCAGATACCAGTAATTTAGAGCATGATTATGGATTTAAGCCTACTACTGATTTACGAACAGGATTACGGAAATTTGCAGAATGGTATAAAAAATATTATAGCATATAATGAGCAGAAACATTTAGTAAAACAGAATGAGGATAAATATAAATTCTCTTGTACTGTAAACCATGTACAGAATTGAGAAAAAATGAAAATATTAAATAAAATACTAAAGTTTGTGTTGAATCCAGATTATAGATTTCAAATATTAGTCTATCGTGACTTTTATAGAAACATGCTAGATCGAAAGTTTTATGAACGCATGTACCATGCTTGCATGGGGGAGTATTGGATTTAGATAATCCTAAAAAATTTTCAGAAAAACTTCAATGGTTAAAGTTATATTATTGAAAACCAGGGTATATTTATATAGAATAATTATACTCCCGCAGGCACGAAAATAAAGTAAACATCACATCATATGGCAGTTATCTCTGCGATTGTCGGTCAGTGCCTGTGCAAGAAGATCTATAAGTCCCCGACTTAAAGCTAATTTAAGTTGTCTTTTTTATATATTGACAAATATTTAGCATAATCTATGATATAATGAGATAAAAAGGTGCCTCAGTCTACAATGTTCCACAGATGAGCAGTTCTTTCATGCTGTTTACATTATAAACGGAGGCACTTGTTTTTGCAGTTCGAACTTTCACTTATGCATTCGCCTGTTTCATTTGTTTTTTAACTTATTCTCTAATATGTTTTTAGAATTTTCCATTTCACAATACTTTTCCAAAAGATAAAAAATGTTAGCAATTAAAGGGGTGGATAAAGAATTTAATTGGTTTGCAAAAAACAATGATCTTGTAAAGGTATCTAAAAAAGATGCATTATGAAATGTTTCAGGTAATGTATAATCTGCAGTGTTTGCCTCACCATGCAGTATAACAAACCCCTTAAACAATTCCCATGTACATAAAAATGCCAATTGCTCGTTAATCCTGGAAGCATTCGAAAGACTCACTGCATCATCAGTCTCTAAATTACTGCTTAGCAGTCGTACTTTTATAATTGCAACAAGCATACACGCACAAACCTTATGACGATCTAACAGCATACGTTTAGGAATATCTTCTTTTTCATAAAGGATTCTCAACATTATTTTTTGATTAAGATATTCTTCATATAATGAAGATACGTTTTCACAAAATATAAACTGAGGATAATCCTCTATAAAACGAAATCCTAATTTTTTTATGGTACCATTATAAAATTCCAGAAACTCATTTCTAGTCATTTAATCTTACCCTTATATCATTAGATATGGAAATTTTTTTAACAGCTTCAATAAACTCATAATCATTATTTTGATCAGGTCCATTACCAGCTATTGCGAAGTCCTTGATTTGATCTATATTACTACCGCAACGCAAAATAGCATTATACACCAGAGAGCTTTGATTATTTCTAAGGTTATACTGTCTCATCATAAATTTATTCCAGATTATACATAAGAATGCTACGATAACAACGTAGCAGACAATTACAATCACATCTTTACTCATGAAGATTCCTCCGGTTTGTTTTCTTTTTTTACATTTACCTTATAGTCATGGTACACAACAATCAATGGTATTGTTACTAAAAATATTGCAAATACTTTTATCCAAATAGATTGCATAATTGAATATGTACCAAGTAATGCAATAATAGAAACAATAATAGCAATAATTGACAAGAGGATAACAGTGATTGCAGATTGTTTTATTATTGATATATATCGTATATTGTTGGTAAAAGGATAAAAATCATACATATTATTACACGCTTGCACTAACACAGTTGTGTAACAGGATTTTTCATCATATAATGATGCTAATATGCTGATTCCTAGCGTAAGTATTAATACGAATATTTTTATCAATGCCTCTCTGGAAGAAAGATATATCACATCTTTTTTCCTTTCCATTTTGTCCCTCGTGTTATGTTTTTATGAAATCCCTATTGTTTAAATATAATATATGTGGAGATATGAAATAAGTATACCACATTTTTTGAGACTTTCATCATATAGCTATTTCCTATTATTTATCCGTTAATAAGATAGTATCTGAGATGACGTTTTGTTTCCTGCAACTAATCATATCATAAGATTATGCTGAAAATTTGTCAAGCTATGAAAAAGATTAAAACCCTCTAAAAATGCCGGTACAAACTATACTCCCCTGAATCAAAAAACCCCTTTTTCCCTAATGTTCCTTCCGCCAGCAATACACACATGAAAAATCGCATAAGAGGGGGAGAAAACCCCAGGTGATTCATCCCCAGCTCCACACATGCGGCGGCGGCCAGGCTGCAGCCTACAGAAGTTTTCCAGAGGAGATGGGTTTCAAGAAATGGTTCGCAGAGATACATTTTTACCATTCCCAACAACAATCCCAGCACAATGATGGCTGTTATGCGCAGCAGGACAAACCCAATCATATTTTACATAGCTCCGATAGTCCAGAAGATTCCGCTTGCCGTTAGCTTTTGCCGCCTGTTCCATGGCATCCTCTAACTGCGCTGTATCCTCTACCGGCACATAGATACCGCCGGTCTTTTTTGCAATCAATTCCATTAGCTGGTCGTCTGTATTTCCCAGACCTATGGTGCTGATGGAAATTCCTCTTTTAGCATATTGGTCCAATATGTTGCTTAAGTGTACCTTGCTCAGAAAAGGTTTCATATCTGTAGCAGCGCCATCAGTAAAAAGCAGCACCCTGCTGTTATCTCCCAGCTCAAGTGTTTTATTGTTGATCTCGTTATAGATATTTCTCAGTACAGTCTGTATTCCTGTGCCGCCGCCAGGAGCTTCCATGTAAAATTCTGTTCCATGGGATATGGGGTTCATGGAGCGGATTTGCTGACTTGTATCAGCAAACAAATAGACAGCGAAAGAAAAGTCTGGTTTTTTTAGTGCCAAAACAGATTGAATGGCATCATAACGTTTGTTCTCTGGATCATTGTCTGCCATAGATCCGGAATTATCGATTGCAAAAATATATGAGACAGGTTCTGTAAATTTTTCTTGGAAACATTTTTCATAGAGGAACTCCAGAAAACAGCCTGCTGCCAGTATAGTCAGACACAGGAGTACACAGCGCAGAGTAATATCGCGGTATGGACGGATCAAGCGGGTCATAGTTGCACCGATTATCTGGATTCCTATTATCACAAATATCATCAGGCCCAAAAAGTAGAATCCAATCAGAAGCGGCATATACATCTTTTCTTTCAGCCCACGAAATAACAGCTCTCCCAGGAAAAAGTATACTCCTCCTGTGAATGCTGTTCCAAACAGCATTCGCTTTGATATCCCCATAATGTCTCCCCTCTGAATCATGCAGAGCAAAAGCTCAGGTTGTTTTTATGGTTCCATAACACAGCCTTCCTGTCAGAAGCAGTACAATTACAGCTCCTTGGATTATATTTATCCATGTCCCGGACAGGATTATTGCTGATGCCAAAGAAATTACGGATAAAATTATAAAGAAGATCATCCATCGGATCACCTCATTGTTTCCTTCATAAATAATATGAAATGAGTTTGTATCGCCAAAATACATGCTCACCAAAAGGCCAATAACAGTAAAAGTAAGTCCGACAGCAGCCGTAACCTTTCCCAAAACAGGATTTACCCCCATCACATATTTTGCCAGCAGGATCTGAGTCATGGAAATTGCCAGAAATAATTGCCATTTCTGGACAATATCCAGCAAATACCTATCCAAATCCGATCCGGATGTTTTGGGAAAATAATATTGATATAGCTTTTGCAGGATATCTGAACGGTCAGTTTTTACGGCTTCCTTAAGAGCATATTTAAGGATATTCTCATTTTTACTGCCCTGTTTCAAAACTTTGCTGGACTTTACAGCATCGTATAAAACCGGCCGGCCATCTCGTTCGGAGTCTATCCAACTGATCTTTTCCAAGTCCTTTGCTAATTGTTTCAAATCAAAGCTTTGTCCGGAATGGAAATTCAAAAGAAGGCAAGCATCCAGTGATATTTTTTTCTTATTGATAGCCTCCTCGCGCAGCTCCTGTACAAGATGACTTCGCATATTTTCGTCCAAGAGTACAGAATCCGTGAAAAATATATCTTGAAAATCTGCTGCATCGATCTCTTGAAGCAGGGATTCCCTTACCTTAAGAAGCCGCTTTACTGGTTCACAAACAAAGGGATTTTCTTTTTGTAATTCTTCCATATCCCTATATTCGTTGATATTCTTATAGGTAAATTCCTGGATCCGGAAATATTTCCAATATTCTTCGTTAACCGTCTGAATAAACAAACTGCTGTCATTTTGATAAACCAGAAGAAAATTATTGAAAAATTTCTCATATCTTTTACAAATCTCATACCGCTGTGAGTTATTATCTGATGCTGCCATTTCTTTTTTAAAGAGATTTTCCATAATATCCAGCAGCTTTTTGCCTTCAGGAATGCTGAGGAATTTTTGTTTTTCTTCCCACACAGCCATTAAATCACTATAATTGGCAATCCTCCGTTTTAGTTTGTAATTTAAAGAGTAATCATTATAAAATTCCGGACAATGTTTTTTTATCTCCTTAAAAAAATCCTGAAAATCTTCGGATCTGATGGTTTCCAAATCATACAGCAATTCATAAGCCTGTTCTGCACCTACAAAGCATTGGTGTTTAACATAATAAGAAACAAACACATTTTTTAGATATTGACAATTTGTAGCTTCATATCGTTTTTGCAGTTTATTTAAAAATTTCTGAGAAGAAAATGTCCAATCCATTTGCAGATACTGTTCTATCAGCTTGGCATAATACTCATCCAACATTTCATAGTTGATATTTGGAACAATATTTGAATCGGACAAGGCTTCTTCCATATATTTATCCAGATTTTCTTTAGACAGTTTTTGCAGAGTCTCAGGCCTTGATACATGGTATGACAGCTCCACATGTCTAAACTCCAGATTCTCAAATCTTCTGCCATATGTTACATTAATAAAGTGATCCTGACGTTCTAAGATATTGTCTCGCAGAAAACCTTTCAACCTGATATTGCCGAAGTACGAGATAAAATCATATTTTGGCATATTGGGGCACTCATACTTGCCTGTTTCCAGACAAAACCATGCTCCTTCTGTTGGTATATGGTCAGAAAAGCACAAGGCAGCTCCCTGACGGATACCTGAGAATACACTTACCTTCATCCGCAAAGAGTACGGCATATAGCGCAGGATCAAAAAGGTAATCTCCTGAGACACATTTTTTAATTCGTTTATGTGGAGTGATTCTGGTATGATAGTCAGACTTTTTCCTACGCTATTCATAGCCCAGCAAATGCATCCCATCAGGTTATCAAACGAATCCTGTTTCAAGTGATATTTATCCAGCAAAGGCTCCGGCGTTAGTTTTGTATAAGGAATCGTTGACAAAACCGGTAACTCTTTTTCTCCGTTATAATTCAACATTATACAATCCTTTTGGATTGCAAGAAATTGTTCAGGTTCGCGGATAAGCTCTTGATAATCGGCTTTTTGCATTGCAAAGCCATGGATAAAGGAAATGCCTCGTGAATCCGTTTCCCCGTTCTCATTTATGCTGTAATAATTAATGTGTGAAAGATACACATAATCATGAATCGTTTGGATATCAAAAGCCAAAGACAATCCTTCTATCTTGGGATTGGTATTGAGCAGATTGGCAGCGTGACTTTTGAAATTGTTTTTTGCTGTTTCAGGGATGCCCTTTGAATTGGCCACAATGTTCCATCCCGCCTTTTTTTCCTGTATTCCGCATCTCGTATAATATAATTGATAGATTTTCGCCATTTTACTCCTCCCAAATGATTGTGCAGTCAGCGCGGCTGCGGCTCTATCTTCTGCAGAATCCCAAATTCCGAAAGCATCCAATAAAGAGGTTCCTCGATACGACGGGGAATGGGGTGGGCTGCCGGTTTTGAGACGGGAATGGATTGTCCGTTTATAATCTTTTTTTCCTCTATTACATCACAGTTCAGTGCGCTGAATGCAAAAAATCCTGTTCTGGAAAAAAAGCGATCCGCCACATTCAAGACTGCTTTTCCCTGAAAATTGCCGTCTAAGAACCTCCGGACTTCACCGGCAAGGTTCCGGTACTGTTCTAAGTCAAATCCAAAATTGCTTTTGCTATAATCAATGTCCTTAAAAATATTAGAATTGGAAGGAAACAGGTTCGTTTTTTCTAGCTCATCACTTTTTGACAATGCTAACGCCAATGGGATTTCTGATTTTACACCGGTTTTTCCTTGTCCCAGAAAGGCATTGTACATAGCCTCTAGGACAGTCTTGGGATGAGACTTTTCATCGCCAGACCGGTTTATCTGTATAAACTGCTTTGGATCCAGGATCATAATAATCCCGTCTGCATTCTTGATAAACGGTCCATACCGGTTCATTTCCTTTTCATTTGTACAATCCTCTCCTGCCACATCGTAAAATACAAGCGTATGCCCTGCGCCCTCAGTTAAAATTGCATAAAACAGCGGGGGATTTAAAAGCCTCGGCTGATTTCCCTTAGGCAGAAGAACATCTTTTTTCACCGGATGATTTTGTAAAAAATCGCTGACAGCAGAAGACATTTCCACACTTGCCATTTTTACATTGCCCATATATTCATCCATTCCCTTTAAAAGCTGGGATAGATATACGGTTTTTCCGGAATCTGTGATTCCCACAGTAGCAATAAAATGAACCGGATATTTCCCGTAATTAGCAGGAAGAGGGTTGTGGCAAAAGGGGCAGATTCGTTCTGTTGTCTTTTTCCCATAATGGTCTGTCACAGCCACTACCATATCGTCCCCATCCCGCTGGTAGCTTCCCTTCATCATTCTTGGGTCTTTCCCGGTAATAACCGGATAATTGGCATATTCCCAGGAAAGTTCATTAGAATAACTGTCCCAGAATTTTTTGAACAAAGGATCCTGTTTTTCCCCAAACAGCCTGGCATAGTCTCTTTCTGAAAGATTCTCTGATTTTCCTTCAGAACTGCCAAAAGGATCCATTTCATCTTCCGTAATTCCAAAATCATCTTCACTGCTTTCTGTCTCTTTTCCTTCAAAATTGTCCAAGGATTTTCTATCTTTCTTAAATTTGTCATCACCTGTGTCAAATCCCCCAATATCCGGTGACATTATGCTAATGGCTTTAAAATGGACATTTTCATGGGAGAATTCTTCAAAGCAATAAGGACATTTTATCATCCTTGGTTTGGAAAACGGTATTTCAGATACAGAATCTGATTTCCTTTTAATAAATAATTTGTCCAGGCTTTTTCGGAAAGACATTCTCTTTTCCTCCCTATTGTTCTTCTATTCTGACATAATAGTATTTCTTATATTCTAATGTTGTGTAAACATTCAGCTCCTCGCCGGAAGGAATCCACACTCTCAGCCATCCATCCTTGGCATTTCTCATGCTTTCAGCCGATACAGGAAAATGACACCGGCTGCAGGAAGGTTTGTAGCAGAGGATTCCCTCTAATTGATTGAAATCTTGAGTGAAATCAAATATTGGCCGGAACATGCATAGGCGTTGTTGGGGAAATATAAAGTATTTATTAATATTTTTATATTTTAATTTTACTGGAATATGGACAGGAATAGTGGCTTCATTTTCGTGATTGGAAACCTGATAGATTTCCCAAACATTCTGGCTGATCTGGCATGGATATATGAATATGCAGTATGGAACCTGGATTTTCAGGCTGCCTCTCGGAATTATAAACTTGTTTTTCTGAGCAAAAAAATCCCTTTCCTCAATCAAATACCACAAAAGCTCCCCTGCCATAATACTGTAATTTTTCAATAGCTCATTTCCATTCTCCTCAAGCCAGGAGATCATATTTTCTTCCGGATTCCAGGCTGCTTTTGCCGGAGTCGCTATTACCAGAAAGTGGCTGGCCTTGTTGTATTTCCAGTTAAGCTGCTGTTCCCCATTGCCTGTTTTTTTACAGTCCAGGCTGCGTATGGTATATTCCTTTGGATTTTGCCGAATTGCAAACGTCATGGTGATTCACCTGCCATTTCTGTCAAATTGCAGTACTCATTTGATCCTAAAGGATCCAGATCATATATGGCAATTTTCTCAATACAGTCAGTTCGTTTCAAATGAAACAAAGTAAAGGTATGATTGCTGTGCTTCACTTCCCTGGCATATTTTGCATCCTTGTTCATCAGATAAAAGATACCCCGCAGATTGTTTTCATAGGAGGCAGCACTTCCGCGAAGCCGGATTTTATTCTCTATTTTTTCCTCCAGTACCCGTTTCACCATCATTACTCTCGTCTCATCACTCATGGTATCTAATCGGGCCTGCATTTCCTGCTCAAAGGACATAGAAAATATGGCGTCACTGGCAATCAGTTCACCGAATATCTGCTCTAATTCCCGGCAAAGTCCGTTTCCGTCATTTTCAATACGAAAAATCCGTTTGGAGAGCTCGGCTTCTTCCTGACGCAAAAAATGTTCTGCCAAGTGTTCATAATAGTTTCGAATATTTCGATCTTCTTCATCAATAACCTCTTTTCGTATTTCATCTTCCAGCGCTTGATAGGTCTGGAGAAAATGCTCTGCCTCATAATGAAAGGTGGTAAGAAGCTTTAAAAGCTTCCGAATCATATCGGAATAGAAGGATGTTCTCATTTTTGCCACAGCATGAGAATGCACACTCTCCTCAATGGTATTTCCGGTTAAGTCAGATTCAGAGACAGAAAATTCCTCCAATGCTTCCAATACCCGATCTTCTGTCAGGCCATACAAGGCATCTTCATAGGTTAGGACCAAGCGCCAGTCTTTTTCAATTTTGGTCAGACATTTTGCAATAAAATTTTGGTCAGACAGAAGCTTATCCAGCTCTTTTTTATAGTGCTCCTCAAAAAACAGGCTCCAGTTCCCACCGGTCGCCTGGTTTAACCGGGTAAATGAGATTTTCTTTTCTTTGTGAATCTCCTTAAACTCATTTTCGTCTATGTAGGCCAGATAGGAAAGCTCTGAGGGAGACGGAAATATCTTTATTACATGATCTTGAAAGATATCTTCCAGACATTGGATTTTCCCGCGTCTAATTCCTAGCTTTTCTTGAAGATCTTCGGACAACTGCATGGCATCCTTAGACCAGTCCTGATAGCTGCGCAGGTTTTCTTTCATCAGACATTCCATAATCTTAAGCAGGCTGAAAATGGCAATGCTGCGTACCGGCTTTTCCACTAAGGCATAAGCGGCTGTTTTTATAGTATTATAGCCCTCAATCACTGCCTCCGCATTGCCATGGCTGCCTGTCCCACGGTTCCCTCCCAGAAGAATCAAGTCTGCCACCAGACGGTAATTCAGCCCTAAGCGATAATCCAACAGCACATTTCCATCCTTCAAATAATTGCTCAATAAATAGACAGCGCCTAATTTATCTTCTGTGTTTTTTCTTTTTTCCCCAATAAAATGCAGAAATTCACTGATCCTTCGGCGTTTTTCTGCCGTGCTTTCGTCCATCATTATAAATATGGTTTGAAGCAGGTTATATTTCTTTCCCAGGTTCATGTCAAGCATAAGATCAAAATATTCATCAGCAGCTTCTTCCTCACCTGCAAGGATATATTTTAACCGGACCTGCAATTTATTCTGAAAAATGTATTCGTCGGTTTTCAGCATTTCCACCAAAGACTGCTCAATAAAGACAGAAAGATTGTTCTCATAGATGCCTGTGATCAGGTCCAGGCATTGGAAACCGTCTCCGTTTTTTGTAATCTGAATATATTTTAAATATTCCCCGTTTCGCCAGTTGGTATCCAGGATTTCCCTCACAGCAGAAAAATGCGAGACGGTCTTATGCCCCAGAAATATGATAACTACAGGATATAAAGCCTCATTGCTGCCGTTGTCTGTCTTTGTAATCTTACTTAATTGATTCATGCAGCTTCGAAGAAGCTTTTTGCCCTTACGTTCCTCCATGCTTTCCTCCATCCCATGTATATTTTATAACCATACATACGAAAAACGGCTGTGTATCATATTATTGATAAGTGATCCTATAATTTTGCAGCGCCTGAATAAACTCATTGTAAAATGTCTGGATTTCCTTTCGCTTAGGATCCGCCGCAATCCGGCTGAGAATCATCTTCAGGAAATCGGACGTGTATCTGGCCTGGATTGTCCCGGAAATAAGATAAATTTCATCTGTCATATTATCAAGGGCATTCACCGTCTGTTCATGAATCCGTTCAGCCAGATCTACCTCCAGTCCCTTATAGGTCAGAAACGCTTGATACAAAGGAGCCTTGCTTCCGTATGGCATGGCGCTGTTTTGGAGATCCAGGATTTCCTCTATGCCAAATTGTTCATATGTGAAAGTGGTTTTAGAACGTTCCAGCCGAATTATGCCGGTAAATACCGCGTGAAAAAACAATTCTTGTTTATCCTTCTCACTGACAATACTTGCAGATATCTTCTCAAGCCTTGCAATCTTCTGATCTAAAGCATTGATTTTAGCCAACTGTTCCCGTACCTTCTTTTCGACCTCCGGATACCGGAAATAATTATCGCGCAGAACCGTTTCCTCAGATCCTTCTCTGGCTCCTTTTGTGCTTAAAGTTATTCGGTCAATATTATTGTCCTGGTACATCTGCTTCCTGGCTGCTTTCAGGATATCCAACATTTCTTCCAAACGTATCGGATCCGGCTCCTCATTTTCCAAATCAGAAGATGGAATTGCCAATTTGGTACACTTTACATACCATCCGGTGGCATCTGAGCAAACAATCCCTGCTTTTCTTGCGGCATCCAGTTCCTCTGCCAGCCTTTGGTTGCGTTTTATAATGCGGGGAATCAGATGTCCATCCATCTTAAAGCTATCCGGATAGGGCGAAGGCAAATATTCTCTCCAATCCATATCGTCTGCCTCATATAAATGGCGTCCGGCCTCTGCCGTATTGGCCTCATAAGCCTTTTCCAGCTCGGTTAGCCCCTGGTAAGCATAAAGCGGTATGCCGGAATAAAAACGCATCATAAATATCCGGTCCGTAAGTCCGGTCCGGCGCACAGTATCGCCTTCCTGCCTTACAGCCTCGGCTGCCTGGATGATTTCCGCAGCATTAAAGGGAATGGATATGGTATTGCTTTTAGCAATATCAGACAGGTCAAAAAGTCCGTTTTTCCAGAACAGCGGGTCTGCATTCCTGATTAGCTTCTTCTGAATGATCTCTGTTTTGATTCTTTCCATAAGCCGGATACTGTCTGTGGTCTCGAACTTGATTTTCAGGTAATCTGTCATTTCCTTGTTTGTAATCGTGAGAAATTCCTGGGTAATGTACTCAGAAACAAGCCGGGTAATCTTGTTTTCGTCCTGGGATATCCAATCAGGCCATTGTTTAAACAGCTTCAAAACCAGCTTTTTCATCTCCTGATCCGGGTCTAGCTGCATCACTGTCTCATCTAGCTGATCCTTAATATCCCGAATGGTTAAAATCTGCCAAGTATAGACACTTTTGGAAGTCTTCCCAGACATAAGGTGACGGCTATTCTCAGAAAATGTATTTTTCAGGGTATCCAGAACAATGGACATCACAAGAAAAAAGCCATTGTTCAGCTTTACTACCTGATCACGAAATTCCCTCAGAAAGTTCTTCATGCAGTTATGCCGGTCTATTACAGCCAGATGGACATACCAATGATTCACTGCCTCCAAATATTCTTCGGTGTGTTTTTTTCTGTTTATGAAATTGGATTTTGCAAGGGCCTGCTCCGCTGTGTCCAAATCTTGTCTGCGTATTGGTTCCTGACGCAGCTCTGCGGCCAGACGTTCCTCATTGTTTTGGATATATCCATCGATTACATGTATTAGGTTCTTGTTGTTTTGTCCGCCTAAAAGCCGCATGGCAAAAAAGGGACCGGTTGCAAAATTCATGGCATAATTCAAATACAAATTAGAAAATATTCTGGAAATCAAAGAAGTGGATTGATCTGGTATATTGTAATCCTTCAGTGGTTCTAACATTTTCTTGCGGTTTTCCTCTAGGGAACCTAATGCATTGGCTGTCCAGGTATCAGCACAACTAATGACACGTCTGTCACCTGGGGCAATGTCACTGCCTTTTACCAGATTATGGGGATAAGGCACTTTGTACACCACGCCCTTGGTTAACTGCTGCATAAGCTGCTCAAAAGTGAGCTGATTGGCGCTCACAAAAGCCATCAAATCCTTTTCTGTAGGTACATGGTCAGAAATATTCCCAAATCTTTCAAATAATTTGGCTCCTAAGTAGGTTGCAATATCTGATAAGGGCATCTCCGCATTCGCTGCCCCAATAATATTGTATTCAAAAGACGCCCCGTGTATTTTCTTAATATTATTTTTGGCCTGGGCCAGATTAGAAATATGCCCTTTCAAGGTCATGGAACCGGCCTGAGCCGGGTCAAGTCCATCGGGAAGCGTTACCTTGGAAAGAAAAGAGATCACATAATCCACTGCTACACTTAGTCCATATTCATAACCATCCTTCATGACTACTCCGCCGGCCGTTGTTGCAGAGATCAGATAGCAAAGATCCACCGGAGTACGGCTGGTACTGACCTCAAAGCTCCCGTAGTTCTGGACAAATTTCCCTTGGGCTTCCTCAAGTCCCATCATATAATCCAGTTCCTTTAATGCTGCATAGCCGTTGCACCTGACATAATTGGCCGTAAGTGGGCTTCCTATAATACTTGGCACGGACAGATTCACATCAGGCAGAAAGAAATAGCCGCTAATCTGGGCGCTGTCCCTTCCCAGAGTCTCCAGAACATGGCGTACAATGTAACATACATCAAGAAAGGTGCCGCTGCCAGTGCCGCCGGAAAGACCGGAAAAAAGATGGATATTCAGGTCGCCGGTAACACCCTGGATGGCATCCTGTATTAGAGCAGTAAGCTTTGCCTTAAACAACGCCGCTTTATCAATCAGAAGGAACCTTCCTACCTGGCGGATTCCGCCTGCCCCATGTCCTGCGTTCTGAATCCCGATATGCTCATGGTTTAGCCAGGATAATTCCTTGCGCACCGCAATAATCTCCTTGGATCGAAAAGTCTTCACAATTTCATTGTTGGAAATGTCAAAATATTCGGTTGCTTTATCAATACTGGAAATATCCTGGGTTATTCCTAAATCTGCATCATCCGAATCAATCAAAAGGAACCGTATACTGCCGTAAAAGGGGACAGGAGACTCTGGATCATCTGGCTTTAAACGTCGATATACTTCTTTTTTGAGTTTTTTCAGCGCATCCTTTCCTGTGCCTCCTAAGCCGATGCAGAGTGTAGCGTCATCTTGACGGTCCGACTTTTTCATATCATTCATTATGCCGCCGCCTGCGCTCACTGACAATCTGTCATAAGTAGCCATCTTCAATCCTCCTGTATTTGATTTGATCCTCGCAGTCTCTCAAGCCATTTAAAAAGATTAATACATGATATTACCTGACATATAAGTGATCCGAAGCCCGCTTTCCAGATCACGGTTTCTGCTGACCGTAATTTCAGAGCCACTGTACAGGCATATCTTTTTTTCTTTTTTCTCCGCATTTTCACCGGAATACAAGCCGCTGTCTGATACTAACCAGATATAGTTAGGAGACTTGTCTGCCATCAAGTAAGTCTTATCCAGATCAATGCCGCCGCCTTCTGTAATATAGCGTCCCAGTTTTTCCCTGCCTCGTGTCGGCTGAATCGTTCTGGGTGATTCCATCATGCCATTGATATTATCAAATGCATAAATCATAACATTCCCCTGGAACACAGAGGGTTTTATACGAGGCCATATGAGACGGATAAGCAGCGCCAGGAGTGCCAGCCCAAGAACAGCAGCCCCGGCCATAGCTGCCAGGCTTAAAACACTCCCCATGGATTTACCTGATGCAGAGGACGACTGAGCGGCGCTGCTCTGAACCGGCTGTGTTACGGCAGGCTGAGAAAGGACGGAAGCAGTCGTCGGTATCTCTGTAGATTGAGGAATCTCACTATTTACAGTCATAAAAATTTTCTCGCTGCTTTTTTCCAATCCCTCAAACATAACCGTTACCGTGACATAAAAATCACCGGCTTCATTTGCAGAGTAATCCGCCCTATATCCGAACTGTTCTGCCTGCATCCGTGTTTTTGCCACTTCAGAATTATCCGAAGCATTAAAAACCGTCAGAATCGCCGAATACACAGCATACGAACTGCTTTCTCTCATTTCCTCTCCATTGGAAAAAATACTGGCAGTAAAAGTAATCTGATCGCCAAGCTCATAGCCAGGGCCTGCCGGCTCAGCCTGTGCTCTTACGGAAAAATTAGAATTATACACCATATCGATTTTGACTGCATCGTCCGGATTGCCTCTGGCCTGAATCTTCCACACACCGCCCGGGGGTTGAGGGATCTTAATTATAGAAAATGTCTTAACCTGGATAGTAAATGCAGAAAGCTCGTCTTCGGTAAATCCGTTCCCGTCCGGCCTGAATAAAGTATACTGTGTCTCGGGATTCAATGTACTGATGATAATGTTCAGTTCCTCCACGCCGGCAAAGGGCACGCTGAACGGAGTTTCTAAAATACCATTGGCAGGTATCCTCTCATCTACAATCGAAATCGTTTCCGTAGAGTAAATAATATTATAAAAATAGCCGAAGACTTCTTTTAAATCCTCCGCTTTGCCCACTTCTACAAACTGGCCTCCTGTGGCATTAGAAATGTCTGCCAGCTCCGCTGTATTGGCTTCATTGTTCTCATTCAGGCAGACAGAAAAAACAGAATACCGATTTTCCCTGGCTCGTTCAATCGCTTTCTCCTTATTTTCCTTAGATTGTTTATAGTATTCTCCTGTGTTATCATATGGAAAATCCGTATTTCCATCAGAAAGAAGAATAATAACCGATGGAAGTTCAGGATTTCTTTCAGCATCCAGCATTTCCACTGCCTTCAGAACCGCTCCTCCAATATCCGTATCTCCCTGAATCGGTGAATTTCTCAAATTTTGTGAAAATGTGGTCTTTATATCTTTGCCATTGATTTCCTGCATCTGTATAGCGGCAATAATTCTGTCATTAAATATAACAGCCCCCATATGATTTCCGGCATCTGTTGCAAGTCCCAAAAACAGGTCAATCGCTTCATATCGCCACAGGGAGTGATCCGTTTCCAGCATAGAGCTGCTGGCGTCTATTACAAAAACCACATTATACCGGTTAGCGGCTGCTGCCTGTGCACCGCTGCTGGAAAAAGTTCCCATTGGTGAGAGTAACAAGGCCACGGCCAGCAGAAAGCCATATATTCTTTTTGGTAAATTTTTCATTGTTATCTCCATTCTGTGTATCTTTCATTGCGCTTCATACATCGTTTTACGGGTATAGAACCGGTATAAGTAAAATACTATGGAATCTGCCATGATTCCTCAAGGCAGTACTAGTGCGCTGTCTGACGTTACTTCCTGTGCCGGAGACGCCAACTCCTGTATGCTGCTAATCGTCCTCTCATCTATCTCACTGCTCTCCCTTAATTCCTCCTGTATTATGGATAAATCTGTTTTTGATGTGTTCGGTTGTTCTCTGTTCAGATATAGCCCGGCTGCGAACAATGCAAACACCATAATTGTCAAAACAAAATCAAAAAAACATGACAGGATTGGGGAGCCGATCCATTTCACTATCAAAACCGACAGGATCCACAGGGCAGAAAGAATGATGCATCCGCCGAAACAAATATAAATTCCCATTTCTTATTCTCCATGATAAGTACTTTTATAAGTGTCAATAAGTTTACCTTCTGACTTGTCAGCCAAATTCTGAATCCTTTGCCATTGCTCTTTTTTATACACGGCTTCCTAAAGTAAAACCCATATATACGATTAAAAATATGAGAAGGAGAAAAACCGCAGATCCGATAAAATATGCTATCTTTTTGAAAGGAAGACAATACTTCTCCCAGACTGCTCTAATTTGTGTTTTCAGGCGTTTGCTCCATATATCCTCAGTCCAGAGACATGCCATACATAAATAATCCAGCTTTTCTTTCCTGCAAAGACTTGCCAGCTTTTCTTTCAGCCTTGTATTCCGATCTGCTCCTTTCAGCATCAGCTCGTGAGCTATTTGATCCAGGTTAACCGAATCCTCTTTTGCCTTATCAGAATATAGTTGTCTGCTGCCTGCCGCAAGAAAGATCGCGGCAGGAGTCGTGTCCAGGCAGCAATAGCGAAACTCGCGGAGTGCGGTTTTGTCACACATAGCTGTGCTGTACTCCTTTTCACATTTATCATTTTTCGGAATCGTATCCTTCTGTATTTTGGCTGACCGAGAACGGTTTTTCATGATCCAGCACTCTCCGTCCCCATTTTGGAGCATGAGGCAGTAATCCTTTGCCACAATAGCTGCTGTCACATTAGCACGGTAAGCATATTCCAGATCAATTCCCTTCTTGTAATTCTCTTTGTACTTATTGTTTCTGATTGCTTTGATTTCCTCTGGCTGAAAGGGATAGGTTTTCAGATGCGCCCGAACCAGAGCCTTCCAGGCTGTAATAATACTGCCCTCCAACTGCCGCAGCAAGCGGGATTGGTTTCTCTCATCCGCAAAAAGCATGTCCCTGGTCACAGAAGATGCAAATGCACGCAAAGCATCAGATGCTGCCTCCACTGCAAAACGCGCCCCCAAATGGCTCCGAAAATATTGTGTCTGCTTTCCGCCTGCAGAGACTGCCAGAACTTCATATTCATCATTTCTGTGAATGATCCCGCAGCCTTTGGATTGATCCTGATTCCCTTTTTTCTCAGGATGACAGGCGCATACTGACAGTCCCTGATATTTATCCATCTGTCCACCTCAAAGAAGTAGTTTTTTGAAATGAATCATTTAACTCTTTTTTACAGTTCCGACATACCCGCTGTCCGGACTGCCTGAAATACTCTCTGCCGCAGTCCGGGCAAAAATCAAGCAAATCCCTTAATTCCCGAAATAACTCATACCATTTATCTACCGATGTATAAGCAAGGTTTTTGCTTAATGCTTCTTTAGAAAACACCCGAGAAAAATGTTCTTGAATATACAAGGGGTACATGTTCCTGCGTATATACATGTTAATATGAACCCCGCGAACCGGTCGGTTAGAGGCGTCTTCATGGTCATAAATAAAGCATGGGCGAGAGCCATACACTTCCATGTTTTCTTTTTCTCCCATAAACGGATATTTTGCCGCACAGCGCCCCTCAAGAGGATGGCTTAAATACAAGATTTCAAATAATAATACTGACAAAAGATAACAGTTTGAACGTTCATTAGGCAAGCGCTCTTTTCTCACACATACAGGCGGAAACAGACGGCTTACGTTAAGCAGTTCCCAAAGACCGCCAGGTTCTTCTTCCTTCTTTAAAAATTCCACATTAGCAATTATTATCCGTCCGCTTTGGGGATGGATAAAAAGATCGTCCTCTGTCATATAAAGAAAATAATGTGATTTCTTTTTGAGCATCGTAAAAGCTTTGGTCAAACACAATGCAGCATTTACAATGGTCTCGCAGCTTTTATAGTTATCCGTTCCCTCCATCATATCTGCCAAAGACCGGTACAAAGAAAAGTCACGATTAATTACATAGCAAAAAGAATTTTTCTCTACATTTGAAAGATCTATGGGCCACAAAAACGATTCATCCGGCGAATCTGCAAGCAGATGAGCCTTCAGGTTTTCATATAGCTGCATTCCACAATTTGAGCGGGCAAAATCCTTGCTGGAAAAATATTTTACGAAGCATGGAGCCCCATCATACTCTGCGGTTCTGATACTGCCAAAGCTCAGTTGGGCAACCATATGGTCAAAAATCTTCAAATTCTTCCCCTTGACACTGTTCAGCTCTATCACTTCCACACCCATAGCCTTCTCCCTTGCTGTATTTTTTTCCTATTATTTCCTTGAGTATCAAAGAATGTCTCCGATTGACTATGGACATTCTTCCTGCCTGATAATTAAGATAGGAATTTCCCCATAAGTCCGTTCTAAGAAAATGGTTTTTGTTTCCTTCCCTTCCGCTTCACATCCAAAAAGAATTTCAAACACCTTCTCCAATCCATATGTTTTCCACCCGCAATCTTCCTCCGAAACAGCATTATAGCGCTCAACCCACTCAGGCATTTTATAGGGACGTTTTTCTGTATATGTAATTGTCACAATAATTAACAGCACCTGTGGAAGTGATTCCGGCTCTGCTGACAGCAGCTCAGAATTTCCGGATAGCCTGATATCCGCATACTCTGTTTTGTTTTCATTTCCCGAGGAGAAAAACAGGATGTTCTTCTCTACTTCAAAGTCCTCTGCCTCCACCCATTGTCCCCAAGTCTTTTTCCCCTTCCCCTGTTTTCTTTCAGCAGAATGTTTTAACTGAAAACATTGAATTTTTTCTCCATAGTTATGGAGCTGTTTTCCCGCTGGAATATTCAGCGATACCTTAAAATGAACATTCCAGTCCATTTCAGCTTTTATCGTATTTTTTTCCGGTTTGTAGAAAAACCTCAATTCCGGAACCTCAGCTTCCTTTTCTCCGCTCTCATAACTATTTATACTTTTAGAGACTTGAACATTACCTTTTTCATAAGCCTTCTCATCTTCTAAATCTTCAATAAACGTAATCTGATTAGGAAGAATCTCTGTTTTTTCCTGCCCCATGTAAAATCGAATCTGTTGAAAATCTTCCCCAGCCCTTAGCTGAAGACTTTCCAGACAATTCAAAAAGCTATCCATATACTTTTCCAGATAGTAAGAAGGCCCTGTTATCATAAGATAACAAGGTCTTGTCCCTTCTACCCTTTTTTCAATCAGAATTTCAGGATTATTTGGTTTAGGGACTTTTACCGTTCCATAGTATTCTGGTTGAAACACCAGTAGGTAGGCATCACATCTGTTTTCTTGGCACATATCACGGATCCGTTTTGCCAGATTTTCCGGTTCCATATTCCGCTCAGTCATGTCCGTAATTACAAGATTAATATTCTCAGGATCCCATTCTCCATCAGCCGAACCATATAGCAGGGACAGAGGCTGTGATTCATCAGATTCATTTTGATCAAGATAAAATTCCGGCTTTAGAAAATCCTTGTATAAACAGATATCCAATAGAGATTCTGACTCTGTCTGGTATCTCGTCCATCTTGGATATATCTCCATATCCTCCTCTTTCTGCAATGTATAATAGCTGGTCTTTCCATAAATTATCCCCATATCATGAATTCCGCGCAGTAGATTTATCAAATGAGAATCTGCCTGAAATCCTTGATCCTCACTGAATACAAAGGAACACATATTTGCCGTATTACTTATATATACATGCACTGGCGGATTCTCCACACTCTGATTTTGGGAACCTGCTTTTTCATAACCAGCGTTCAGCAAAGAAGAATAGCTCGGAATTTCCGGAAATAATACTTTTCCATTAATAGGCTCCTCCTTTACACTACAGCCGGACAATAAAAGAGCTGTCAAAAGCACCTTAATCAAACACTCCCGTCTTTTCACGACAATCCTCCTTACCACAGCAGATAAATCAGAGCCTTTCAGATTCTTTCACCCTTTCAGTGCCTGTGCTGAATTTTTATTGCCGCTCTGGAATCCTAAGGTCATCTTCCACAATTAAGTCCAGCAAAGAACCAGTTGTGATCTTTCGGAGGCGGATTTGATATAAGCCTGCTTCTAAGGTGTTTGTATCTCTTTTGTTTTGATCAAACACATAGTTTACAGCTCCCCAGTTGTCCCTGTTTTTCTCAAACGAACGGCTGCATAGCAGATTAATCGGTTCTTTCCATGACTCTAATAGTTCCATAGAATCTTCGCCTTTTTTCGCTCCTGACTTTTTTAGTTCAAGCTTTACCTCAACCCCTCCTTCTTGTAAAACAGTGCTGTTATCTGTCATGCTATAAAGGATCGTAGCTTTTATTTCTGGCACCATCATCATATATACATTTTCCCTGGTGGGGATTAGCCCAAGATCCTTTACAGATTTCTGGCTCACATAATAGAAATATCCGCCAGTCTTGAACTCACAAAGAAGCTCGGGATACATTAAGGATATACCCTGAGCCTCAAGCCTTTTCTCACTATATAGATAATAATCCCTTTTTGTTTCTACATCGTCCTTTGCCACATCTCCAAGGATCTTCCATTCTGTATCCGGATCACCGGTCAACCCTTTCATTAACAGCTCTATGAATTTTCTTTTTATGATTCCGTCCGGATCCTCGACGTTTCCGTTTTCTTTCTTTTGCAGTAACAGGACATGATCCTTTCCAGCATTTTTCTGAATATCATATCTTTGATTTCCGCTTTTTTCTTCCTGGATTGATGGAAACAGAATATAATCCTGTTCAAATCCTTCTGGCATGATAGCCTTTATATCCTCCGCCAAAGCATCTATTGCCTCTGTTCTCTCCTTAATTACTTCCATTGCCAAGTTGCTTACTTCAGGGTCGTTTTTGATCCGCTGATATTCTTCTCCCATCACGGAATCGTAAAAATCAGATACCATCACAATCCTCGCCCATTTTTTTCCCTTTAATCTGGAAGTCTTCATATAATTTTTGATTTTTTCAAAGACATCTTGAAAATCCGTATTTTCTGATGAAGACCAATCTGTAGGATCTTTCATCTCGGAGAGCCGTTTTACCGATTTGCCAAAAAGAAAGGCATCTTGCTCTACTCCCTTTTCTCTGTCAGAAAGAATAAGATAGACGTTTTTGAAATCTTCAGACAGCTCCTTATTGATATTCTCATGAAAAGAGCCGGTTGTATCGAATACCAGCAGGAATATTCCATCTGGGTCAGGTCCCAAAAAGCGAGAACTGGGAATCCATACCTCTGTTTCATAATGGTTTCCCTCCGCTGAAAGGGAGGGCACACAGGTGAGACATGCGCTAAAACAGATTACTGCCATAAAAATACTAATCTTCCCAGGTATCTTCCTCATATTCCTTTAGATCCTCCTTGAATACGCGGACATCTACTCCTCTCCTTCTTGCCGTATCAAATAAAATTTGAAGAAGATTATGGATACATCCTGTTGTTAGAACATACCCTGTAACCCCGTCAGACAGTTCTTTGACTGGATAAGCCAAACCTGCAGAGTGCAGCAACAGCATTTCCTGATAAAAGTCAGCCGACCGGACATGCTCCTCACTAACATACCATTCATCCCGGTTATCTTCCTGCTTACTTAAAAGCTTTTCTCCACATTTAGAGGACAGACGGGACTCAGGTCCATTGGCAAAGTCAAGGATTTGGTAAACTTCTACACTCCGATGTAAATTCCTGATCTCACAAAACTTCAGCAAGTCTAATGCATGGCTGTTTAACAGACAATGCAGCACATTTCTTTCATCCCAGTGATTTATTGGACTTTTGTACTCTTTTTGTCGGTTATTTTCCGTCTGGTCTTCTGGTTCGGACCGGTTTTCAAGCCCGTCTTCATTTTCCTGCATTCTTCTCTTTCCCGTTTTTTTATCCTTCTTTCTTTTAATCTGCTCTTTCTCCTGCTTGGGTTGGATAAATACAGAATACACCAAATTCCTCCTCATACGTATACTCTTTCCTGGTTTCTGTGAGGATCGCACAAAACAAACCAAAAAAATAATAACATCTGCACTGTAGCATAGGCCATAAATAAATTTCAAAAAAAGATTCCTTATGCCAGTAAGAGCTCCAAAGGCCCGGCTTACTAAGGTCAAGCGGCTGTCTGTTATTTCCAGGTACCGGTTATATTTTGCAGCAAAACTGCTTTTTACCGGGTTTTTCCAGAGCATTCTGACCCTTTGGCCAGTTGACTTTGTCTGATTGGGCGCAGTATCCCAAACAGAAATATCGTGAAGCTCAGGAATCTGACGATACAATTCCTGGGTTTCTAATATAAGCTCTCTCACCAGCTCACGAATTCTTTGATTATCGAAATCTTCCTTGTTTCCGTTATTCCCATTGTCTGCTTTTGATTGTGTATTGCTGCTTTTGCTATCCTTTTCGTTCCCATTTTCTCTTTTTTCTGTCTCAAAAAAATTTTCCATGGATAATGCATGATCCGCTAAATAGGTTCGTAATTCATCCAGCTTTGGATTCATGTTTTTTAACTGACTGCTGTCATAAAGCTTTAAAAGCACTGCATTCTCTGCCAGAAGAAGTATCTGCGGCAATTCGATCTGAATTTGCAGTCCCTCGGCACTATCCCCAAACAGAAGCTCGTCCGCGATCTGGAATGCTTTCCTGTTAATATCCGAATTTTCTGTATTCGCATCTGAATTTTCTGCATTAGCATCCGAATTTTCTGTATTCGCATCCGAATTTTTTGCATTAGCATCCGAATTTTCTGTATTCGCATCCGAATTTTTTGCGTTAACACTCGAATTTTCTGCCTTCAGTTCTCCGAGATATTTCTCAAAATCCGCTAACCTTTGCTGCGATTCTTCTTTAGTGCCATCTGTGCCCTCAAGATAAGCTACCAGTTGATTTATATCATTGCCTCTATTTTGCTCCTCTCCCAAGTATCTTTGAAAAGCACTCATTACCTCTTTTATGGAATAAAAATACTGATCAATCTGTGCTTGATTTTGATCCGCATCTTGTTCTATCTCGGTCATCACAACATATGCTGTCTTATAAAGCACATAATCACCTAGCTTTTCGCCATAAATGTAAACATACGTCAGAGAGGAGGAAAGAAAAATCAAAGGCAGAAAAAAGAACAGATATATAAAGCCTGACTTCCAATCCCCTTTTCCATACTCTGGATCCGTTTGGTATGGGATTCCCTTTTTGCCGGATATTGTATAACGAACAATCTTTTTGCATTTCGGCAGCTTTTTAGAGAAGTTCTGTGCACAGGAAAGAGAAGTTAATACCAAGGCTGTCTGGATAGTGAAGGATAGAATCAGTGCCAATCCCCAATTCAATATTCTGCAAAGACCAAACAGCGTTGTGACAAAAGAAACAATGCTGGCAAAGAGAATGGTGTAATTTGCCACAATAAAACGAATATGGGAGTGGAAATTGCCAAAAAGTATATATTGAAGCACTTCAAAAAAATCTGCCCACATTTCCAATAAACCCAAAGTAGTATTGGTAATGTCAATCAGAGCTTCCCCGGCTGCTTCCAAAAGCCCAGAAAGAGTTTCTAAGAATCTTTCCATCATATCCTGACTGCGGTCGCTGCCTTCATAGATCATAATAACCAGGAAAACAATCACTACAATCAGAAACAGTATAAGCGGGTTCTCCTGTATCCATTGTATAGAAATTTCCATAGGTAAAAATATTCTCCTGTTGTTGTAATGATTTTGGCTGCTTATGTATCGTTACTGCGGGGGGATTACTATTTTTGAAAAGCTTATGACATTTCTGTGGAAAACTGCTATATTATACTAAAATTATATTTAAGTTTATCAGAAACCGAAATATCCTCTCCTAACTGAACCTCAATCAACTTTAGTTCACTATCAGCAATAATGGTATGTTTACATCCTGCCTGCATAGCAACAACATCCCCAGTTTTTACAGAACGTTCTGTTCCCTCAATGATTGCTCGTCCGGTTCCACTTATAACGGCCCAAATCTCATCCCGTTGTTCATGACTATGATAATTCATTGAATGGCCAGGATTAAGAGTTACTTTAATTGTAAGGCTTTTGTCTTCCACATCAACAACTTTAAAGCTTCCCCAGGATTTCTCCGCATAACGAACCTGACGGTGAATATTATCTACAAATGGTTTAATATAAGAACTTTGCTCCTTATCCGAAACAAGTATACCGTCTGGGGATGCACTTATGATCGTATCATGAAGTCCTATTGCAATAATCGGCATATCCAGTTCATTAAGAATATGGACATTTGAACAATCTTTACTCATATGACTATCACCGATAGCCGTTTCATCCATAGCTTCTGTTAACGTATTCCATGTTCCAAGATCCTTCCATGTTCCATCAAAACGCATAACTTGAATCGAGCTTTCTTTCTCCACAACTGCATAATCAAAAGATTTTTTTGGTAATTCCTCATACTTCTTATATAGTGACTTATAGTTACTAAAGCCTATTAATTTCTCTGCTTTTTCTAGTATATAAGACAATTTATAGGCAAAGACTCCTCCATTCCAAAGAGCTCCTTGGCTCATATATTTTTTTGCTGATTCTGCATCGGGTTTCTCTTTGAATGCAGTGACTGCAGAAATAGCATCACTGCTTTTAGGAATAATATATCCGTATTTTTCACTTGGGTAAGTAGGGGTTATTCCCATAAGAACCAGTTTCGCCTCGTTATTTTCTGCTTGTATTGATAATTTTTTTAAAGCATCAAAATAATCCTTATCTACATATGGATCAATGGGACACACGACTATTGATTCATTAGGGTTTATGCCTTTCACATCTACTAAATAAGAAGACGCAAGCGCAATCGCTGGAAACGTATCCCTCCTGCACGGTTCAATACTGATGTTTATGTCATTGCCTAATTGATTATAAATGGTTGATACCTGTGTTTTGCTTGTTGCGATAGTAATATTTGCATGAGGATCCGTCTCCTTAATCTGTCTGAAAATACGTTGGAGCATGGATTCATAGCCATTATTTGTTTTAAAGATTTTTAGGAATTGTTTTGACCTGATAGTATTAGAAAGAGGCCATAAGCGTTTGCCAGAGCCTCCTGATAGTAACAATATGTTCATCAAATACCTCAATAAATTTCCATTGCCTAGTGTTTATGTTATTCTTGTTCATTTATAATGTAAATCTGTCGTTTTTTAGTTTCTAAATATATTTTTGATAAATATAGTCCAATTATTCCTAGATTTATCAGGATAATACCAGCAAGAAAAAGCATTATACTTACGATGGAAAGCCATCTATTAATTGAATAATCATTGATTATTACTCGGAACATCAGAAATAAAAATCCCGCGAATGACAATAAACAGATAATGCTCCCCATAAAAAAAGACATTGTAAGTGGTACAATGCTATATGCTAAAATTCCTTCTAGTGCATATTTAACTAACTGCCAAAATGACCATTTACTTTGTCCGCTACTACGGATAACATTCTCATATTCAATCCATTTTGTTTTAAATCCAACCCATACATACAATCCTTTTGAAAATCTATTATACTCCCTGTCTGAAATTACAGCACGAACCATTTTTGAGGACATTATTCGAAAGTCTCGGGCTCCATCTACTATTTCAATAGATGATAATTTATTAATTATCCAGTAAAACATCTTGGAAAAGAAAGAACGAATCATAGATTCACCATTTCGAGATGTTCTTCTTGTAGCAACACAGTCATAATTCTCTTTTGTACAAATCTCGTACATTTTAGGAATTAAACTTGGGGGATCTTGTAAATCTGCATCCATTATAACAGCATAATCACCGGTTACATTTTCCAGCCCAGCTAAAAGAGCAGCCTCTTTTCCGAAATTTCGACTAAACGAGATGTAGTGAACTCGCTTATCCATTCTTCGAAGCTCTTTGATTATATGGAGCGTATTATCGCTGCTTCCATCATCAACAAATATGATCTCTTTGATAGTATCTTTTTCCAAAAAAATATTTACAATTTGTTCATACAGCGGATAAATATTGTCCATTTCATTATAACAAGGAATGACAATCGATATCAAATAATTTCTAATTGTACTATCCATATTTTGCTCAGCTTATATAGAGTACAATCAACGGAAATATCAGTAGAATTTTGTCATGACTAAGATTTTTTGATATTTCTTTTATTGTAAAATAGGTACAAATAAGTAAAATAAATGAAAAAAGAGTGAATGTTCTATATGAGGAGGCATAAAGGGATGCATGTAACCCCATCATAGCCCGAGTCACCCCCCCCTATTCCCATCAAACTTGATAAAAGCCATGATATCGTGCCATTATCAAACAAATTCCAAAAACAGTAAAACACTAAAACAACTACAGTAATTGATACAATAAATGCTGATGTGCTAACTATATTCCCTTGTAAACCAGAAATTTCTGCTGTACCAAGATACAATAGATATTTTTCTTTATTGATAAAATGAAATATTGATAAACTAGTTATTGGCAAAATGCCTGCCAGCTTTTTTTTAATTATTGATAATGAGCATAGCGATATAAAAAATAAGGTCATCATAGGTTCTCTATCAAAAAATAATGTTGCAACTGTTGATGTATAGCCGTGATAGATTTTTTTTGCCAAAGACCATGTTCCAAAATCTGAAATCCAATAATAATCATCACTAGTCATTCTATAAATATGGCCAGGTATAAAAAAATTAATTAAATATGCAATAGTTGCTATAAGCAATAATCTATTTCCAGCAAGTCTCATCTCTTTTATTGGTTTTTCTTCAGAATTTTTAAATGAGAAAATAAGCACAAAACATAAACAAAATAGAATCATTCCAATTCCAAAAGAATCGTTATTCGCTGCATATAATAATGCAATAAACGATATCACATAATAAAATGATTTTTGTTTTTTTCTATCATACGCTACTCTCAATGGTATTAATGCAATCAATAATCCTAAAAATGGATAAATGTAATTTGTTGTGCAAACAATATATCCTGCAGTCGATAAATATTTTTCAATAGGAAAGCAGCAAACACCTAAGCAAAACCAGGAAAAATACCTTTTTTCAAGTAAATAGGATAAAAGATAAGCAATTACAAGATAAATAAATGAATCTAAAACTTTCCATAGCCCAAATGGAATTCTATAGATTAACCATGCCATTCCATTACAAAATATCCTTCCAACCCCTTTAAAATTATGCATAAAAAATTCAATAGTAGTTAAACCTGTTGTTGTATTATATAAATCATCATTAATAATTGTCATTGGAATATGTCTTATATAGAATAATGCTAAAGAGAAAAGAACAATTAGCAACGTTTGTCGAAAACAGTCATCTCTATTTTTTAGAAAATCCAACATTTATTTTCTCCTTTATCATTTCTTTAATCCATGCTAACATAAAATCATCAATCTTTAGCAAAATCTTATCCAATTTACCTTTCTATTCTTACCGGGTTATTCAAATAATCCTCATAAGAAAATCTTATGCCATCTTCTATTTCGGTTTTATAAGTCCAGCCAAGTCCGGTTGCTTTTGAGATATCAAGCAATTTACGGGGAGTTCCGTTTGGTTTTGTTGTATCCCATAAGATTTCCCCCTTAAATCCGACTATCCTCGCCACAATTTCTGTTAGCTCTTTGATAGTAATTTCTTTGCCTGTGCCTCCATTCACGGTTTCATTGCCGCTATAATTGTTCATAAGAAAAACACAGAGGTTAGCAAGATCATCAACATAAAGAAATTCTCGCAATGGCGTGCCGTCCCCCCAACATACAACCGTTTTTTCATCTGATTCTTTAGCTTCATGAAAGCGTCGTATCAATGCCGGCAAAACATGACTATGTTCCGGATGATAATTATCATTTGGACCATAAAGATTTGTTGGCATTACTGATATAAAATCTGTGCCATATTGTCTGTTCAAATATGCACAATATTTTAAACCGCTGATTTTTGCCAAAGCATAAGCTTCATTTGTTTCTTCTAGTTTAGAGGTAAGCAGACAGCTTTCCGGCATTGGCTGTGGGGCTAATTTAGGGTATATACAGGAGGAACCAAGAAATTCCAACTTTTTCACTCCTGTTTTCCATGCCGCATGAATAACATTCATTTCCATCATCATATTTTCATATATAAAATCAGCCGGATATCTATTATTTGCTATAATACCCCCTACCTTGCCTGCTGGATGAAACACATAGTCTGGTTTTTCGACATTAAAAAAGGTTTCCACAGCTTCCTGCCTTGTTAAATCCAGTTCATCATGTGTTCGCTTTATAATATTATGGTAACCTTGACGTTCTAATTCTCGCACGATTGCCGAACCGACCATTCCTCTATGTCCAGCTACATATATCTTTGCAGTTTTTTCCATCATGATAGCAGTTTTATTCCTTTCAATACATCTTGATTAATTTTTCCTTTATTTTGCAGCTACCTGTTTCATATCATGTGTTACCATTAATTGAACCAAATTTTCAAATGATGTTTTTTGGGGATTCCATCCAAGTCTTGATTTTGCCTTTGACGGATTACCCAAAAGATTTATAACATCTGTTGGACGGTAAAACTCTTTAGACACCTCTACCAGTATGCGGCCTGTTGTTTTATCGTATCCTTTTTCATCTAGTCCTTCTCCTTGAAATTCCAGATCAATACCCGCATAAAAAAAGGCAAGCTTACAAAATTCTCGAACACTATGCTGAACACCCGTAGCAATTACAAAATCCTCCGGGATATCATTTTGCAGCATTAACCACATACATTCTACATAATCCCTTGCATATCCCCAGTCCCGCAGAGATGAGAGATTGCCAAGATATAATTTATCCTGTTTTCCCTGAGCAATACGACTGGCAGCAAGAGTAATCTTTCTGGTTACAAATATTTCTCCACGCCTTTCAGATTCATGATTAAAGAGAATACCAGAACAGGCAAACATTCCATATGCCTCCCGATATTCTTTTATTATCCAGTAACCATATTGCTTTGCAACCGCATAAGGGCTATATGGGTGAAATGGAGTGGTTTCTGATTGTGGAATTTCTTCGACTTTACCAAATAACTCAGATGTGGATGCCTGATAGATTCGGCAAATATCTTTTAATCCACAAACGCGGACAGCTTCTAAGATTCTTAATACTCCGGTGGCAACTACATCTGCTGTATATTCTGGTACATCGAAGCTTACCTGTACATGACTTTGCGCTGCAAGATTATATATTTCATCTGGACGGACAATACTGATTATATTGACAAGACTCATTGAATCGCTTAAATCGCCATAATAGAGATGAATTCTTTCATGCTTCTCTAAATGTGCTATTCTCTCTCGAAAATCAACAGATGACCTACGGATAATACCATGTACAGTATATCCTTTTTCTAACAATAATTCTGCCAAAAAAGAACCGTCCTGACCTGTTATCCCAGTGATTAAAGCCTGCTTCAAGGTTAACACTTCCTCTCATTTTTCTTTTTAATTGTATGGTAAATATAAACTACTAAACTCCCACCAAATAATGTAATAAACATTTCCGCCCAGCCACTAAGGGCAGGGAATACTTTTGAAGAAATTAGTCTGGCAGTATTGATTAATAATCCTTGGAAACACAAAAAATATAAAGAGTTTTGACCTAACCATACCATTCCCTCAAAAAATATTTTAACAACCTTTATATTGGATATAAGTTTACTAACTTCCAGAATGAGAATAGATTCTAGAATGGCAATTAACATATATAGGATTACACTGACAATACCTTTTGAGCCATAAATACTTAATGAAAGATTTACCCCCCCCGAAATCAACACAAGCAATATAAATTAACGTAATGGGAATAAGGAAAATTTTTCGTAGTTTACTACTTAATTTCTCGTAATTTTGATATAATTTTGCACTAAACATGACTACAGCAAAAATCGGAGCAGTATCTAAGCTCCATGGCAGTAAAACTGGACTAAAAGTAAATACTATCCCACAG
>OFGX01000474.1_pt1 | contig 31054 bp, 29 predicted proteins | sample 1521831 | NCBI WGS metagenome assembly OFGX01 (sample SAMEA3504080, study PRJEB24116) | mouse gut metagenome | biome: mouse gut; feature: mouse-associated habitat; material: faeces | place: Denmark | collected 2011 | reverse complement strand
ATACGCCGGCAGTTACGGATACACCTGTGGTAAACCTGACAGATAATGACGTACCGTTAGCGCACGGAAACCAGGGGCACAAGTGCTGTATCCTGCATTTCCTGATCCTCCAGATTGCTCTTCTTGTAGAACTGATCTACACCAAAAGTATGAAGAACCGTCAGAAAAAAATCTTCAGGATCAGAACCAAGATTGCCGACTATGACATAGAACAGGCACGGCAGAACGAACAGGAAAAAGCGGCATAATAACCCGGTGAAGGAAGGAGAAAAAATATGTTAGATTCATTGTTTTCATACAGATTTCTGGATTATATATTTACACATAGCTTCTTTGGGTTGTGCGCATGGGATTTGCCGGCGCTGATTGTGTTGGTTGCGATGGTCACCGTATTTGCGGTTCATCGCCACAATATGAAAAAGAGGGAAAAGGATTTTGAAAAGGAACTGGCAGACAGATTGGAAAATGAACCTGTAAGCGCCGCGGATGCCGACAAGGCATCAGGTCTTCGGGTCGTCCAATAAGACTGTCGTCCGGCAGGGTGCACGGCCCCGTGTAAACGGTAACGGGCAAAACACGGCAGCACCCGGACGGATACGGAAAGCCCGCTTCCGGCAGTCTTTCTGTTACTGTCACTCCCTGAGCGGGGCTCACAGTAACGTCTTTCTGCATATATGATTTAAACACGGACCGGGATGTAAAAAACTGCATCCCGGTTTTACATGCTGTTATATACAGAAAACCCGCCGGTGCGTTTTTTCTGTATGTGCAAAAAGAAAGGAATGAGAAAAGTGGACATACATTTACTTCTAAGCCAAATAGTTTCAAAGGGCTTCGGCCCGGTTGGAGCGCATGGAATTGCGGTGCACGCCCAGTCTGTTGATCCGGGCGCCATGGAGCCGGATGCATTTTTGAGGTATCTCCGGAACGCGGATTTTGCAGCAATGCTCCGGCAGATTCTGGAGTCCTGCGGGCTGACAGGGGCCGCTGCGCTTACGCTGCCTGCCATAATCCTGCTGGGAATCCTCTGGTGCTTTTTTGGACTAAAGCTGATCCGCATATGGTCGGCCATAACAGGTCTGGCGGTGGGGCTGGCAATCGGGCTCTGGGACGCGGAGATCTTCGGCCTGGAAACTTCGACAGGCTGGGTACTCGGTATCATCCTGGGCGGACTTCTGGCGCTCATTGCCGTCAGGCTTTACCTGGCAGGTGTATTTCTGGCCGCATGGTGCGCAGGCAGTATACTTGCTGCCGCCTTCCTGCATCCGGCTGACTGGATCAAAGCCCTGATCTGCGTAGGGATTGGACTGCTCATTGCCCTGGTCGCGCTTCGCTTTGCAGAAATAACCACGATCCTACTGACAGCGGCGCTGGGAGGGGCCTGGGCTGTATCCGGTATCGCTGCCCTTATGCCTTCTGCCGGCCGGACAGCCCGGATCGCAATGACGGTTTTGCTTGCCGCCGCCGGAATCGCCGTACAAAGTGTGATGGAATATAAGAAACGTAAAAAGATGGCGTGTGATCAGATCGGTAAGCCCCAGGGAGGGGAGAGCGGTGTGGAAGGAGAAGCGGAGCCATCCTTGGCACCGGAAATTGCGTCGGCTGAGGCAGGGTCAACTGCCGCACCGAAAGCTGTGTCGGCTGAAGCAAGGCCAGCCGCCGCAATGGACGCTGTTTCCGCCGAACCGGAAGCCGTACAAACCGAACCAGAACAATTTTCATAAACTGTATTCAGCGAATCTGTCAGTTCATTTGTATTTGTAAAAAGTATTGACAAGAAAACTTGGCTATGCTATGATGTTATGCAAATAAAACTTGGCGAAAAGGAGACAGAATATCAATGAATAAAGAAGAGATTTTATCGAAGAGCAAAAAAGAAAATTTCTATGGGGATGAATACGAAAGAATTGTACGCACAAGAAGAGACGCCTTTTCCGTATGGGGATTTCTTATTTTAGGAATTGCAATCATGACGATCAAATTGTTTCGGACTCAATCGCCGGCAGACATAATCTGCATGATGTTCTGCACGTCCGGTCTTGGTTTTGCTTACGAAGGCATACATTTGAAAAAGAAATGGCAGATCATTGCCGGCAGCGTGCTGCTGCTGTGCGCGGCTTACTTTTTTTACAAATTCTGCATGGGAGTATTTTGACTGAATAATAGACGGATACGAATATACTGATTCATAAAGAAGGATTACACTTTCTGAGGGAAATCTGATCCTGATCCATGCGCCGCAGTTTCACAAAAAAATAATGATTTGGTGCTGCGGGGGTTTTGCAAACCGAAAAATCTGCCGATAAATTTTATATGGAAAAAATAGAGAGGCGCAGCCTTGACAGACAGCTTTGCCGGCTGTTTTTGCACATGTGTGTGAAGTGGCTGTGAAATAGTAACAATAGATGGCTGCCGTTTATGAGCAGGCAGCCGAGTTCATGTAAATACAGATGTTTGGCAGAAGGAGGATTCGGTGATGTTAGAAAGCTTGAACTATAATATGTTTTTTCAGCAGATGTTGGGCTCGTCCGCGAACAGCGCGGGAATCGGAGGGAACATGGTTCCCATGTCAGACCTGTCAAGTCCGGCTGTGCAGTCACAGTTAAAGGCGGCAGGGATTGATACAGGAAGCAAGCAGTATCAAACGGTTGTAAAAAGCATGATGGATGCCGGCTCCGGCGGCGGATATGTCAGCATCAGTGCATTGAAAAACAGGATGCGCCGTTATGATAAGGACGGCGATTATATCAGCCCATTCTCAGGTATGGCCGGTCTGGTTGTAACAGACAAAAACCGTGCGGAAAAGAACCGGATTATTTCCATACCGGAGAGCAGCCGGGAGGAAATGTTCGAACTGACCAAGAGAGAATTTCTAAGGGAAAACGGTGTCGGCAATGGCGACACTACAAAGCGTACAGATGTATACTTGAATCTTTACCGAAAAATGCCCAAGAAAGACAGACTGGCAGCCGGGAATACATTGGATCAATATGAACGTGCCTACACACAGGCGTTTGTCGATGCGGTGAAAGCCGCTGATCCCAAATGGGAACCGGGAAAACAGATCCCCTTCGGGGCGTTGGACGGCATCACGAGAGAATCTGTTGAAAGCACGCTTGTGAAGTCAGGAAACTCTCTTGTGAGAAAGAGTTCTGCATCTGGAAGCGCATTGGATCTACACGCATAAAATAGGAAAGGTACAAAAATAGCGGTCAGCCTTTGAAGTGATAGTTGTGAAATAATAAGGAAACAAAAAAATTTCAGAAGAAATAAATAATGATTGTATATTTTCAAAAAATATAGTAAACTATACCCAAGGGCATCCCATTATGGCCATGCGGCCGTTTCACAAGGTATGCCAGAGCAGCAAATTCAATATTTTACTGACCCGATATTATGATTCGCCCGTCAAAAGGTTTTACTTCCTTTGCTGGCTGATTTTACGAACCTTCGTGCCATAATATATGTCAACAATGCAATTTATTGCAGCACGAACCTTCAAAAACCAACCTGAGCATCGGAAACAAGACCCTTGACGGGCGAATTTTATACGGTATAAAAAAGTGCTGCTTGACAATATCGCCAGGTGAGCCGAAGGAGCAGGTCACATACAAAATGATTAAAGAGTACATAGAAGCGAAATATGAACTGTTTTCTGAAGTCTTAAAAGAGAAAGTAAATGTAATTAAATCGTGATATGAAATTTTGAGAAAATATCAATTAATGGTTTGGAATGATAGGATGGTAAAAAAATGAAGAGATCAGGAGACAGATTGCATACGGTAGAGAACGAAATCCTCATCTATCAAACTGAAGATGGGCAGACGAAAATAGATGTTCAATTTGAGGGGGAGACTGTTTGGCTTACACAGGCACAATTATGTGAGCTTTATCAAACCAGTAAATCTAATATCAGTGAGCATATTAAGCACATCTTTGAAGAAGGCGAGTTAGAGGAAAATGCAGTTGTTCGGAAATTCCGAACAACTGCTGCTGACGGAAAAAGCTATAATACAACGCATTATAATCTTGATATGATTATTTCTCTTGGATATAGAGTGAAATCCAAGATTGCCACAAATTTCCGGCGTTGGGCTACTGAACGATTAAAAGAGTACATGATAAAAGGCTTTACAATGGATGATGAGCGTCTGAAAAATCTGGGCGGTGGTAATTACTGGAAAGAGTTATTAGACCGTATCCGGGATATCCGTTCATCTGAAAAAGTTATGTACCGACAGGTACTGGATCTTTATGCAACAAGTGTTGACTATAATCCCAAGAGTAGTGAATCCATTGCGTTTTTTAAAATGGTACAAAATAAGTTACACTATGCAGCGCACGGACATACAGCAGCAGAAGTTATATATAAGCGTGCGGATGCCAGTCAGCCTTTTATGGGACTAAAAAGTTTTAAAACGGTAAGAATTGAATCCAGGCGTGTATCTATATAGTAAATGATGAGACAAATAAGAGATTTTTAAGATGTTGGTGAAAATATGAGTTTGGACAATGATGGGCATGTGAACCAGATGTTACCTGTTAAAAAAAGTACAGCATGTGAAAGGATCGGAAGTATGGGAACAAAGAAAAAGATAGTTTACACGTTTCTGGCGGTTTGCTTTATGTGGATAGTTCAGTCGGAGACAGCAGCGGCGGCTGGGGAGATCAAGGTAAAAGGAATCAACATCCTTCAGGCGCAGGATTATACCGTGCAGTGCGGCAGCGGGACGGCCAGATATGAACCGGATACAAACACACTGACGTTGAATCAGGCAGACATAGCTGATAATGGAAACGCACTTGCATTTGGGATTGAGATTGGGAAAGAGGGAGTGACGGTCGAACTGGTCGGACAAAATACCATTGACGCCCATATAGGAATCAGCAGCGAAAGTCCGTTACATATAAAAGGGACGAACGGCGGCAGCCTTGCCATTCATGCACATACAAATCAGAGCCTGGGAACAAACGCCTGCTGTGGAATCAAGATTCATGGAGGCGGGCTGACCGTTCAGGATGCGGACATCCAGATTCGAGTCAGCGATTTAAACGCAGCGGTCGGTGGTTCAAATACAGTGGTCAGCGGCTATGCGATAGATATTTGCGGGGGTGAAAACCGGATCAGCAATTCCAACATAGTGATTGATATGCCAAATAATTTTGACAGTGATGAGAGATGTACAGGAATAAATGCAACCGATGCAGTTTCACTTACAATATCAGACAATTCCAGCGTGACCATGAACTCAGTGGATGCCGGGATCGGTATGTATGGCGGGAAACTGGTCATTTCCGGCAGCAGGCTGACGATTGCCAATGCAGACCAATATGGAGTCTCCTGTAAAAGTGTGGAAATTCTGAACGGATCGGATGTAACAGCGCATGCAAACAGCGGGTTGGCTCTTCACGCAGATGATAATATTATCATTTCCAATTCCACTGTCAATGCGGAATCAAAGGGAACCAATAGTGTTTTATGTCAGAATCTTACAGTCACGGACTCTTCGAAGCTGACAGCCAAAGGCTACTGGCCGGCTCTTTTCGCAGTGAAGGGCAGCGTGATCAAGGACTCTGTTGTGGAGGCGGAATCCAGTGCCGATGTAGGGATTTTCTGCGAAGGAGGAAACATGGAAATCGCAGGTTCGGAAGTGAAATCTACTTCGGGTAACAGCAATCTGGGAGGAATCCTTATCAAAGGAAATCTGACTATGACGGATTCAAATATCATTTCTCCCGGCAGCGCCGGTGTGAACGGTATCCGCGCCACGGGAGATATCTCAGTGACCGGAGGCAGTATAGAGATCGGGGAGGGAAAAATTTCCTCGGGAAATCAAATGATCATCGGCGGCACCATCACATCCAACGGCGTACCGTCCTACGATAATGTAGAGAGCGACCAGTCAGGCGGACAGGTTACTTTTTTAGGTGCGGATTACAGCGCGGTGGACGAAGCCATCGCCAAGGCAGAAGCATTGAATAAAGCGGATTATACCAATTTTGATGCGGTAGAAGCGGCGGTAAATGCAGTTGTCAGAGGAAAGGATATCAGGGAGCAGGCCATCGTGGACGGATATGCCGCAGAGATCCAGGCTGCAATCGCGGCTCTGAAGCCTGTGGAAAAGCCGGAAGAGCCCGGGGAGAAGCCGGAAGAACCTGGAGAGAAGCCGGAAGAACCTGGGGAAAAACCAGATGATCCTGCAGAAAAACCGGAAGATCCTGTGGATAAGCCAGAGGAAAAACCAGAAAAACCCGGGGGAAAGCCTACGGGAAAACCGGATGGCTCGTCAAATGAAACCGGACAGAAACCATCCGTCAACCCATCGCAAGACCAGACGCAGAATCCGGCTCAGACCCCGACGCAGAACCAGGGAGATGGGGAGAAGTCCCCAAAGACAGGCGACAATATACCGCTGCTGGGGTGGCTGACGGTTCTTGCGGTGATCTCCGCTGCGGGAATTTCGGTGGGAAAGCTTTGGAAGCAGTGACGCGGGCAATGCTGCGGTAATATCATAATGCCTGATGAAAATAACGCGGATAGATCCGGCTCGGTTTTATCTGCGTTATTTTTGCGTCTCCTCAGGTTGCGGATGCATTCTGCCGTATGCTATAATGAATTACGCTGAAGCGCAGGCAGGTCATCAGTTTTCTTAGGAAAATGGGTGACAACTTATCATTTTCATAACTACTCAGAACGGGACAGTATGAAAAAAGAGAAAGGGGCGAAACAGGATGGCAAGACACTTACGATGAATATGGTGGAGAAGTTTTTCTCCGTGGAATATGCAGGAAGAGGAAACCTGTTTGAGGGGCTTTCCATATGGCAGGAGGAGAAGTACCGTAAGCTCCAGGGAACATATCCTGTGATCAGTCTGTCTTTTGCAAATATAAAACAAAGGGATTGTAAGTCTTCCATACAGAGAACCTGCCAGCTTCTGACAGACCTTTACCGTAAAAATTCGTTCCTTCTGAAAGGAGACTTATTGTCAGAGAAGGAAAAGGAAGAATACAGTAAGATTTCGATGGATATGCCGGAAATAGTTGCAGGGATGGCAGTTCATAAGATGTCAGAGTACCTGTTCCGTTACTATGGTAAGAAGGTGATCATTCTTTTGGATGAGTATGATACGCCGCTTCAGGAAGCCTATGTGCATGGATACTGGGAAGAAATTTACTTTTGGAAATCAGACAGACATTTATAATCCATGGTCTATTATTAATTATTTGGATAAGAGGATATTTAACACATACTGGGCGAATACCAGCAGCAACGGACTGGTGGGAAAGCTGATCCGTGAAGGAAGTACGAACATGAAGATGGTCATGGAGGATCTCCTGAAAGGCGGAAGCCTTCATACGTATGTCGATGAGCAGATTGTATTCAACCGTCTGGACAGCAGAGAAAGCGCAGTATGGAGTCTGATGCTGGCAAGCGGATATCTGAAGATGGAGCGGTTTATACAAAATGAAAAGAGGGGGAAGCATGGATATGACCTTGTACTGACAAATCAGGAAGTCCGCATCATGTTCGAACAGATGATAGAAGAATGGTTTTCGGAAGCTACTCCGGCATACAATGATTTTATCCGGGCGCTGCTTAAGGGTGACATCAAGAGTATGAATGGATATATGAATAAAGTCGCTCTGGATACGATCAGCTATTTCGATACAGGAAAGAGGCCGTCAGAGACAGCGGAACCAGAAAAGTTTTATCACGGTTTCGTCCTTGGACTGATCGTAGATCTGGCGGATAGATACACGGTCACTTCGAACCGGGAAAGCGGTTTTGGACGCTATGATGTAGTACTGGAACCATGCCGCAGGGAAGACGATGCCATGATTCTGGAATTTAAAGTGCATGATCCCGAGGAGGAAGGTACGCTGGCAGATACGGTGAAGTCGGCATTGGCACAGATTGAAGAGATGCAATATGCGGCGGATTTAAAAGCCAGGGGGATTGCTCCGGAACGAATCAGGAAGTATGGATTTGCATTTGAGGGAAAAAAGATTTTGATAGAAAAAGGATGACTGCCGTTCATCCTTTTTTTGTTGACATATGTACACTACTGTGGTAGTGTAAAAGAAAAACTACTACAGTAGTGTGAAAGGGGCTGTGGATATGGATATAAAATTATTCGATTCGGAACTAAAGGTAATGGACGTGCTGTGGCGGGAGGGAGATTCCACGGCCAAGAACATTTCCAACGTATTAAAAGAAGAGGTCGGCTGGAATATGAACACCACCTATACGCTGATCAAACGCTGCATCAAGAAAGGCGCCATTGAGCGGTCGGAGCCGAACTTCATGTGCCATGCGCTGATCCCCAAGGAGGAGGTGCAGGAGGCGGAGACCAATGAACTGATCAACAAGATTTACGACGGCTCGGCGGATAAGCTGTTCGCGGCCCTACTGGGGAGGAAAAAACTCTCCCCCGAGCAGATCTCGTCGCTAAAACAGATCGTAGGCGAATTGGAGTGAGGTGAGAGAGATGAGTCTAATGGCAATGAGTATTTCCGGCGCGGTATTGATCCTGGTAATCCTGGCAGTCAGGGCGGCCCTGAAAGACCGGCTGCCGAAAAGGACATTTGCGGTGCTCTGGACAGCCGCCCTGCTCCGGCTGTTGATCCCGTTTTCCATACCCTTCTCGTGGAGCGCGTAGACCCTGCTTCAAAATGCGGCATCCGATACAAGAGCAGCCATGGAGAGCCATTCCGCCGGGAACCCGCAGTCAGAATCGGTAACTGGCTCACAGGGCAGTTCCGCCCGTAATCTGTATTTAGAATCGGAACCTGACTCACAGGACAGTTCCGCCCGTACCCCGCAGTCAGGATCAGAAGCCGGCGCGCAGAGTATTTTCGGGCAGAGCCGGCAGACAGATCCAGGAGCCGGATCCCCGGGCAATTTGTCATCCGATGCCCAGGCCGGCGGGCAAGTGGATTTGCCAATATCCTCCGAAAGCATTTCAGAAGAAGCGCTTCCCCTTGCGGAGCAGCTTGCAAAAATACTTCCGGCTTTAAAGGGAATCTGGGCAGCAGGCTTCCTGGCCTGCGCAATCTTTTTCGGGTGGATGTATTTCCGGTGTTACCGGGAATTTCGGATGTCGCTGCCTTTCGAAGACCATTTCCTGGATATCTGGCATAGCAGCCATCCTTTGTGGAGAAAGCTGTCCATACGCCAGTCAGACCAGATCGTGTCCCCGCTGTCATACGGAGTCTGGCATCCCGTCATTTTACTGCCGAAGTCCGCAAAATGCGGAGACAAATTCCGGCTCCGCTACGTGCTGGAACACGAATACGTGCATATCCGGTATTTTGACGCGGCGGTAAAGCTGCTGATGGCGGCGGTTCTGTGCATACACTGGTTCAATCCATGCGTGTACCTGATGTATAGATTCTTCAACCGGGATCTGGAATTAGCCTGCGACGAAGCCGTTGTACACCGATTCGGCGAAGAGCAGAAATCCGCATACGCCATGGCGTTGATCGAGATGGAAGAGGAAAAGAGCGGCCTGCTCCCCCTGGGAAACAGTTTCAGCAAAAACGCAATCGAAGAAAGGATTGGTGCGATTATGAAAATGAAAAAAACTCCGCCCTTTGTCCATGGACTGTCGGCGGCGCTGGGTTGCGGAATCATCCTGCTCTTTGCAACCTCCTGCGGTTCCTATGGACAGGCGGAAAAAAGCAGGGAAGCAACCCTCCGGGCGGAGGCGGTGGATGCAGAGGAAACGAATGCGGATAACCGTGTCGTTACGAAATCCCTCTCCGCCGCATTGAAAGAGTCAAAACAGAGCGGTGAGGCCATTCACGAGTCTGCACTGGATCTGACAGAGGAAAGCAAAGAAAGCACCGCTAAAAACGAGGAGGAAAATGTGAACAAGCTGGTTCAGGATACTTCCGCGATGGATGAAAGCGCACTGAGTTACAGCAGGAAAGAGCTTGCGGACCGGATTGCAGATCTGGATCAGTCCATAGAAGAAATAGAAAACGAACTGGACAGACTGGATTATCTGCATATAGATATCCTGGCATACAAGGCGATGTTAGATCAAACCACAGAACGGAATCAGGAGATTCAGGATATCAGGGCGAATGCAGGACAGAACACGGATCAGGAGAAGCTGCGCCGGGAACAGGAAGAGAACACAAAGCAGATCGAGACGTGGAAAAGGATGATCGAGGAAAAAGAAAAGGAAGTGGAACAGTTCCGAAGCAATGCAGACGGCCTTACCCGGGAGATTGAGCAGATGCAGGAGGAGAGAGAACGCCTGCTGCAGATAGAATCAGACCTGGAGCTGGAGACCTTTTTTGAGGAGCATTACGGAAAATACGGAATCAGCTTCAGCCAGTCCGAAGGCAGGCTTTATAAGGGAAAGACTCCGGTCCGCTTTTTCATAGACGAGAAAGAAGGCGGCGTACTGTGGGCCGACAATGATGGTGAGGTCGTGGTTCGGGCTGTCTACGATAAAGAAGGAAAGGTCAGCGGGGTATCCGTGAGAGAAGCAGACGAGGATAAGATCGGAGTGCATTTTGCGGAGGACACGGAAGAAACCGCAGCGAAAACCTACGCCGGCAATCAAGAAACCCACACCGGGGACAATTCATACCGCAGCGCAGCCTACGTCATTTCCAAGGGAGAGGAATTTGAGGAATATAAGAAATTCGGCCTGTCCTACGATGAAAAAACGGATTTCCTGATGTATAAGAACCAGACTGTAGGATACTTTAAAGATGAGACAAAGCCAAACGTTTATACAAGGCTGGCAGAAGGTTCCGGAAAACTGGGGATCACCGTGAACCGGGACAAAAACGGGAAGATCACCGACTTTTCCGTATTTCCGTTCGATGAAAGCAGCGTGCCGGATTCGTCTGTAAGCGAAGGCGTCGATGTCAAAGAAGGCTCCGGCCTTATCAGGTGGGACGACTCAGGGAATATAGTCAGCATGGTTACATTTCCTGCCGCGGAACGGGGCGATTTGGAAGCGTATGCCGCGGAACAGGGCGACACAGAAGAGGCGGAAGGAGAAGCCATATCTGGCGAAGGCGCCTATTCCGAGGGAGACCCGAATGAAACAGAAACCAGCATACCAAAGGAATATGAAAAGCTGGGTATAAAGGCTTCCAAGGAAAAAAACAGCGGATGGATCTATGAGGGCAAAGAGGTCGCCGTCATCTACGACAAGGATCATTGGATCTATACAAATGGTACCATCCCGGAAAAGAAAGCGGTCTACCTTGAAGTGGTGCGGGACAAAAAAGACCGCGTGACCGAACTGAAAGAAGTATCGAAAAAGGAAATGCAGAAGCTGATGGATGAGAATTAAGGGGCCGGGCAGACATACCCCGCAAGGGAAATGTTTACTCGACCAAGTAAGGAGCAGCATGTTCACCGCAAAAAAGATGTTCATAAATATCGCAAGAAACAAAGCCAGGAGCCTGATCCTGGCTGCGTTTTCCTTCCTGGCGGTTCTGTTTGCCGGAATCTGTTTTGGAAATCTGGAGCAGAATGAAAGCCTGCTGGCCGCGCTGGGGGAAAAGATCCCTGTGACGGCAGCCATTGCAAATTCCACCGGAGACAGGCTGACAGGGCTTGACATTACGGAAAAACGAATCGAATTGTTTCTGGATCTGGGGCTGGAAAATTATGCGGTCACGGCAGAAAGCTACGGAAACATCGGATTCGGCCCGGAAAATACGGAGCAGAGGGCCAGCGTCCATCTGATGGGAACCAATACAGTATCGGCCATGGATGCATGGAAGCCGGAATTTTCCATGGAACAGACGCAGGCCGGGGCGATCCTTTCGGGAGGGGAAGGCTTAAGTCTGCTGTCCGTGCAGGAGCAGGATGCAGGCCGCATCGGCCTTTGCCTGGTGAACGAAAGCTTCATTCAGGAGCGGGGGCTTTCCTGGCAGGCGGGGGATGTGCTTGACATCAACCTGTACCGCGCCCTGTATGATGAATTTGACGGAGTTTCCGGATTCGTAGAAATCACCTCCGCAGAACTGGAGATTGCCGGATTTTACCGGACTGCGCCGGAAAGCGCTCTGGAAGCGGCGGATCTTGTGTGCTCCCTGTCCTGGCTGGCCGCGCAATACCGGCAGGCCGGCAATCCCCTCCTGTATTCCTCGGCAAAAGGAATTGTGGCAAACCCTCTGGAGCTCAATACGCTGAAAACCAAAGCAGAAACAGCAAAATTTCCGCAGATTGATCTGCAGTCACCGGGAGGGCGTCCGGGAAATGCGCTGGTCATCGACGACCGTTTTTTCATACAGGCTGCGTCCCAATTGAAAAGCAGCATCCATTTACTGAGACTGTTTATGGCGCCGCTGTTTTTGCTTGTTACTGGAATCTCTGCCTTAGTCTCGTTCTTCGCCATGTGCCACCGGAAACGGGAAATCTACCTGGAACGCTGTATGGGCAGAGAAAAGGCCGCGATCGTGACAGAGCTGGTGGGAGAAAATGCGGTTTTGTCCCTGCTGGGCGGTGCGGCGGCGCTGCCGTTTACAGGAGGAACTCATGGAATCGGCATTTTAGCGGCATTTTTGGTGATTCGCATCGTGACGACGCTGGCGCCTGCGATCCGGTTCACTCTGGAAAACCCGATGAAGATTTTTCACAGCTAAGGGGAATGTTATGGACGAAATTATTAAGAACGAGATTTTAAAAGCCGAGCACGTAAGCTACACATATCAGGGCAAATATCAGAAGGTTCATGCACTGCAGGACGTGAGCTGTACATTTTCCTATGGAAAATTTTATGCGGTGACAGGCCGTTCCGGAAGCGGAAAAACTACCCTGCTTTCCCTGCTGGCCGGGCTGGACCGCCCCACGCAGGGAGAGATTTTCTACGAAGGGAAGCCTTATGCCACGCTGGACACCGCCAGGCTGCGCAGGGAAAAGCTTTCCATTGTGTTTCAGAATTTTCAGCTTTTCCCGCTGCTGACTGTGGAGGAAAATATCATGTACCCCATGGAGCTGTCCAAAGTAAAGGCTGCGGCGGCAAAGGAGCGGGCCGGGCGTCTGCTGGAAGAGGTGGGTCTGTCCGGGGAACTCAGGAAAAAATACCCTGCCATGCTGAGCGGAGGAGAGCAGCAGCGCGTCGCCATTGCAAGGGCACTTGCTGCCGGGGCAAAGCTGCTTCTCGCCGACGAACCGACTGGAAACCTGGACTTTGAAAACGGAGAAAACATCATCCGTATTCTAAAAAATCTGGTGGATCAGGAAAATTACTGCGTCATCCTCGTCACCCATGACCGGGGAATCGCGGAGCAGGCGGATATCGTATACCACGTACAGGACGGAAGAATCCGCCCCGCAGCATCGGCAGACGGCTCTGCCCGCTGTTTTTGCGCATGTGAGTGAAATAACTGTGAATCGCGGCGATTGAGGAAATTTATGATGAAAAACAGCTTGAAACAACTATTTCGGACACCCGTAAAAACGGGGCTTTTTTGTATCATCTTTTTATGCGGCACGATACTTTTTACAGTGGGCCTGAACCTGTGGCTTGAGATTTCGGAAAAAATAAGGGCGGCGGACGAAACCTTTGTCACCATCGGCATGGCGGAGCAAAAGGAGCAGAGTACCGTTATGGAGCAGTGGTGGGATGCCGGATTGAAGGATTATATGTATCAGGAAACCAGAGGATACGGAGAATATCTGACGCCGGACATTCTGGAAAGCCTGGATATCGAATACATCAGTCCGCCGCGGCAGCGCCCGTATTTCGGTGCGGTTTCCCCGGGAAATCGAACCGGTGGGGAGCTGAAGGAGGAGAGCATTACCGGCGTATCCCTGGCAGAGATCCGCCCGCTGGAGGACTGTGTGCCGGACAGTCCGGTTCCTGTGGAGGTGGTACGTGTACTCTGGGGTACCAGATCCCTTCTGGGACAAAAGATTTACTTCTGTGACCACAGGACAGAGCAGCCGGATTCCCTGAAAGCCGGAACCACCTATATCACATACATGGGTATGAATCCCGTAAATGCAGATAGACATGAAGGCTTTGAAGGAATCGAATATATGCCCCTGCGGATTTATGAAAACCAGACCCGGCTCTGGTATGAGGCAGGCGACGGCTTCTATGATACCGCGGAAGGTGCAGTCTGGGAACGCATCGCCGAAATGCTGGAAACCTGCAAGGAGAAAATGATGCCCGTGACGCCGGTCAGCGACCTGCAGCTTCTGCGGCCATTTCATGACGGGGAGGCGGCGCTTGCAGAGGGACGCAGGATCACCCCGGAGGAATATGAAAAGGGCGGCAGGGTGTGCCTGATCCCGCAGACATTTGCGCAGAAAAACGATCTGCAGGTGGGGGATACGCTCCCGCTGCAGTTTTATTTCGCTGATTATAAATATCCCCTGTGCCAGGTGGCCTTCGTCACGGGAGGGATGGATATGGAGGCAATAGACGCCGACGGAAATATTCTGAACCCGTTTTGGGAAGGCGGATATGAGATCGTCGGTATCTACTCCTATTCGGTTACCCTGACAAATGATCCCCACGCATTTGCAGAAAACCAGATCTTTGTCCCGGAACGCTCCGTTTCGGAAGATTTCAAAGACCATGTGACGGCTCGCGGGCCGATGCAGGCATACAACACTTCCTTCCGCATCAAAAACGGCTCTATCGGCAGATTCATGGAAGAATTTTCGAAGCTTCCCGAAAGCAGTCTCCTGGAGATCGAATTTGACGACGGCGGATACGAAACATTTGCATCCAAAATGAAAAATACCCGCATCGTGGCAGCCGCCCTCTTTTTCGCGGGACTTGCGCTGCTGCTTGCGACCATTGCGTTTCTCATGTATTTTATGATCCTCAAACAGAGACGGCGCACCGCCGTGGAGCAGGCCCTTGGCATGACAAAACGGCAGTGCGTCATATCCCTGCTGGGCGGAATCCTGGTGCTGACGGCAGTCTGCTCCGCAGCCGGCGCGGCCGCCGGAATGCAGATAAGCCAGGCGGTGCGGGAAGCGGCGGAGAGCAAGGATGAAGGATTCAGCACGGCTTATACAAAGGGGATGTCGGATAGCCGCGGGGAAGATGGGACCTCGCCGAATGATGCGGGCGGGGTGAAAAATGAGGACGGAGTGGAAAACGAAGCCATATCGGAGAATCCCAGTGTGGATCAGCGGATACTGGTCTGCCTGACTGCCCTGTGTGAAACTGGGGTTGTCAGCCTTCTGTCGCTCTTTTTTATCAGCCGGAATCTGTGTGCGGCGCCGATATTGGTGCTGTCTGAGAAGGAGTAAAAACATGGCGGGATTACGGATGTGAAAGCTGCCGCGGTATATCATGAGGTGACTTTTTTCACACAAATTGGTAACGTTCCAGCATATAAATCGGCAGAGTTTCAATTTTATTATCAATGCCACCTTTTGTATCTCCCTTTAAATAAAGCAATTTATGTGCTTTTCCCTGTTCCAGTGCTTTCAATGCGGTGACGGCCGTTCCTTTGCCGGATTTTACTTCTACCAGATAGCGGGTAGATGAATGGACGCTCTGCGCAATGAAATCAATCTCGCCGCCCCGGTATGTGGCAAATGCCGGTGTTTCAAAAACAATCTCTTCCGGAAAATCCTGCCTTTTTTTCAGGTTGATGAAAACATAGTTTTCATTCAGCGTACCTGAGATAGACCTGGAATCTATACCAGTCCGGGACAGATAATAGTTAGCCAGTCCGGGGTCCATAAAATAGCAGCGGCTTGCCGGTTTGAAATCAAGGACATCCATTTCCGTGATCTTGGCGCAGAAACCAATGATGCCTGAGAAATACAGCCAGCTGACCGCCCGGTTGCAGGCAGCTTTTGAAAGATTACTGGAATAATCCCTGGTTACCAGCTTCTGCAGTTCTTCGCTGATGCTGCCCTCTGCCAGTCCCCTGCTCTCCCGGCATAAAATACGGCAGACAGAAAGAAAAATCTGGGTAAACACCCTGGTATCCAGGATATCCGTAAAATACCGGGTAGATTCATTCGTGAAGGTATCAATGATATTTACAAGAGCTCCCCTGGCTTTTTCAATATCCTTTGTTTCCAGATAGGTTTTGACTACATTTGGATATCCGCCGATCTGAAGATAGATGTCATATGCCGTTTTTAACAGCTCGTATACATCGCTATCCTGTGGAGAATCTGACTTCAGACTGAGATATTGTGTATACAGGTTCCCGTCAAATGCCTGGAGGAACTCAGAGAATGACAGGGTATAAATGGAAATCCGCGTCATATCCCCGCTGGAATATCGGAATTCCGGCTCTAAAATCTGTCCCAGATAGCTTCCGGTTACAATAAAATGCGCCTGAAAGTGCCGGGTAAATTCCCGGATGCAGTTATAGATTTCGGCAGACTCCTGTATTTCGTCAATAATGATTACGGTATCGTCAGAATCAGCAAAGTCAGGTTCAAAGAGCCGGAATGCGTCATGAAGGGGATGTTCCGGACGTTTTGTGCCGGGTATCCATGACGTAGCCTGTTTATAGCATTCCAGGAACTGTTTTCCGCTCTGTTCAAAAAAGTTGATATAAATTTTATATTTAAAATGTTCATCTGCAAATTTATTGATGATATATGTTTTTCCTACCTGCCTGGCGCCGTTTACTTCTAAAGTGCTTCGGTTTTGTTCACTTTTCCATTCCAAAAGTTTATCATAAACGGTTCGTTTGAGATACATTGCTCTGGCTCCTTTCATAATAAGGTTTGTCCGGATATTGAATTACCAGCCTTGCCCAAAATGCATGGCTGGTAATCATATGGATTGTTTCCTCTTCTATTTTATCATGCTTTTTATAGTTACTCAATTCTTATTCAAACTATTTTATTCCTGTGAACAACGAGAATTACTGTTCATACGGTTCCGGTTTAAAATGGCAGATAGACGAAAAGGAAGGAGTGTGATATATTAGTTTATATAGCCTGGAAGCAATGATTTTTTGGAAGGAAATATGACATGTATTTATCAAATATTCATATTGAGAATTTTAAAGGTATAAAAAATGCGGATTTTGATTTTGACAGAACAGTCAATATTATAATTGGAGATAACGGAACAGGAAAGACATCTGTCCTTGAAGCAATTGTAGTTGCTCTGGGCGGTTTTCTTTCCGGGATTGACGGTGTAAATACAATTCATTTTTCAAAAGATGAAATCAGGCGGGAAAATCAGCTTACAGGAAGAGGTTCTAATAACATTGTGTATAAAACGCCGATCCGGGTAGATGTTTGCCTCGAGTTGTGTGTTCATAATCATGGGAAGACGGAACTTCATCCATTCAAATTTACCAGACAGAAGAAGAGTATCAAAAGCGCACGTTCCACAGTAGAGCCCAGGGACATTTGCAGAGAAGCTCAGTGGATGGCAGAAGACAGGCAGGCCGTACTGCCGGTCATCAGCTACCAGAGCTTTTCCAGAGTATCGAATCAGAAGAAGGATAAATGGGAAAATCCATTTTCAAAGGAGGACTATTCCAGGGCGGTGGGGTATGTAGACTGCCTGGAAGAGGCGGCGAACGAGAAAATGCTTGCCAACTGGTGCAAAAAAATGGAACAAGTCGCATGGCAGCAGGAAGAAACGATTCCGGAATATGAGATTGTAAAAAAGACAGTATCAAAATTTATGCAGCTTATGCAGGAGGATGGACGCATCCGGGTTTATTATGACAAACGTACGGAAGAATTGGTATACACAAATGAAGAAGAAATTCTGCCGGTACGTATGTTGAGCTCAGGTTTCAGGAATTTGCTCGGGATGGTATTTGACATTGCTTACAGAATGGCAGTTTTAAATCCGGATTTATTGGAAAATGTTGTGGAGATGACCCCGGGAATCGTTCTGATTGATGAAATAGACCTGCATCTGCATCCCAGGTGGCAGTGGAAGATAATAGATGCTTTAAAAAATACATTTCCCAGGGTACAGTTCATCGTCACTACCCATTCGCCGGTGATTATTGCTTCGTGTAAGGAGGAAAAACTGATCACGCTGCAATTGGAGGATATTTTTTTAGACAAACCGTCGGAGATCATGCATGGAAAAACCGTAAAGGGCTGGATGGTGGACCGGGTTTTGACAGAGCATATGCGCACAGAAAACCGCGACCCGGAAACTACTGAAAAATTAAAGCATTTATCACTGCTTGCCAAAAAGAAAATTTCAGGATACATGTCGGATGGGGAAAAAGAAGAGTACAGAAGGCTGATCCGGGAGCTGAGCAGTTTACTGCCGGAAGACGATATTGCAGTGGAAGAGGCTGCTTTTATGTCGGTGGATGAGATATTGGGGAACAAAGAATGAGTTTGTTAAGACTAAGATTACTTGCAGATGTATTCAACAGGCTCGGATATATGGAGCGAAAAGGCAGCGGATTTGGAAAGATTATCAGTGGATATGAATTTCAAATCAATTATAATGAGAGCAAAACACCATCATTCCGTTCGGACAGATATCAGTTTACTGTGGTGATGCCGAACCTGAATTATAATGTCCCTTAAGGTGTCCCCCAAGATGTCCCTCAAGGTGTCCCTCAAGACAAACTGGATGCCCAGATTATGGATTTGATTCGTAAGGACAGCAAAATTAGTACAGAGAAAATGGCGATTGCGTTAGGCGTAAGTTCTAAAACAATTAAACGTCATCTAAAGGAAATGGATCATGTGAATTATATTGGACGTGGTTTTAGCGGACACTGGGAAATTATGGATAATGAGTAATATAAAATGGGACAAGTACTCTATAATAAGTACTTGTCTCATTTTTTTGTAAATATTACACAAATTTACTTTCCCGCACAAACCAAAACACCATAAAAATTATGCGCTATGCTGAAAGTCAAAGAGCATATTGACATTCCATTGTCTGGAATTTATAATACATGTTGTAATAACAAGTTGATATGGAAGGAGAGAAAAATGAGGAACAGAATTGCAGGAGCGCTGTACGGAATGGCGCTGGGCGACGCGATGGGGATGCCGGCAGAGCTGTGGGCAAAGGAGCGGGCCCGCAGATTCTTCGGAAAAAAGATCGACCGTTTTCTGGACGGCCCGAAAGAAAACGAGGTTGCCTTTAATTACAAGTACGGACAGTTTACAGACGACACAGGACAGGCCCTGGTCCTTCTGGATTCCATTGCGTCCACCGATTACGTGCCGGACGTCAGGGACATTGCCCAGAGGATGATCGCTTGGGCCGAAAAAGAAAACGCATGGGAAAACAACATTCTGGGCCCCACCTCCAAGATTGCGCTGGCCAATTTCCGAGACGGGATCGAGGATAGCAGGCCCACGGACAAGGCACTTTCCAACGGCAGCGCCATGCGGATACCGCCCATTGGCTGCCTGTTTACCCCGGATCAGAAGCAGGAGCTTGTGGATTATGTATACGGCGTATCCCGGGCCACCCATACCAGCGACGTGACCATTGCCGGGGCAGCCATGATTGCCATGGGGGTCAGCTCGGCAATCGTAAATGACGATTTTGAACAGGTCATAGAAGACATTCTCGGAATCGAAGAAATGGGCTACCAAAAAGGCTGCGAAAGCTACAGCCCGAGACTGGCGGAGCGCACGAAGATCGGCCTGCAGTTAGCGAAACAGTATGCGGACGACGAGGATACGTTCACCCAGAAGATCTACGACATTGTAGGGACTGGAGTATGCATCATCGAATCTGTTCCGGCGGCGGTTTCCGTAGCCTATTATACACAGGATCCCAACCGGGCATGTCTGATGTGCGCGAATCTGGGCGGGGACACGGATACCATCGGAGCAATGGCTTCTGCCATCTGCGGCGCGTTCAAAGGAGCGGATTCTATCAGGCCGGAATATATCGAAACACTGCAAAAACAGAATGATGCGGATTTTGACGCATACATCGAGATTCTTCTGAAAGGAAGGGAAAAGCTGAAATGAAAACGCTGGTAGTCGGAGCAGCGATGATCGACATGCTCATGAAAATTGAAGCCCTGCCAAAAAGCGGCGAGGACGTGCTGTGCAGCGAGTCGGGGATCGTGATCGGCGGCTGTGCCTACAACGCGGCAAATACCCTGCGGAATCTGGAGAGCGCCGCAGACCTGTGCGTCCCCGTGGGAAAGGGCCCCTACGCCGATATGATCCGTTCGGAGCTGGAGCGGTGCGGTTATGACATTCTGATCCAGGATGACAGCCAGGACAACGGATACTGCCTGGACTTGGTAGAGGCAACCGGGGAGCGGACCTTCATTACAGCCCAGGGGATTGAAGGTGCTTTTCAGAAAAAATGGCTGGATTCCCTGGACATGGATCAATATGACAGCATTTATGTGGCGGGCTATCAGGTCTGCGGCCAGGGCGGACAGGCAATCGGAGAATGGCTTTGCGGACATGGGGACAAACAGATTTTCTTCGCCCCCGGCCCTGTGATCTGCAGCATTGACGCAGCGGTGATGGAGCAGATTTTTTCCGTACATCCCATTCTCCATCTCAACGAAAAAGAAGCGATGGACTTTACCCGGGCATCCCATCAACCAGATCCGGGAAACAGCGGCGGTGCGGACGGATACGTCCCGGCGGAAGATATTTTGGACGCGGTACGGGAGTTGTACAGCCGTACAGGCAATCTGGTGATCGTCACTCTGGGCGAAAAAGGAACCGTTTATTATGAGGGAGACGAGCTTCACACAGTACCCTCTGTAAAAACAACGGTCGTGGATACGATCGGCGCAGGGGACAGCCATATCGGGGCCGTGATCGGCGGGCTGAAAAAAGGGCTTGGCCGGGAAGAGAGCATCCGGCTTGCAAACCGTGTGGCCGCCGCAGTCGTAAGCGTACAGGGACCGGTTATGGACAAAGAAACATTTGAGAAAAGGATGGAGGAGCACTTATGAATAAGATCAAAGAATTTTTTAAGGACTGGAGCATCTATGAAAAAGCATGGCTGGCATTTGTACTGATCTTTCAGACGGTGGCATGGTTTATCAACAGGCAGGACCTGTTTATGCTGGTACTGACCTTATCCAGTAGCCTGAATCTGGTTCTCGGCGCAAAAGGAAAGGTTGCGGGTCTGTATTTCGCGATCATCAACAGCGCGCTGTATGCGATTAACTGTTTCAGCATTCCGCTGTACGGGGAAATCATGTACAACCTGCTGTATTCCATTCCGGTCAGCGCCACAGCCATTTTCATGTGGAAAAAGAACTCCGCTGACAGCGGGGAAGTAAAATTCCGAATCATGACGCCCCGGTTTGCAGCCGGCACGGTTGCCGTAACGATCGCGGGAACCCTGATCTACGCGAAAATCCTCGTATGGCTCGGCGGAAACTTTGCGTTCATGGATTCTCTGACAACGGTTGTATCTGTGATTGCAAGTATGTTATACTTATTACGTTATTCAGAGCAATGGCTCATGTGGGTGATCGTCAATGCACTGTCTATCGTAATGTGGATCATGGTATTTATGTCCGGAGACAAGAGCGCCATCCTGATCATTATTATGAAATGCGTGAACCTGTGCAATTCTTCTTACGGATACTGGAACTGGAGAAAGATTGCGAAGAAGGTACGGACAGAGGACAAGTAAGGCTGCTGTTTTGTACCCCGGCCGGACCGGACAGTGTACATAGAACCCCACAGGAACAGGGGGACATATGGGAAACAATGTTTCAAAATATGAAGTGATAAAAAGGGAGCTTCTTCAGAAGATAGACTCAATGGAATATAAGCCGAACCAGGTACTGCCTTCTGAGAGCGAGCTCTGTGAAATGTATCAGGTAAGCCGCATCACGGTGAGAAGGGCGGTTGATGAATTGGTAAAAGAAAATAAGCTGTATAAGATCAAGGGAAAAGGCTGCTTCGTGAGGGAACATTCCGTGGAAAGCCTCTCCCGCATCCACAGCTTTACCGAGGCGATCGTGCATGAGGGAAAAAAACCCGGAAGAAAGCAGCTTTATTTTTCCCGGGAACAGGCCGGGGAAGAGAGCGCGAAGCTGCTGGAGCTTGCGCCGGAGGACGAGGTATACAGGCTGAAATGCCTGTATATGGCAGACGAAAATGTATGCTGCGTCAATACCTCCACTCTGCCTGCAGCCATGTTTTCCAAGCTGGAATCCTTCAATTTTAACGTATGCTCCTTATACGATATCCTGAAATCCTTCTATGCACTGAATATCTCCCGGGTAAAGCAGAACATCGTAGCAACCATGGGAAGCGAAGAGATCCGAAAGACCCTGGGACTGCAGGAGGCACAGCCGCTGCTGCGGATTCACGCAACCTCCTATTGCCTGCACGAGAACCAGGAAAAGCCCTTTGAGATATATGAGAGCTATATCCTGACCGATATCCTAAGCTACACGGTGGAGAAGTATAATATTATGTAGAAATTCTGCAACAGCAGCAATATGAAAAATTGTCCCTGCGCAAGTTTACTTGTGCAGGGATGGTTTTTCATATTGATATTGGTCGGAACGACCAAAAGCCAGAGACAGGAGCTACGCAGCAGCGGTTATCCTTTCGCCGTACTCAGATATTCTTTCATCCGCAGATATTCCTCTATCCCATATGTAATCTTCCCTTTTACCAGAGAAAAATACCCATCCTTATGCATGGAGCGGATCGTCCGGTCAAGCGTCTTGGTGTTCATCCCCAGCTCTTCCCCCAGCCGTTCCCTGGTCTTCTGCAGCGTAATCGGGCGGGGAGCTTTTGATTTTCCAGAGGTGTTTTCGCTTTCCGGAAAAACCTGCTCATAGAGACGCACAAGATAATCCGCCACAAGGAACATGGGCGGATAGTAAAGCTTCAGGCCGTTATTATAGGAAGAACGGTACAGCTTAAAGGCGGTACGTTCTGCCATCTTGCGGAGAATATGCGTATCGGAATTGACCCACTTTTCCGCGTCCTTCCGCGGAATATAGACGATCGTGTTGGCGGTCAGGGCTTCGATGGTGACGGAAGCCTCCGGTTTGTTGGCCAGAAGCGCCACCTCTCCGATAAAATCAATGGCTTTGTTGGTCTCGATCATATAGATCTTGCCGTTTTCAAATTCGTTGATCACCCGATTCTCACCCTTGGCCACTATCCCAAGGTATCTAAGTTCGCTGTCCTTCTGGTGGATCAGTCCGCCAGGGGGATGTACTTTTACACGGGCAAGCCGCCGAAGTTCAGCAGGCATGGTTTCGGTATAGTCTGCTAACTCCGGCACTTCTTTTTCCAGTTCACTTAATGTCATGAATTGGTACCTCCCGCGTATGCCTTTTGGGCATGTTCTATGTTCAGAAAGAACCAGGAAAATCATATTTCATAACAATCAGCAGAAACTGCGTTCCAGGACTGCTGATCAAATATTTTCTGAAGCAGGCGGCTTAGAACTGGAGCAACCCCATTGTCTGCTGTCCCTTCTGCGCCATGTTCCGCTTCTGCAGCATCATGGAAACACTCTGCAGCGTCTGCTGGTGCTGAAGCTGCATCAATGCCTTCGCGATATCCGTATCTCCCATGCGGCTCTTAGATGCCGTCAGATTCTCGGATGCATATCCGTTGTAATCAATCGCGTATTCCAGCTTATTGTACTGAGCCCCCAGAGTACTGCGGTCTCCGGTTACTTTTTCCAGGGCTTTGTCAATATCCTGGATGTTAAAATTCTTCGTAACGTCAAAATCTGCCAGTCCCAGCGCGTCCAGCGTGGAATTGATGGAGTTGTTGACGTTGATGGAGCTGCCGTCCGCATCCCCTACCAGCTCAATCCCATTGGTCTGGCTTCCGTCAAGCAGGCTGCGGCCGTTGAAGTTGGTCTGCTTTGCAACCTGGTTGATCTGATTCTTCAATTGGTCAACCTCTCTCTGGATATCCGCGCGGTTCGCATCGTTCAAAATACCGCTGGAAGCACGGACTGCCAGCTCACGCATCCGCTGCAGAGCGCTTGTAACGCTGCCCAGTGCGGAATCAGAGGTCTTCAGCAGACTGACACCGTCGCTGAGGTTCTTTGTACCGGTGTTGATCCCGGTGATCTGCGCATTCTCCTTCTCGGTGATCGCCAGTTCAGCAGCACCGTCAGCCGCGGACATCAGCCGATTTCCGCTTGCGATATGCCCATACAAATAAGGGGATGTGGTACTAATTCCAGAAATTGCGCTCATAATAGATTCCTCCTTTTGAGATAAAAATATATAACGCCTGTAAAGGCTTCCGGTCTATGAGACTCGTAATAATCAAGGTAAACAATACCTGAAAAATTTTTCCCATCGGAAAAACCAGTAATTTCCAAAATGGATTCTTTCAAAGTAAATTTTAAAGTGACTGACAGAGAAAATAATTCCCTTATATATCATATCGTTCAAACTTAAAAAATGATTACAATAAATTGCAAAATTTATGAAAAAATTTCCAAAACACCTCATTTGTCCTGTTTTAAAAATTTGTTTTTCAGTAGAATCACATTATCAACAAAAACGGACACTCAATTTTCAGGCCGGCCCCGCATCCACAGGGGAAACTGGTCACAGGAACGGGAGGTAATCAAGGATGAAGAAACAAAAAGAAAACTTTGCCTACGAATCGCTGGGGCAGAGGATCAAGGTGGAATGGAAGGTGTATCTGCTGGCATTTGTATTTATTCTGATCGCGGACACGATCGGACAGATCCAGATTCCGGTGGGGAAAGGGATGTTTATTCTGTTTCCGATATTTTATGCCATTATCTTAGGCGTGCTCAGCGGGCCGGAAGTGCTCAAAATCGTGAAAAATGAGCAGGTCAGAGCAGCGTCAAAGCTGGTGGTGGTCGGAATCGCGCCGTTTATCGCAAAGCTGGGAATCACGGCAGGAGCGAATATTGAGACTATCCTGAGCGCAGGCCCGGCGGTGCTGCTCCACGGATTCGGAAATTTATTTGCCATTGTGCTGGCTCTGCCGGTGGCCATCCTGCTGGGTATGAAGCGGGAAGCCGTGGGAGCCTGCTTCTCCATCAACCGGGAATACCACATGGCTCTGATTAACAACATTTACGGGTCAGATTCGGCGGAGGCGAGAGGAAGTCTTTCTATTTATATAGTAGGCGGAATGATCGGAACCATTTACTTCGGAATCCTGGCTTCAGCAGTGGCCATGACAGGGCTTTTCCATCCGGAAGCACTGGGGCTGGCGTCCGGCGTGGGCGCGGGAATCATGATGGCAAGCTCCAGCGCGTCGCTCTGCGCCATGTATCCGGAATCGGCGGAGACCATCAAAACACTGGCGAGCGTTGGTGAGACCATGGCGGGAATCACCGGAATTTACATCAATATGTTTCTGGCAATCCCGCTCTGCGACAGGCTTTACCGCATATTAGAGCCAAAGCTGGGAAGGTTTGCAAGATCAGGAAAAACGGAAGCATGACGGCAGGTACGCGAAATAGATGAAATGAAGGAGGATTTGGAATGAGATATATAGAATGGTTGTTTTTATTAGTGATCGGCGCCTGCGGAACAGGGCTGGCAAATTTTATCGGGCATGATGTAGGGTTTTTGGATTCTCTTCCGGGACTGGTGGTTCTCGTGGCGATCTCCATGCTGGCGGTTGTCTGCATCAAGCTGATTCCTTTGAAGCTTCCCATCGTGGCGTACTGCGCGATCATCGGCCTGCTCCTTGCATGCCCGCTGTCCCCGGTCCGCACCTTCGTGATCGACGCGGCGGCAAAGATCAACTTTACGGCGCCGTTTACCATGGTCGGGGCGTATGCCGGGCTGGCCATCGGCGACCAACTGAAAGCATTTATCAAACAGGGGCCGAAGATCCTGGTGGTCGGACTGCTGGTAATGACGGGAACATTTCTCGGTTCCTGTATGTGGGATTCCTTGATTCTGACGCTGACCGGAGCTATCTGAGGCAGCAGCTTCGGCAGAAATACAGGGATACAGATGGTGTACATATGAAATAGCAGGCTGAAGATTGTTGGAATCATCTAAGAGGAGAAAATATCATGGAAAAATGTGATTTGTTGATCAAAAATGCAGTTGTTATGACAGACTATGAAACGGTAGAATATGGAATGGACATCGCGGTATCAGACGGCAGGATCACGGCGGTGGCAAAAAGCGGAGCCAGGGAATTTTGCGCGGAGAAAACCATTTCCGGAGAGGAAAAACTGTTCATGCCGGGGCTCATTGACAGCCATATGCATACCGGCCAGCAGCTTTTGAAGGGGCTTGTGCTGGATGCGAAACCGATCATCTGGATCCGGGTCATGCTGCCCTTTGAGAGCACGCTGACCCCGGAAAAAATGAAGCTGTCGGCCCAGGCGGCTGCCCTGGAAATGATCAAATCCGGTACAACGGCGTTTATAGATGCAGGCAGCTACTACATGGACGCGGCTGCGGAGGTCTATGAGAAAAGTGGCCTGCGGGGATGCCTTTCCTATTCTACCATGGACGAGGACGGCCTGCCGGAGAGCATTGCCATGGACGCGGCGCAGGCTGTGACGGAAACAGACCGTTTATATGAGGGATGGAACGGAAAAGGGAATCTGAAGGTGTATTATTCCCTGCGCGCGTTAAATTCCTGTTCCCATGAACTGACCGAACTGGCGGCCGGCCATGCCCGGGAGCGGGGGGCGATGCTGCAGGCCCACATGAACGAGTACCAGGGCGAGGTTGACGGGATCATAAAGCGGGAAAATATGCGGCCTTATGAATTTTTGGAAAAAATGGGCGTCCTCTCGGATCGTTTTCTGGGAGCCCACAGCCTGATCCTCTCCGAAACGGAGAAGGAACTGATCAAAAAACGGGGCGTGAAGCTCTGCCACTGTCCATTCAGCAACTGCGGAAAGGCGGTGCCGGACACGCCGGATCTGGCGGAGCGCGGAATCATTCCCGGCTTTGGAACGGACGGGGCGGCCCACGGTGGGCTGAGCCTGTGGAACGAGATGCGGATTTTCCGGTCGCTGATGAACATTTACCACGGAGTCCCCAACCGCAACCCCAAGGTTATGCCTGCGGAACTGCTGTTTCGGATGCTCTGGGAAGGCGGCGCGGCGGCGGTCGATGAGGCGGGGCAGTGCGGAAAGATCGCGGAAGGCTGTAAGGCCGACTTTGTCAGCATTTATCTGGATGCCGGACGGCTGATCCCCAGCGGAAATCTGCTGCATACGATGTTTGAGTGCGCGGAATCCGGGGATGTGCGGGATATGGTCGTGGGCGGAAAAGTCCTGATGGAAAACCGGGAGGTTCAGACGCTGGATGAGGAGAAAATCCGGTTTGAAATGAAGGAATATATGAAGCGGATGTAGAAGGAGTTTTATCATGATAGTGTGTTTGATGACTGCGGCGGCCAACCTGGTGGTCGGCGGCCTGGTGGGGCTGTGCGGCGTGGCGGGGTTCTTGCTCCCCATGTTCTACACGGCCGGCCTGGGGATGAACGTTTCCGAAGGACTGGCGCTGAGCTTTGCCGCATTTATCGTGTCGGGGGCGCTGGGCTCCTGGAATTATAAAAAGGCAGGAAACCTGGATCTGGCCTTTGGGCTGCGGCTCAGCGCCGGAAGTCTGGCCGGGGCGATTCTGGGAGTCGTTTTGAACCTGGTCATTCCGGAGGAGCAGGTGAAAATGCTGCTGTATCTGGTGGTGCTGCTCTCCGGGATCTCCATTTTACTTCGGAAGGACAGCAAAAAAGGAACCCAATCCGGGGCGGCAAAATTTTCCATTGAAAAAAATCTGCCTATGACCCTTTTGCTGGGCTTTTTGACCGGAGCGGTCTGCTCCATGTCCGGAGCCGGAGGTCCCGTACTGGTCATGCCGCTTCTGGTGGTGTTCGGGATCTCCATCCGAACGGCGGTGGGCGTAGCCCTGTTCAATTCCATTTTCATCGGAATCCCGGCAGTAGCGGGCTACCTGGCGCAGTGCGATATGAAAAAAATCCTGCCTGTACTGCTGGCCGCGCTGGCGGCCCACGCAGTGGGGGTATACTATGGAAGCAAGAACGCGGAACGGATCAACCAGGGGATACTGAAAAAAGGTGTGGCGGTGTTTTCCATTGTAATTGCGGGATGCCGGCTGACCGGGATAATGTAAGGAATGCAGGAAGTTGAGATTCAGTCATAATCCGTCACAAAACTGTAACTTTTTTCCACCTGTACGGTTGGAGGCTCTTTAGAGCATCCAACTGTACAGGTGGAATTTTTTCTGGTACAATAAAAAGAAAAAAGGCGGAGACGGATTATGACTGATTTATATTATATCGAAGACGATCCCGACATTGCATGTACCGTAAAAGAATATCTGGAACAAAAAGGCTTCGCGGTGACAATCTGCGCAACCCTCGCACAGGCGAAGCATGCCTTAAAAACGCATGTGCCCTCGCTTGTCCTGCTGGACTGGAACATGCCGGACGGCCGCGGGGACAGCATGTGCCGGTGGATTCGCGGGGGCTGGAAGGAACTGCCGATTATGTTTCTGACTGTCCGGGGCGATTCCAGCGATATCGTTTTCGGCTTTGAAAACGGCGCAGACGACTATGTGGTGAAGCCCTTTGCGCTGGAAGTACTGTATTCCCGAATCCTTGCGCTGCTGCGCAGGGCCGGCAATGTGTCAGAACAATATCTTTCCTGCGGCGGATTTCGGATTGACCATAACCGCCGGAGCGTTTTCGGCAGTTCCGGGGAAATCAACCTGAGCGCAGCCGAATATCAACTGCTTCTGTACCTGATGGAAAACAAGGGAAAGACCGTGACCAGAGAAAAAATCTTAGAGCAGGTATGGGATGTAAACGGCAATTATGTAAACGACAATACCCTGACGGTTACGATGAAGCGGCTGCGGGACAAGCTGAACCAGCCGTCTTGTCTGAAAACGGTCAGAAGCGTGGGGTACCGTATGGAGGACACAATATGAGCAGAAGGTACAACGGAATCGTTACTTTGGGGATTGTATTGTCCGTCAGCCTGATTGCGGCCGCGGCTTCGTTTATGCTCGCTTCCTGCCGTTACAGCCGGATGCAGTATAACCTGTTAAATGCGGTCTGCGGGGAAGTGCTGGGGCGCGAGCCGGAAGCCAGAAACATCCTTTTGTCTGCGCTCAAAGAATACAAAGACGGAAATGCCGGGGAGAAAACCGGGGAAAAAGCAGAGGAGGATGTTTTATCCGCATTGGGATACCGCAGATCTGATTTTTCAGATCCATTTGCCGGGCAGAACGCGGCTCTTGCGGCAGCAGGGGCTTTGCCGGGCTTTTTTCTTTTTATTATGACTTTTTTCTATCGGAACCAGAAGGAAAACCGGCGGATTCAGGCTCTGGCGGATTATCTGGAACAGGTGAACACCCAAAAGGCAGCCATTCTCTGTGCTTCCGGGGAGGATGATTTTTCAAAGCTGGAAGACGAGATATACAAGACGGTGACATTTCTTTACCAGACAAGAGATGCGGCGGTGCAGGCAAAAAATGATTTTGCGGAAAACCTGTCCAATATTGCCCATCAGATCAAGACGCCGATCGCGGCTATGCATGTCCTGCTGCAGGCAGCCGGAGAAAGCCAGGCTGAAGGGCAGTATACCAGGGAAATGAGGCTTGAGTTGTTCAAGATCGAGCAGTATGTTGAGATGGTCCTTACTTACCTTCGGATGGAGGATATGTCTTCGGATCTGTCCTTTGAGGTTTGTGAGCTAGATTCTGTGATCAGACAGGCGATCCGGAAGTATTCACAGACGTTTATTCTGAAAAAGATCAAGCTTCAGTATACGGCTGTAGAAACGAAAGTGCTGACTGATGAGAAGTGGCTTGTCTTTGTGATCGAGCAGCTTTTGTCGAATGCGTTGAAGTATACGCATTCAAGCATTTCTGTTTATATGGCGGATTATGCGCCGGCAGTGTATGAAGAGGATATGCAGGAAGAAAAGGGATCGGAAAGCCCAAAGAACGGCGGGGATCTGCAATCCAAAGAACAGGGAAGCCTGGGAAGGATGGGGAAGAAGCGCTGTCTCGTCATAGAAGACAACGGGATCGGGATCTGTCAGGAAGACCTGCCCAGGGTGTTCGAGAAGGGATTCACGGGATATAATGGACGTACCGATAAGAAATCCACGGGAATCGGATTGTATCTGTGTAAATCTGTGATGGATAAGCTGCGTCATCAGATGTGGATCGAATCCGAAGTCGGGGAGGGAACGAAGGTGTATCTGTCACTGGCTCGGAAGCCGGCATGGTATGAATAGGCGCAGACAGATCGGTAACGCGCTAGTTCGTCCGGCATGTCGTTGAGGAAGCGGAACATAGCGGATAACTAGATGGAGGTAGTATGGATGAAAAAAGCAGGCTATTATTCTTCCGGTGAATTTGCACGCATGGCGGGTGTTACGTTGCGGACGATCCGGTATTATGATAAACAGGATATCCTGAAGCCGTCGTTCGTGAATGAATCGGGAGCCCGTTTCTATACGGATCAGGATTTTGCAAGGCTTCAGCAGATTCTACTGTTGAAATATCTGGGGTTTTCACTGGAAGATATCCGGGAGATGCTCATCGGCGATATGGATTATCACTTTATGCTGAATTCGTTGGATATACAGCTTAAATTAGTCCGGGATCGGATTGAGCAGATGCAGCTGGTAGAAAAGGCGATCCAGGATACTTCGGAAGAGATCCGCAATGAGCATACCATAGACTGGAACAGGATGCTGAACCTGATACATCTGACAGGTATGGATCAGAGCCTGAAGAATCAGTACCAGAACGCTTCGAATATTTCCGCCAGGATCAATCTGCACCGCCTGTATTCGCAGAACGAGAAAGGGTGGTTCTCGTGGATCTATGAACAGTCCGGAATCTATCCGGGGATAAGGGTGTTGGAGATTGGCTGCGGGGAAGGAAAACTTTGAACAGATAAGCAGAACAGGATCCCCGAGGGAGTCAGGATCGTATTGTCGGATATCTCCGAAGGAATGCTAAGAGACGCACGAAGGGCGATCGGAGCCGAAGACGGACGGTTTTCCTATGCTGTGTTCGATTGCAGCAGGATTCCTTATGAGGACGCCGGGTTTGATCTGGTCATTGCGAATCATGTGTTGTTCTATTGCGAAGAGATCCGCCAGGTTTGCAGGGAAGTCCTGCGTGTACTGAGGCCGGGCGGGCGGTT
>OFGX01000471.1_pt1 | contig 31172 bp, 20 predicted proteins | sample 1521831 | NCBI WGS metagenome assembly OFGX01 (sample SAMEA3504080, study PRJEB24116) | mouse gut metagenome | biome: mouse gut; feature: mouse-associated habitat; material: faeces | place: Denmark | collected 2011 | reverse complement strand
AGAAGCACCGTCAGGGGCGCAACGATCACCGCCTTGCGCAGCAGGGAAAAGAAGACCGCGTGCTTCGAATACCCCAGAGCCGTAAAGGCCGACTGCCCCGAGAACTGGAAGGCCATGAAAAAGAAACCGAAGAAATACAGCTTCAGCGCGCCCGTCCCCGCCTCCAGCATGGCGGCGTCCTCCGTGAAGATGGAAAGCAGCAGATGCGGGCATTGTATCACCACCAGCCACGCCGCTGCCGTATACAGGATGCCCAGCCACGCCGTGAACCGGATTCCCTGGCACACCCTGTCATACTGCTTCGCGCCGTAATTATACCCCAGCACCGGCTGAGAGCCGCTGGTAAGGCCGCTGACCGGCAGGGACAGAATCTCCCGTACCGAGTTGATCACCGTCATGATGCCCACATACAGATCCCCGCCGTAACTCTTCAAAGTCGCGTTGCAGACCACCTGCACCAGGCAGTTGGTGCCCTGCATGATGAAACCGGCCATCCCCAGGGCCGTGATTTCCCGGGTCAGCTTCCAGTCCACCCGCAGATTCCCTTTCCGGATATGCAGCGGCGCCGTCTTACCTGTGAGGAACCGCAGCACCCAGACACAGGACACCATCTGGCTCAGGATTGTGGCCAGGGCCGCCCCTCCCACTCCCATTTCCATGCCGAAGATAAAGACCGGATCCAGAATCAGATTCAGGACTGCGCCAATCAGCGTGGTCAGCATTCCCATCTTCGGGTAGCCCTGGGCATTGATGAAGCCATTCAGCCCTGTGGCAAGCATGGCAAAGGGCGTGCCCAGCAGATAGATCCTCAGATAAGCATCCGCGTACACATAGGACGCATCGCTGGCCCCGAACAGATACAGCACCGGCCTGCGGAACAGGTAGCAGAACAGGAACATCATCAGGGAACAGCCCAGCAGCAGCGAGAAGGTGTTCCCCAGTATCTTCTCCGCCCGCTCCTCCTCTCCGGCTCCCCTGGCTATGGAAAACAGCGGCGTCCCGCCGGAGCCGAACAGGAAAGTGAATGCCGCGATCAGCGTGGTCAGCGGAAAGACCAGCCCGATGCCCGTCAGCGCCATGCTGTCCGCCCCCGGCAGATGGCCGATATAGACCCGGTCCACCACATTGTACAAAAGCTGCACCAGCTGCGCCAGAATCAGAGGAATCGCCTGGTATATGATGTTCTGCCATACTTTTCCATTTGAAAAATCGTTTGTCATTTCTCTATGTCCCCCGATACCTGTCCGATACACTTCCGGAATCTCCAGGCCGCTTAGCCTTAGCCTACGGCTTTCCTGAGTCGCTTTTACGCAATCTCGCTTCTTTTCCGGATACTCTTCTGCCCAAATATCCGCTTCCGCTTCCTGAACTTCCGAGAGCCTTTCCCATTTCCCTTTTCCCTCATCCCGCCCATTATAGCATATATGGTCGGTTTTTCCAACGGATTTCCAGACAGGCACAGGAGAAACCGTCAAAAAGTCACAAAAGCCCCCACGGATGCAGCCTATAATAGACATAGGCCCATTTTCTCTCCCTCTTCAGACATGCCAGATAAGCCCGCCCTTCCGAGACAGCCTCCTCCAGCATTTCCTCCGTAACCGCCCCGGTGCCATAAGTGATGTTTTCGTAATTCTCCAGGAACAGCAACAAATCCCCTCTATTGACTCTATCAGTCAACCCCTCTTTCTTCTGCCCTCTCTCCCGCAGTTCCTGGAGCGTCTCATGCTCTGCCCTCGCCAGCCCCAGCATGGCCAGTATCCTCAGATTCCTGTGCACCTCCGCCCGGAATTTCTCCTCCAGGCCCATCCTTTTGTACCGATATCTGCCCAGCCCATGGTTCAGGACCAGCGCCGCCGCCCACGCCGCAAAAACCGTCAGCAGCACAATGGCCGCCATGCCCCAGTATCGCCCTTCTGCGCTTTCCGGCGGCTCCTCTTCCGCCGCTTCCTCCTCTTCCTCCTGTGGCTCAGCCCATGGCTTCCCCTCTTCCTTCTTCCCCTGGCCTGTCACAGGCCTCTGCGCCTCTTCCTTCGGCAGCTCCTCCATCGGCTGCCGCAAATCCCATGAGACATGGCGGACCTCTCCGTATCCCGGCGTAGGCTCAAAGGGAATCCAGCCGACGCCGCTGAGATAGACCTCCGGCCAGGCATGGGCCATATCGGAATACACCGCCACCTCCGCCTTCTCCTCCACAGGCACGCAGAATCCCTCCACATACCGGGCCGGAATCCCCGAAGCCCTGGCCAGCAGCACAAAGGCCGTGGCAAAATAAGTACAATACCCCTCCCTGCTCTCCAGCAGAAAATAGTCCAGAAACGCTTCCTCGTCGGAGATGTCCCCCGGCAGATTGCCCGGCGTCCTGGAATAGGTATAGGAGGACAGCTCCCTCTCAATGGCCCGCAGCCTCTCTATGTCCGTCCGCGCCCCTTTCGTCATCTCGGAAAGATACTCGGCGGCCTGCCGGGACAGGGACACTTCCCCAAGATACTTCTCATAAATCCCCCGCCGCCAGGTTTCCAATGTCTCAGAGGTGGCCGTCTCTCCGGAATCCTTCTCCCATCTGCCCATCTCTTCCAGAACGGCCTGATCCAACTGCCCGTCCCCGGCGGCTTCCTCCAGGAAACGGTAGAACTCCTCCTGTCCGGTGTTCAGCCGATAATACTGCAGCCTGTACTCTGTCCCGTACCCCTTATGCTTTCGGAAAGACAGGCTCCCGGCCACATCCTCGTAGTCAAATCCTTTCCCGTCCCCCGCCACCATCCAGGTCTTCAGCGGCGCAAACAGGAATCGGGTATTGAAATACGCATACCGGATGTCCAGTTCCAGTTCCTTCATATAATCCCGCTGATACTGCCGGTTATACTCCCGCACCGCGCACTTGGTCTGGGCCGTATCCAGCAGCATCCCCAGGGGGCTGCCGCTGTCCGTCTGCTCCCACTGTCTGCCGTCAAAGGCATTGTAGACCTTCCCCGTCAGATACACATTCTCCACGGTGTCGCCCTTTATCCGGACAGTCATCACTTCCCTCTTCTCCTGGTGCAGATCTCCCCCCAGGCTCCCGTCCTCGGAAAAGCCGCTGAAAGCCAGACCGAACCCCTCTCTTCCGCCCCAGCTGATTTTCTGGGAATATACCAGAAAAGTCTCCCGCAGCCGCTGATAGATGGAATCCACCCAGGGCCACCCGTAAGGCTCCTCCGGCGCCGACGTCCCCGCCAGCAGCAGAAGGTACAGCGCCAGAAAAGGCATGACCCACAGCATGTGCGCCCTGTCGCCCTGGCCGCGCACCCTCTCCCAGCGCTTCTGGCTCCATTCCACATAGACCGTCACCAGATAGCCCAGCAGAAACACCACCCCCAGGTGCGGCAGCCGTATGCGGGCAAACAGGCAGTACAGCAGCCCGGCCGCCAGCAGCCCGGCGAAAATGGGCTTCAACACGGGAAGCCGCTCCAGGAAAAGCTCCGCCAGATAGGCAGCCGCCGCAATGACCGATGCGGTCAACACCTGGAAGCCCATCTGCCACTGCTCATACACCTCCCCGTTTCCCCATAGCCATGCCCAAAAAGCCCGGAGAAAGAGAAGGCTTTCCGAAACCCCCGCGAAAGCCACCAGCGCCCACAGACAGACCGCCGCTGCCAACACACACAGCATCTTCTCCCGCGTCTTCAGGAAATCCACCGCCGCAAACAGGCCGAAAGCCAGAACCGCAGCCGCAGGCCACGCCCAGGACACCTCCGGAATCCCCAGAACCTGTGCGCCGCCAATCAGCCCTATGCAGGCCAGGATGCCGGCATCCATGACCCGATACAGCCTTTTTTCATTCAGCCGAACCGCCCCTGTCATCACAATACTCCTTCCAGCGCAGCCTCTGTGGGCACCGTCATGATTTTCCGCCGCTCACTGCCCTGTCTGACATATTCCTCCTGGCTGCTGTCCGTGACGGCATAGATCACCACCATGGTCCCCTCCGCCGCCAGCCGCCCCGTCACCTCCATGATCTGCTCGTCCAGGTCGTGGAGGACAAAGAACACCAGTTTGCTCATCCACAGGTTCCCGCCGCTCATGGCCTGTTCCAGCGTCCCGTGCAGATCCTCCTCCTCCCGGAATATCACCCCGTCCATCTCCCGGTAAAAGGCATCGAAATCCTTCATGCCCCGGACCCGGTTCTTCACCAGGCCGTTCTGGCTGTAATAGACCGAAAAACCGGCGTCCTTCCCGGCAAAGAAGAACCCCAGCGCAAGCAGCACCTCCAGCATCTTGTTCTCCAGGGGAAGATTCCGCTCCCTTTCCCTGTCATATCGCTTCATATCGCAGAAAAGGGCGATTCCCTCCTTCTCCTCCCCGATCCGCAGCCTGGTCTTGAGCTTCTGCTCCCTGGCCGCCAGTTTCCAATGAATCTGCCTGGGCGGATCCCCTTCCCGGTAATCCCGCACCAGCACGTCCATCTCCGTCCCGCCCAGGATCTCCCTCCGCAGAAGGGCCTGGAATTCCCCGATGCTTTTCAGCTCCGTCAGCGCCACGACCCTGGGGCTCACCAACGCCTTCACGGTGCCGGGATTGCGGTATCGCAGCCGGAACAGCCGGAAGAAATCCGTCACCACCACCTCTTTCACCCCTACCTCATACTCCCCGCGGTATCTGCACACCATCCTGGTCTCGAAGGAGAACCGGTCCCCCGGAAGCAGTTCATACTCCACATCCCCCGGCATCTCCTCCACGTAGGAAAAATCCGCATAAAGCCTGACACTGACGCTGGTGAAGGCGAAATAGTCCTCGTTCTGCAGCACGAAAAGATAGCGTTCCGGCTGTCCGCAGACCATGTTCCGGCTGCCGATTTCCTGATATATCTTGAACCTGGCATAGACGCATACCATATATACCAGGGAAACCACAGGAATCATGGTCACTCCGTAAAAGAATCCGTAACTGACCGTGCCGCCGTAGTTGGTAATGGCCGCCAGGGACAGAATCCACAGCCCCAGGAACAGGAATCTACGCAATTTCATTCTCTTTTATACCTCCTGTCGTCAAGTCGGTATCTTCACTTTCAGAATCAGGCTCTTCAGCACCGCCTGGGCATCCGCTTTCTGAATCCGGGCCTCGGAAGATAGAGCCAGCCGATGCTGCAGCACCTGTGCGGCCACGGCCTTCACGTCATCCGGCTTCACGAAATCCCTCCCCTGTAAGAAGGCTTTCCCCTGGGAGGCGCGCAGCAGCGCCAGCATGGCCCTGGGGCTTGCCCCCAGCACGAACCTGGGCTCTGTCCTGGTCAGGGCGATGATGTCCTCGATATAGCCCACCACGGACTCCCGCACCGCCACTTCCCGGACCTTTCCCTGTATCCGCAGCACCTCCTCCCCTCCGCATACCCTTTCCACCCGGTCCGGTGTCTGCCCCTCCAGGAACAGAGCCGCCATCCGCATCTCCTGTTCCCGGTCAGGATACCCGATGGAAAGCCGCATCATGAAACGGTCAAGCTGCGCTTCCGGCAATGGATATGTCCCTATGAATTCTACCGGATTCTGGGTGGCGATGACCAGAAAAGGCCGGGGCAGCATATGGACCGTCCCGTCCACCGTCACCTGTCCCTCCGCCATGGCCTCCAACAGGCTGGCCTGGGTCTTGGGCGAAGTCCGGTTGATCTCATCCGCCAGCAGCACCTGGGCCATCACCGCCCCCGCCCGGTACTCGAACTCATTGGTCTTCCTGTTGTAGACGGATACCCCCGACACATCCCCCGGCATGGTGTCCGGCGTGAACTGAATCCTGCCGAAGCTGCACTCCATGCTCCTGGCCAGGGTGGCTGCCAGCGTGGTCTTCCCCACGCCCGGCACGTCCTCCAGCAGCACATGTCCCCCCGCCAGCAGACAGGTCAGCAGATCCTCCACCACATCCTCCTTGCCGATGAACACCCGGTTGATGCTCTCCTCCAGTCTCTTCGCCAATTCAAATTCACTCATCGCCATGCCTTTTCCCTCCGGAACAAAAATACAATAAGGCAAGGATAAAATCCCTGCCCTCCTATAACAACCCTCACAGCTGCGCCCCGCACTCCATGGGGCTGTACCGCATCCGTATCTTAAGTCCCTGTCCGTAATTCCCGAACCCGTTCCCGAACAGCGTCAGCCCTCCCACATGGGCCGCGTCCTCGCGCACTTCCATCCGGAAACGGATCGTGCTCTTATAGTCCAGCTGGAACCTGTCCAACGTGACATCCGATATCTTCAGCCCGTCCACGAAAGTCCCCCGCCTATTGATTACCAGCATCTTCAGCAGACCGTACTGGTTCCAGTTGGGGAACCACCAGTCCGGCGTGAAGATTCCCCTCACGTCCCCGAAGTCCCCCGGGGAGATCCACACGCCTATGGGCACGTCGTTCAGCACAAAGGAGATATCCGAGGGCCAGTCGTTATTGACCCCCGGCGCTTCGCTGGACAGTTCCATGGAAAAGGTGATCTCATCAATCTTCTGGGCGGTGGGGAGCACGTTGGGGATCAGATATTCCACATAGCCTTTGGAGAACCACAGGATACCCGCGTTGATCCGATCCGGATGGGCGAAGTACCTGGGATCGTCCACCTCCCCGATCAGCGTGTTCATGGTAGCGATGCCGCATGTGGGATACACCTCATAGTTGCTGTACTGCCCCACCGGCACCTCCGCCTCATAGAAACCGGTGCTGCCGTCCTCCTCCACGGGAACAATGTCCACCAGCAGACGCTCCTGCTTCACCCGGCACACTTTCTGATTGCCGTGCCCGACGAAATCGGCCCGCACCTGTATCAGCCCCACATCCTCCATCTTCTTGATATGGCTGGTCAGCGCCCCGTTGGTGATGTTCAGGCTGCATGCGATCTCATTCATGTTCATTTCCTTGTTCTTCAACAGCAGCTGAATGATATTCACCCGCACCTCGGATCCCAGCACCTTGAACAGTTCTACTCCATCCTCCAGATTCTTGATGTACAGCACAGCAATCACCTTCTCCCCCAATGGCAAAATTTGTTTTAGACTTTCCTAAAATATTATATCCCTTTCCGAGTCTCCGTGCAACTGTTTTTCGCTGATATGATCCGATTTTTTGCGCTGTCCCCAGACCTCCCGGCGCTCAGCTGTCAAAGGAAAAAACCGGTCTTCCGTCCTCTCCCCAGCGAAGCCTCATCAGCATGGCATGGCGGTTGGGGTTGTACAGGGGATCCCCTTCGATATCCTTCTCCGTCCTGGCATGGTACACCATGATATCATTCCCTTCACTGTCAGTGGTGAAGGAATTGTGCCCGGGGCCGTAGATTCCCTTTTCGGGGCTGCTCTCCAGCACCGGCCAGCGCTCTTTCTTCCAGGAAAGGGGATCCAGCAGATCCGCATCCTCCTCCGCGGTCAACATGCCCATGCAATAAGCGGCCCCTGTCTCGCTGGCGGAATAGGTCAGGAAGATCTTCCCCCCGTGCCGGATGACCGCGGGCCCCTCATTGACCCAGAAGCCCACCCGTTCCCAGTCGTAGTCCGGCGTCGTCAGCAGTACCTGTACCGTCTTCAGTCTCCAGGGCGTCTCCATCTGAGCGATGTACAGATTGGAAATCTGCTTTCCCACGCCTACCTTCTCCGCCCACACATAATACCGCTCCCCTTTGTTCTCAAAAATCGTGGCATCCAGCGAAAAGCTCCGGAAGGAGAAGGAATCCTCCGCCGCGCACTGCATTTTCCCATGCTCTTTCCAGGGCGCCGTCAGGGGATCCTCCCCTGTGCACTCCAGCACATAGGGACGGATTTTCCATTTGTCCTCCCTGGTCCCCGCCGCAAAGTACAGATACCACTTGCCGTCCAGAAAGTGCAGCTCCGGCGCCCAGATATGCATGCTCATGGAGCCGTGGGGATGGCATTTCCACACCGTCACCTCCTGGGCTTCCGCCAGCTCCTCCAGCGTCCCCGCCCGCCGCAGCACGATCCTGTCGTAGGCCGGCACGGAAGCCGTAAAATAGTAACTGCCATCTACGTGGCGATACACATAGGGATCCGCCCGCTGCAGAATCCAGGGCCTGTTCCATATCATTCTGTCATCGCTCATCTTACATCCTCACCCTCCTATTATTATAGTTCCGCATCTGCCCCTCCAGCACCCGGATCTGGCCTGGTGCCGGCTTTTTTATGGAAAAGGGGAAGGGATATCCCCTTCCCCCGCGAAATCCCGGAACCGCTGGGCTCCGGCCCGCATGTCCCCGGCCTTTCCGGGCCGCCGGATGCCTTCCCGCACCCTTTGCACGCACGCGTCTTGCCAGCAGTCCCCGGGCTTTCTATGGCGGCACAGTCGGCTGCCTGTAAGTTACTGTGCAGCTGTCAGGCCCGCGTCTTCCATTGCCTGGCGGTTGTACTCATTGGCCTTCTCGGTCAGCTCAGCCACCCAGTCGCTTGCGTTCTTCTCGCCGTTGAACACGGAATCCTCCACGCCTGCGTAAGGGCCTTCAGCGCCTACAAAGCCTGCGAATCCGGGAATCTGGCAATCGCCGAAGGGAATGACGCCCTGCTTCACCTGATCGAAATAATCGTCAAAATACTTGCCGTATTTCTGATCCTTCTCGTCCTGCTCTGTATCTTTCAGAGAAGGGAAGAAGGTGGTCTGATAATCTGTCCAGATAGCCTCGTCCATAGTCAGAGGAGCGGGCATGGACTGCTTCCAGATGGGCGTGTCGTCCACTGCCGGGTCGGTCAGGGTCTTATATGCTTCCATCTTCGCCTGCCAGCCTTCCAGGCCCCAGCCCATGAACTTCAGCAGTTCATACGCTTCTCTGGGGTACTTGGTGCCGGAAGAAATGCCGCCGAAGTCCAGCACGCCGAATTTGTACTTAGCGTTAGAACCTTCTACGGAAGGGGTCGCATAGGGAACGAACTCGATGCCCTTTGCCCTGTACTCGTCTGTGTCGAACAGGTTCAGATAGGTCCAGAAGGCGTCAATCTGAAAACCGATTTTTCCGGAGAAACCCGCCCACTCATTGGAGCCCAGCCACGCAGTGATTTCACCATTATCGTCATTTATCGGCGCACGGTATTTCCCTTTCATCAGGTCGCCCAGCGTGTTCACGCCCACAGCCCAGTTAGTCAAGTCAAACTCTTTGCCGTTCCAGCCGAACTCACCGATGCAGTTGGGATCGGCCGCCACGGGATAATAGGTCACGATGGAGTGGAACTGGTTGAATCCATAAATACCCTCATCGGGGGAGGTCACATCCTTGAAGGCCTGCACCATCTCGTCCCAGGTCCAGTCGGTGGGAGGCATGGCCACATTCAGCTTCTCGAACACTGCCATGTCCGCATACAGCGCGTCCGGGAAGAACTTCATAGGCGTGGACAGCTTCTGATTGGTTCCGTAATATCCCAGCTTCGCGCCATTGATGGAAGGCAGGATATTGTCGTTCTCCGGGTCATTCTCCCAATACTCCGTCATGTCGCCCAACAAGCTGTTGGACAGAGCGAAATCGCAGTTGCCCAGAATCATGAAGCAGTCCGGAGTCTTCCCGGTATTCACCAGGTTCAGCAGCGTGTCATTGTACTCTTCGCCCGCCGCCACATAAATGATGTTGACCTTGATGTTGGGATATTTCTCCGTGAACTTCTCCGCAAGATACTTGGTCAGGACCTCATTGTCGAAGTTCATGTAAGTCAGCTCGATTTCCTCGGTGGTCATCTCCGGAAGCGCCGCTGCCGCGCCTGAACCGTCCTCCGCCCCGTCTCCAGCACCGCCGTCGTCGGAATCGCCGGCCGCTGCCGCGCTATTCCCGCCGTCATTCCCGGAATCGCCCGAAGAGCTATCCGGCTTGTCGCCGCAGCCCGCCAACATGGAGACTGCCATCGTTGCGCACAGAAGTGCACTCAAAATCTTCTTTCTCATCCTATAATCCTCCTTTTAAAAGTGTTATGTTCACCCGCCCCCGAATGCAAGAGCAGGAAGAAACCTATGAGATCTCCAAACAAGCCCTCCCGGACTCGTCCATATCCGGGCGAAACTTAGATTTTCTTAGGCTGTGTACTTCACAGCCTTAGAAAATCTTTCCGCCTTATTCACCGGTGATACCGGTCCGGTCAACGCTCTCCACGAACTGCTTCTGCAGAACGAAGTAGAGGAGCAGTACGGGCAGGATGGAAAGCATGGTCGCCGCCATCTTAATGCCCTCGTTCAGGCTGCCCATGGCTTCTCCGGTGACGGAGCCGCCGGCCTGGGAATAGCTGTCGTTAAAGCCCTTCAGCGCCACCATCAGCGTATTCCAGTAGCTGTCCCCCAGCACGCCGCACACATACAGCTGTGTCAGATAGGACTCGTTCCAGTACCACACCAGCGAGAACAGGAACACCACCAGGATGGCCGGGGTCGCTGAGGGCACCGCGATTTTGAAAAAAGTCTTGAAATGCCCGCATCCGTCAATCTTCGCCGCCTCGATCAGCGCCTGTGGAATCTGGCGGAAGAACTGGAAGAATATCAGGATATACAGCTGCGCCTTGATGCCCTGCCCCAGAAACGCCGGCAACAGGAACGCCTTGATGGAATCCAGGATGTGCAGATCGTTATACAGCAGATAATTGGGCATCATGGTGATCTGGGGCGGTATGATGAAGGAAAATATCAGGATTCCCAGCATCACCTTTTTCAGCGGGAACTCATACCGCGCAAAACCATATCCGATGACAGCGCACATGACCATGTTCAGCAGCGTGGGCAGCCCCGCCACCACCACAGACTGCCAGAGCGTCCTCACGAAATCCATGCTGGTGAAGGCGTCCACATAGTTCTTCACATAGAGAGTGCTGGGGATCCAGTTCACAGAGCTGTCCAGCAGATCCGCCCGCTGCATCAGGCTCTTGGCTATCATGTACAGCAAAGGATAGAGGTACACGAAACCGATACAGATCAGCAGCCCATAGATGACAGCCAGCTTGCCAGCTCCCTGGGTGTCCTTGGATCCGAAGATCCATCTCTTCACCGTATATTTGTCGATCTTCCTTCTCGGGGCCGCGGCAGCTTTGTACCTAACGGACGGCTTTTGCTGCTTTTGCGGTTCGCTTTGCTTTCTGCTTTTCATATTGCTCCCCCCTTCTCTCAATTCTCTTGATCAGTCTTTCCTGTTTCTTCATCTCTTTCTTGTGCTGCTTCGCTTTCTTGGCGTAGACATCCTTCTTCAGTGCCAGCGCCGCCGCGAACAGAAGCACCAGAATCGTCACGATTACCGCATACAGCCATGCCATGGCGGAAGCGTATCCATATCCCTTGCTGCCCGTGGTCCCGAACATGGCGTTCTTGATGGTCTCGATGATGCTGTTCTGCTCATTGTTGGACAGATACACGATGGTGTACACCACGTTCAGCAGCGTCATGGGCTTGATGGTAGGCAGCGTGATTTTCCAGAAACACTCCCAGGTAGAGCCGCCGTCTATCTTCGCGGCTTCATACAGCGAAGTATCTATCTTCTGGACTGCCGCCAGGAAAATCAGAATCTGCACGCCGGAGTACCACAGGTACATGACAATGTTCTCGAACAGCCCCATGATCGCGTCTACCATGAATCCCGGAAGAAAGCCTATCAGGGACTGAATCGCCGAAGTGTTCATGGCCGGGATGGAACCTGCCCCCTGGGACATCAGCTGGCTCATGACCGGGCCGCTGGCGATGATCACCGGAAGGAAGAAGATCAGCCGGAAAACCCCTTTTCCCTTGATCTTGGAATTCAGCAGCAGGGCAATGATCAATGCGAATACCACAATGATTGGGGTCGCCATGATCGTCTTCATCAGGTAGGCAGCCAGCTCCGTGGGGAACGTCTCGTCCTCCTGGAGAATCTGCGTAAAGTTCTGGATGCCGATGAATGTAATCTCCCTGCCCGCAGGCGTCATCCGCACCCTGCTCAGGGCAAAGTTGAAGGACTGTGCCAGCGGCCGCAGAACGAAGATAAGCACGCCGATGATCCAGGGCAGCACGAACAGATAGCCCATCATGCCTTCCCTCTGTTTTAACGACAGACGTTTCTTCGCAGCTGTCTTCTGCTTTTCCTTATTCTTGTTCTCTTTCATCCGTCCTCACCTCCCCACCAGCTGATAGGACATGGCGTCCAGGGCTATACCGTCACAGGTCACAGGTTGCTCATTATAGTTCACATAGACTTTCACGCCGTTGGAATAGGTCACCACCGCCACATTGTCCGCGGTCTTCTCCCGGTCCGTGATTACGGCCCCCGCCGTGGCATCGCTGACTTCTTTCAGCAAGGTGTAGTATTCTATGATCTCATTCTTGTACACCCCGTAGCGGGAAGTGTACAAATCGGCAGAGTTCGTGTATAGCAGATCCACCGGATCCTCCCAGGTCAGGTAGAAGGAAGGATATATCCCTGTCTCCACCAGCTGTAGGAAGTATTCGCTCTTATTGGCTTCGAAGTTCGTGTAGTCCGCGTACATGGGGATCACGCCCTTTAACGCGATGGAAAGGAACGGCACCTCCTCGTCCGTGAAGATATAGCTGGAGGTATTCACAGGCATGCCTACAATGCTGTCCGCCAGATTCCAGTAGCAGGAAATGGGCTGCTCCATGGCCAGATGGAAATCCTGTGCCGCGCTTTCCAGCGCTTCGGAGAATATCTGCAGGTTCTCGGTTCTGTTATACTGTTTTCCATTGTAATTGTAACTGTACAGATGGTTGGTGATACCTGTCAGCGCCAGGGAGTCCACTCCCTTCTTCCCGTAGGACTTCAGGCTCTCGTTCAGCTTCTTCACCGCCTGGTCAGGGGTCTGGAACCGGAAGCTCTCGTAGATTTCCTTGTAGGTGTTCTCCTCATACACGCTTTCGTCCAGTTTCTTGATGACATTGAAGGTGGTGTTCACCGTGTCCGGGTTGGCCCGCAGCGCGTCCTGGTACAGGTAAAGCTCTATGCCTTCCTCTTTGGACTCCTTGATCAGCTTCGTCAGCGCCGATGTGCCCCCTATCTTGGAGTCCGCTTTGTATTTGGAGATGGGCATGCTCCAGATGCCGCCGTCCTGCCATCCTTTATAGATGGAGAAAATGTCTGTGACATTCGCTTCCTTTAAGTCGGCATAGATGTCCCGGATGTTGTCCGTGGTGGTCATGACCACCGGCTTCTTGAAAATCATGCCGTTCTCCCGGTCCGTCCCCAGAAAATCCAGGCGAATCCGGAATTTGTCCTCTTTCGCCGACAGGTTCTCCAGAAGGTACTCCCGGTATTTCACAGCCAGGCCCGCATAGTCCGCGTCCTCGCCGCTCGCGAACACATAGCGCAGCTTGATGTCGCACTGGGCCCGTTTGGCCTCCTGGAGCTGTACCGCGCTGGTTCCCTCCTTGCTCATCAGCTGCTTATAGATGCGCCTTAACGTGAACCTGGGCACTACCCAGTTATAATTGGTGACCGCTCCGTTGGGATAGGCCGAAATCCTGGCATCCTCTGCGCCCTCCTCGATGATGCCCAGCACCGCGAAGCGGGAATCCGTGTGCACCATGCCGAACACCGGCGCCAGCACCGGCTCCGCGTCGTTCACCGTCTGGTACTCTTCCCAGAACAGGGACAGCACATAGCTCTCGTCCACTCCGGCATTGTCTCCCCAGACCTTCAGGTTCAGCGGGGAAGTGAATCTGCCGTCATTGTCCTCCAGGTAAATCAGCGCGCCGTTGCCGTCCGGCATCAGCATATAGCCGTCCCGCTCATCGGCATAGGTATATCCCAGGAAAGGATATACGAAGACGTTCCCGAGGGTGACCTGGTCCTGCTCCTCCACGATGGAGTCGCCCGGAATCTCCACTTCGATTCCATCCTCCAGCAAAGTCACGTTCAGCACAAAGGAAATCTGGTATTTGGTCAGGTTCACCGCCGCGGAGAAACCGTCCGCCTTTTTGGCGACATCGATGTCCGCCTGGGCCGATATCAGGTCCGTCCGCTCTTCGTTCACATTGTTCAGGATGTCGAACCCGATGCCGGACTTTATGAAGTTCTCCCAGGTGGCGTTCAGGGTGCCGTCGCTTTCCCCCACCGTGGATTCCATGATGGCACCGGTCTTCTTATCCCGGACGATCAGGGACAGGGTAGGCTCGTAGAGATAAAGGGCGATCGCATCGTTCTCCGCCACCAGTTCATGGTCCTTGATCGTCTTCGCGTCCTCCCTGACGATAGCCTCCGCAAGCGCCTTCGCTTTGTCAGTCCCTTCTCCGTCAGCCGCAAAGGACTGTATCGGAGCCAGCAGCATCGCTGCTGTCAGACCGGCCGCCAACGCTTTTTTCACTGTTTTGCGTATTTTGTTATCTGCCAATTCGATACACCACCTCTCCTGCCACTGCTGCGATGAATTCTACAATCTGCCTGAACAGCACGTAAATGATAAAGGCCAGGAGCGCCAGAATCAGAACCGTGAACGCTGTCAGGAAAATGATTTTAAAGGTTTCCTTCACCGAATAATTGTTGACTTCCTTGATGGTCAGGAAGATCAGGATCACTACCCAGGCCGTAATGAAAATCTGTCCGAAATCAATCAGGAAGACTTCATTGTAGGTAATCACATTGCTGACGATGATGCATATGGGCTGGAAGAGGATGTAGGGCGTCAGTGCAAACGCAAAGCCGCAGAACAGGCGCTTGAAGCTTCCTTCACCGTCATTGATGGTACACATCAGATAGTTACAGGCCGTCAGGACCACGAACACGCCCACGATGGACAGCACATCATTCATGATAGTATATCTGCCTTCCCGCACATTCCGCAGCAGGAAGCCGCAGTAGTATTTGTTGATGATATAGACCGCCGTGGTCAATACCAGCAGCGTGCACGCCGTGATCCAGGAGCTCTTGCCCTCATAGCGCAGGCCGTAAGCGCCGTCGATGGGATGTTTCATATAATAGCCCATGTACTTCAGCCGCTGCCAGTAGCCGCTGTTCCTGGGCTTTTCCGTGGCTTCGATCAGCGGGTTGAAGATGCCCTTTTTCTGATGGACCTTCTTCAGCGCCCAGATGACGATGAGGATCAGCAGAAGGATGCCCACCGCGCTAATCAGGTGGCTGCGCAGCCATGCGTTCCTCACCTCCCAGAAGGAGTCGGAATATACGCTGAAGGCTTTGGACACTCTCGCGTAGCGCAGCGCCTGCTCGTAATTTTCCTCCTGCAGATAGGAGCGGCTCATGGCTTCGTTGGCATAGTCGAAGAGACTGTTCATCTCCAGGACTTCCTCCAGGGGCTCCTTGCTCTCGGCATAGCGTCCGTTCTCGTAGAGATTCAGCGCCTTGTGCAACAGGTTCGTGAACTCCGTGGCTTCGAACACCTGTACCTGCCCCGCGTCGGAGTCCAGGACATAAATATTGTCATCCAGGTCCACATCGATGGCTTCCACCTTCCTGGACAGGCCAATCCGAAACCGTCCGTCGTCCCGCCCGCCGAATACGAAGAGCAGATCGCCCTCGGAATTGTATTCGTAGATATATCCGTCCGAGGATGCCACATAGACATTGTCGTGGTTGCCCACTGCCACCGCCGCCTCTTTGCCGTCATAGGCATCCGGCTCAATCAGGTTGGATCCGGCGATGTTCAGCTTCTTTAAGCTGGTCAGCCCCTCGCCCGGGGTCACCGTGTAGATCAGGCCCTGCTTATCGATGGCCACGTTCACCGGCGTGGACGGCAGGTTGGACACCATCTTGGCCAGCTGTGCATCCGTGAACACCGCTTCCTGAATCATCCGCAGCACTGTGACGGAGGCGAAGTTGGTGCCGAAGTATCCCAGGAACGTGCCGCCCTCCGTGGGGGTCAGCTGCACCAGGCCGTTGGAATTGCCCTCGCAGACGATGTACATGTCCCCGCCCACGTTCACCACGATTTTGATGGGCTTGAACTCGCCGCTGCCGTACAGGGGGTGGTCGGGCTTCGTGTAGACTGCGGACACCTCTCCGTCGTCATCGAACACCACCACCTTGCCGGAATGGTCCGCCACGTACACGTCCTTCTCCTCTGTCACGAACACGCCGTAAGGCTCCGACAATTCCCCTTCGCCGATGGTCTTCACGTACTCCCCCTCCAGGGTGGAGACATAGACCACGCCCGCGCCCGCGTCCGCGATATAGATGTATCCGTCCTCCGTGACTTTTAGGTCATAGGGATTTACCAGGGAATGCTCCCCTATCTTGCTGAATGTCGTTTTCGGTGTGTAGGCGGTCTGGGTCTCCGTCACGTATCCATACCCATCGATGGTATAGGTCTTGTAGGGGACTTCCGCCCTGGCCTGCAGGGCAGGCTGTAGGATCAGCAACACGGAAAAGAAAGCCAGCAGACATTTTTTCCATTTTTTCATGCTCTTTCCCTCCCTTATTTGATGCCGGAATGTGCCATGGTGTTCATGACGTTCTTCTGGCAGATGATGAACATCACCAGATTCGGCACGAACATGATCAACGTTGCCGCTGCCGCGATTCCCTGACCGGCCACGCTGTTGTTGGCGTTGGCCAGCGTATTCATATAGAAGGCAAGGGTGCGCAGCCCGTCCTCGCTCATGTACAGGTTGGAGCTCTCCACATTGGCCCAGACCTGCTGGAAAGCCAGGATCGCCGCTGTGGCGATGGCCGGTTTGATCATGGGCATGATAATCTTCCGATAGACCACGAAGTCCGTGGCTCCGTCCATATAGGCCGCGTCGATCAGCGCGTCCGGTATCTGGTCGATGAACTGCTTGACCAGGAACAGGCTCACTGGCATGGCCAGCAGCGGAAGGATATGGGCCAGGTAGTTGTTGGTGATGTTCAGTGTATCGATAACAAGATAACGGGGAATCATCACCGCCACCGGCACGAACATCAGGGCCATGTTATTGATCTCCATCAGGGCTTCCTTGCCACGGAACTTCAGTTTGGAGAGGGCGAACCCAGCGGTGGTGGACAGGACGATGGACAACAGCACATCGGACAGCGTCACCACCAGAGAGTTGAACACATAGCGGCTCATGGGAATGCCAGACGTCTGGGACGCCTTCATCAGTCCCCGGAAATTGTCCAGCGTGGGGTTGGTCACGAAGAACCGGGGCGGGAATGTGAACAGCTCCGTCATGGGCTTGAAGGCATGACAGAAGATGAAGATGATCGGCAGCAACATGAGGATCGCCAGAGGCGTCACCGCCACGATCAGCTTGATCTGCCCTTTTTCAAATTTTTTGGGATTGATGCTACTCCCTTTATATCCAGCCATTTCTCAATCCCCCTTTCAGTCTTTCTCGGAAAACAGCTTCTTCGCCATGGTGGAGAAGAGCCATACGATCAACAGCAGCACCACGGAAACGGCTGCGGCATAGCCCATCTCATAGCGGATGAAGCCGTAGTCTTCGATGTGGTTCACGATCAACTGGGCGCTGTAGCCAGGCGTGGGGTTGGTCCCTGTCAGGGCCACGCCGATTGCGCCGTTGGCAAAGGTGTTCACCACCGCCATGACCGCGCCGAAGAGCATCTGCGGCTTCATGGTGGGCACGGTGATATAGATCATCTCCTGGAAGCGGTTCTTGATGCCGTCGATGGCTCCCGCCTCGTAGAGCTCCTCGTCCGCGTTCAGGATACCGGCCATCATGGCCAGGAATCCTACGCCCATGCTGGACCACAGGGCCACGATGATGACGATGGGCAGAAGGTATCTGGTGTCCACCAACCATACGATAGGCTCCGTGATGACTCCCAGCTTCATCAGGATACTGTTCAGATAGCCCGTCTGGTCCCCGGTGAAGATGATTTTCCACAGCACGGTCATGGCCACGCCGCTGGTCATGCTGGGCGAGTAGAATATCAGCGCCAGGACGGTCCTGGGCACCCTGGAAATCTGTGCCAGGATCCACGCCAGGAAGAAGGAAAGCACGTACCCGCCGATGCCTACCACCAACACATAGACCACGGTATTGGGCAGAACGTACTGCATGAAAATCTCATCCTGGGTAATCAGGTTGATATAGTTCATGAATCCCACCAGGTCAGGGAATTCAATGGTATTGAAATTCGTAAAGGAAAGCGCGATTGCGATCACCATAGGGATGATGATGAATACGGCGAACAGAATCAGGTAAGGCGCTAAAAACCATTTCGCCGCCGGATTCGCGTTCTCGCGTTTGCCGATATTGTTTTTCTTTGCCGCTGCGCTCATTCAACCTCACCCCCCTTTTCCTCCGATCCCGTCTTGCCAAGGATCTCCCGCACCCTCTCCAGGGTAGGCACCTCGTAAGGCGTAATCACATTTCCGTTGGCGTCATTGTAGCCGAACTCCTCCAGTTTGCGCTCTGTCTCCCGGTTGATGCGCTTCACCGCATTGTCCAGGGTACGCCTCAGGTTCTTGCCGTCTACAACTACAGAGTTGTAAGCGTTTGAAATCTCGCGCTCTACCATGTAGGAGCCGGGCAGTCTGGGCGATTCGTTGATCCACTCCGCCTGGGCCAGGATGGTCTCTTTGTCCCTGGTCTTCCAGGGCAGCATGGCGAAGGCTTCCCTGTTGGCCGTATTCCAGAGGAAGGAGCTTCCGTAGGTAATCTGCACGGTCTGCCCGAAGGCCGCCTGTACCTCCGCGGAGGACCACCATTTCATAAATTCCCAGGCCTTCTCTTCCCTGTCTGGGTCGGAGGTGAACATCACCGTGCTCTCCGCGCCGCCTGCGGAATACCGCAGCACATTGCCCTCTTCGTCCACCGTGCCGGGCACCATGTAAATCTCCCAGCTGTTGGCAATCTCCGGCGCGGCGTTCAGCAGCAGATTGTAAACCGAGTAATCGGCGATTCCGATCGGCATGGAACCGTTGCGGAAATGCTGGTAAAAATTCGGAATGTCCTTGGGCAGGTTATAGATGGTGAACAGCTCCGTCAGCTCCCGGAAGCCCGCCACGGACTCCTCGCTGGTCAGGTTGGAATCCCCCGCGAACTGGGTGTAAAGGGAACCGCCGTTCTGCAGAATCAAGGGCGTCGTGCCGTGGAAATTGCGCATGGCCAGCATGCCTGCGGTGGGATAATAGAAGTTCATGCCCCGCATCTGCAGAGAGGGAAGGAGGTTCTTCACATCCTGCAGGGTATCCGGCGCTTCCAGCCCCAGCTTGTCGAAAATATCCGTCCTCACGTACAGCACCCAGAAATTCATGGTCTCAGGCAGAGCGTAGATGCCGTCACCTATGGTGGCGGGCACCAGCAGACCTTCCTCAAAGCGGTCCGCCACCTCCGCGAAATCGCTGAATTCCGTTAAGTCTTTGACGGCTCCCCGGATACCAAGTTCAAAGGGCACCGCGTAATTGATGCCGGTGGCGATGTCCGGCGCGTCCCCGGAAGCGTTGGCCAGAATCAGTTTGTTCTGATCAGGCATCAGGGCAAGGTCCACCTGGATGCCGGTCTGGGCCGTGAAGTCCTCATCGATCATCTTCTGCATGATCTCCAGATACTGCCTGGAACGGTTCACCCACACCTGGATATGCTCCGGGTCGCTGTTGCCGGCAGAGTAAGCCTGGGAAGCGAATGAGGTGAAGAACCGCTTGGCGCTGGCCGCGATGGAGGTAAAGAATCCCGCGTTCCTGGGCAGCTTCGCCCCCTCCTGGTACAGATAGATCCGGTCTATGGCCAGGTCGTTCTTGTTCAGGCTGTCGATCAGGTTCGCCAGGAACTGGTTGACGGAGTTGGTGCTGGTGGTCAGCTCGGCCACACGGTAGGCCAGGTCGTCCGGCTCCGAAGCCAGGCTCCTGAGCTGCTCCGACGCAACGGCGGCAGAGGAGAACGCACCAATCTTCTTCACGCCGGGATTATAAACCTTCATGCTCTCGCACAATGCATCCAGCGTGTCCGCATACTCTTCCAGGCGGGTGATTGCGTCCGGTATGTACTTTTCGATATCCAGATCCCTGTACTTATCCTTGTTGTTGCCGGCGACCTTGGTGATCTCCAGGTTCAGGTTATTGACGCCGCTCATAATCCTGTCAATACCTTCCAGCACAGGGCGGATAGGATCGGCTGATATGGTAAAAGAAATGGTATGGAGGCCCGCGTCCAGATTCAGGCTCAAATAATTGCCCTCCGCATCTGCCAGCGTCTCTGTCTGGTAGCTCTTCCCGTACTCCAGCCCATAGTTGTAGAATGCGCTGTTGGGAATGTTCCCGTCTACCTCCACGTTGATAAAGACAGGGAAGTCAGCCTTCTCGCTCTGCTTGTAATTGAGAGCCAGATAATAAGTCCCGGCTTCCTCCACCTCGAACTCATATGTAATCTTTTGACCCGCGTCCTTGAAAGACGCGTTGTCGATAGTGTTAAGCGCCTTGATCTCCACATTGTAGGGATCCAGGTCCACATCCAGTTCACAGGCGGCGCGGATTGAGGAAGCGTTCCTCTCCGTCATGTCCTCCGCCTGAATCGATATGAGATTGCTGCCCTCCGCCTTGCCGGAGCCGGTGTATTCCGCAATGGCCGGTTCCTCGGTCAGATAGACATTGCCCAGGAGCATGGTGCCCTCAATCATGGCAATCTCCAGTTCGTTCTCCCCTTTCTGAAGCTCTATGGCCAGGGGCCGGGAATGTCGGTAGCTGGAGTCCTGGACATACTTATTCTCCCACTTCACCACCTTGTTCGGGACAGGTACAATCTGATAGCCGTATCTGTCGAAAGAGCTCTCCTCGGGATCCTTCCAGGAAGCTTCAAATTCCAGATCCCGCAGTTCATAGAACTGATACTCTCCGTTCACCTTCATGGACAGTTCCAGAGGGAGCACGCTGCTGCCAGCGTCCAGATAGTCCAGGCTAACGTAATAGCGCGCGGTCTCAGGAGCGTCTACTGTCACGATGCCGCTGTCATGGATTTCCAGCTTCACCACATCCTCGTTACCCCCCCGTATTCCAAATTCGTCAGGAATCATCTCCGTGCCGCTTATCCCCCGGAAATTCTCTGCCGCAGGGACACAGATCGGCTCTCCCTGATAATAGGGGCTGCTCTGGCTCTGGCTGACCATTGTGTAGTTCGTGTCCTGCATGTCATTGGAAAAGTCATCCGTGATGTAATTGGATGCCGTCTCCGCATTGACCATACCGTCCGCCAGGGCCTTATCCGCCTCCTCTTCGGCACAGACGCTCATCGGCCCCGCTGCCAGCGCTGCAGCCAGCGTCCAGGACAACATCCTCCTGGCTGTCCTCCGTCCATGCCTTCCCTTTCTTGGATACATACCTCCACCTTCCTTTCAGTGGCCGTTCCCTCAAATGGCCGCTTTTTATGCTGAAAAAAATGATTACTGTGCCGCGTAGCCGCTTCCCCATACCGCATAGCCCTTGTCGGAAAGCGCGGTGAACGTGATGACGTTCTTATAGCCAAACTGGTCCCATTCCAGAATCCATTCACCTTTGTACTCTATACCGTTCAATACCAGCACGGCTTCATGGCCGTTCTTCAGTTCCCATGTGCCCTCATAGCTGCCGCTGACCGTATGGTCCGCCTCCAGCACGATATCCTCGGAAGCCCTTGTGACCGATGAGATGTTGTGCATGTGGTTGAACAGCTTATAGGGGCCGGGAATCAGGGATTCATCCACCTCTTCCAGCTTCTCTCCCGTGTAGCGGTAAGGGGATACCACCGGCCATCCGTCCTCGTTCATGAACATCTGATGCACCCTGACCTGATGGGCTTCGCCCTTCTCCTCAAACCTTGTATGGAAGAACAGGAAGTACTCTCCCGTGGATTCCTCGTAGTAAGCGCTGTTGTGCCCCGGGGAGACATACCCGTTGCGGAACTTCCCGTTCTCTCCCTCCACATAGGGGAAGGAGAAATTCCCCATCAGCTTGACGCCGTACTTTCCTGCCGCGGCATCATCGAAGAAGCTTCCTGTGGGGCCCTTGCATTCAATCATGTCCTGGCCCTCGGAATCATAGTAAGGGCCGTCCGGGTTCTCCGACCGGCATACCCGGATATTGTATCCGCCGTCGGAGGCGAGCCCGCCGAAGGAGAGGAAGAGATAATAATATTCCGTCTCCGGACTGTACAGAATGTAGGGCGCCTCGATTCTCAGATGGTTTCCCCCCAGCAGCTTCTTTCCGTAGCCGCTCTCCAGGGGGAATCCGGTCCGGGCATCCAGTTCCAGGATGTAGATACCGCCAGAGTAGGAGCCGTATACCATCCAGAGCCGTCCCTCCGCGTCGAAGAACACACAGGGGTCCACCACATTGGGCTCGACGGTGGCGTCGAAGATGTCCCCGTTCTCGTCCGGCGTATCGGCGTCCTGGCCGGATTTCAGGATGACCCCCAGGTCCTCATAGGGCCCCTCCACATTGTCCGACACGGCTATCCCTAAGGCTGACAGCGGGGAAGACCCCTCGCAGTGGCAGTAGTACATATAAAATCTGCCATCGGCCAGCTGAATCACATCCGGCGCCCACATGGTGTCCGTCTGGGCCCATTCAAAGGCTTCCTTCAGCTCCTCCTTCGGGTTGGGGATGATCGCATTGTCCGCTTTCACGTCCGAGTCGATCAGCGTCCAGTTCATCAAATCGTCCGTCCTGGCTCCGGCCAGATGGGAGCCGAACACATACCAGGCGCCGTCCACCTTGATCACCGAAGGGTCGTGGACAGAGACTTCCGAAAAGGTGTGCTCCACCGGTTCCTCCCCTGTCAGGTCCACTCCCTGGAGATACGCGGGAAGCCCGTTATCAGCGGCTTCTTCCCCGGAGGGAACCTCCGTCTGCTCCGTCCCGATTCCGGAATCGCTCTCCTGCCTTTCTCCTTCTGCTGTATTTCCCTCCTGTCCTTCCGCTTCCCCTGTCCCCTGTGCGGGCTGTGCCCCACAGGCTGTCGCCAGGCATATTGTCGCTGCCATACCAGCCAGATACCACCTTTTCTTCATTGTCAGCCCTCATGTCTTTCTGTGTCTGCCGCTTTCTCCCGCAGACACAAATACCCAGATCCATCCATTCCCTTTCGTGCTGATTCCCCCGGATTTTGCCATTATAAACTTAGTAAATTAATTTAGAATTTTCTAAACATTCGGGCAATAAATTTGCGGGACAAACGATTCCCGCCTATAGTCATCCTCTTCCCGCTTCTGGCATATTGCAGAAAAGGAAATGCATTCCCTTGTATTTTATGAATATTATCCCGAAATGCTTTCCGCCTTGATGGCAAATTCACCAAACTGTCAACACCGCTTTGATACTGTATTTATTATATCATGTATTTTCTCTTTTTCAATGCTTATTTGAAAACTGCCTTATTTTTGTTAAATAATCATAAATTTACTATAGCGTTTTTGTGAACTATCACGAATTTCTAAAATAGTTTAGACAAACTTAAAATCGCTGTTTCAGAGAACCCAGAACCGGACGATATGGAAAAGACGGCAGGGCAAAGAGATTCCTGCCCTACCGTTGAGATTCTACGAATTGTCTTCTAATTGATTTCCAGGCTTACCACGCTGCAGGCGGGAATCGTAAAGGACACGCCCCTGTCTGTCAGCTCCACATCCTCGAACACCTCTTCCTTCACCGTCTCCGGCTGGTCAAAGGTATTGCAGGCATGCATCTCACCGGTTAAGATTGCCGCTTTCACGGACTCGGGCTTCTTTTCCGTGAGCATAAGCTCCACAGGGAAGTCCTCCTCCACGGAAAGGTTCGCCAGCGTCACCAGGACGGAGCCGTCCTTCTGCACGGACACGGATTCCTGCAGGGCTGGCACTTCATAGTTCTCCACTCCCACGTTTTGCTCTCCGGAGAGGCTGCTCTCCACCAGGTCTGCGCCCTGATGCCTTTTGTACATATGGAACACATGATAGGTAGGGGTCAGGAGCATCTTCTTCCCCTCTGTCAGGATCACGGACTGCAGCACGTTCACCATCTGGGCGATGCAGGCCATCTTCACACGGTCGCAGTGTCTGTTGAAGATATTCAGGCTCACAGCCGCCACCAGGGCGTCCCGCATGGTATTCTGCTGATACAGGAATCCCGGATTCGTCCCCACTTCCACATCGAACCAGTCGCCCCACTCGTCCACGATCAGGCCGATTTTCTTGTCGGGATCATAATGGTCCATGATCGCGCCGTGGAGATTGATCAGCTCTTCGATATAGAGGGCCTTGTACATGGTCTTGTACCAGGTCTCCTCATCGAATTCCGTGGCGCTCCCTTTATGCTCCCATCCGCCCGGATGCACATAGTAATGCAGGGACAGCCCGTCCATGAAGCCGCTGAAGTTCTTTCCGCCCGGATTCGGCTTGGCGAAACAGGTCTTCAGCACTTTCTTGGTCCAATTGTCATCGTCCACGTTGGGGCCGCCGCAGATCTTCTGAATAGGCGCGGCCTTGTCGTAATGGCGCACATAGGTCTGATATCTGCGGTAAAGGTTCGCGTAGTATTCCGGCGTCATATTGCCGCCGCAGCCCCAGTTCTCGTTTCCGACTCCGAAATAATCCACCTTCCAGGGCTTCTCATGTCCGTTCTTCCGGCGAAGCTCCGCCATGGGGGAGACTCCGTCGAAGGTCATGTACTCCACCCACTCCGACATCTCCTGTACGGTGCCGCTGCCCACATTGCCGTTGATGTAGGTCTTGCAGCCCAGCTGCTCGCAGAGTTCGAAGAACTCGTGGGTGCCGAAGCTGTTGTCCTCCACCACGCCGCCCCAGTGGGTGTTCACCATCCGCTTGCGCCCCTCCTTAGGGCCGATGCCGTCCTTCCAGTGGTACTCGTCCGCAAAGCATCCGCCGGGCCAACGCAGCACGGGAATCTGCAGCCTTTTCAGCGCCTCCACCACATCCGTGCGCATGCCGTTCTTGTTGGGGATATGGGAGTCCTCCCCCACGAACAGCCCCTCATAGATGCATCTGCCCAGATGCTCGGAGAAATGTCCGTAAATCTCCGGATTGATGTATCCTTTTTTCTTCTTTTCATTTACATATAATTTTGCCATTCAATCGTCCTCCAGCCGCTTATTCCTGTCCCTTATTCCAGCTTCCCGTCCCGGTCCGGCGCCATCCTTCAAGCGCCTTAATCAACTTCCCACTGCGGGGAGCATGCTCCCACTACGGGGCGCATGCTCCCACTACGGGGCGCATGCAGCTAAGCCGCTAATGTCCATACGCATCCCTGTGCATAGTAAAAGAATCTGCCGCCCGTCAAGACAGCAGATTCTCTTTGGAATGCTCTGCTGCCAGAAAACCTTCCCTCATGCCAGGAACGCCTTCACCGTCCGGTACACGCCGTCGCCGTCAAGGCCGTACTTCGCAAGCAAAGCCCCGGCGGAGCCGGACTCGCCGAACACGTCCTGGATGCCGATCCTGCACACCGGCACGGGGCAGGTCTCCGCCAGCGCCTCGCACACCGCGCCGCCTAAGCCGCCGATGACGGAGTGTTCCTCCGCGGTGACCACTTTTCCGGTCTTCTTCGCGCTGGCTGCAATCAGCTCCTTGTCCAGGGGTTTGATGGTGCAGATGTTGATCACTTCCGCGCTCACGCCCTCTTCCGCGAGCTTAGAGGCAGCTTCCAGAGCGGAGTTCACCATGATGCCTGTAGCCACGATGGTGACGTCGCTGCCCTCCCGCAGCACCTCTCCCTTGCCGATTTCGAACTTATAGTCATTCTCCTCATGAATCACAGGCACTGCCGCCCGGCCGAACCGCATGTACACAGGCCCCTCAAAGTCCAGAGCAGCCTTCACGCAGGCTCTCGCCTCCACCGCGTCGGCGGGATTCAGGATGGTCATGCCGGGAATCGTCCGCATCAGGGCGATATCCTCGTTGCACTGGTGGGAAGCGCCGTCCTCGCCCACGGTGATGCCCGCGTGGGTGGCCCCGATCTTCACGTTCAGATGAGGGTAGCCGATGGAATTGCGCACCTGCTCAAAGGCCCGCCCTGCCGCGAACATGGCGAAAGTGCTGGCCACGGGAATCCTGCCCGTCAGGGACAGCCCCGCCGCGATGCCCATCATATTGGATTCCGCGATGCCGCAGTCGATATGCCTCTCGGGGAATTTCTTCTTAAAGACGCCGGTCTTGGTAGCCGCCGCCAGATCCGCGTCCAATACCACCAAGTCCGGATAGGCCTCGCCGAACTCCGCCAATGCGTTGCCGTAAGCCTCTCTGGTGGCAATCTTCTTCACAGCTTTTATATCAGACATTTCCTTCACCGCTCCTTTCTTAATTCGCCCCTGCCAATCCGCCAAGCGCTGCCCCCAGCTTCTCCAGGTCAGCCATCGCGGTCTCGTATTCCGCGTCATTGGGTGCCTTGCCGTGCCAGTCCGCGTTCCCCTCCATGAAGGATACGCCCTTGCCCTTCAGGGTGTGGGCGATGATGGCCGTAGGCATGCCCTTCGTAGCCCTGGCCTCGGCGAAAGCGGCCCGGACCTGCTCCATATCGTTGCCGTCCTTGAGATTGATTACATGGAAGTTGAAGGCTTCGAATTTCCTGTCGATCGGATTGGGGGAGCAGACATCGTCTATCCGCCCGTCGATCTGCAGTCCGTTGTTGTCCACGATTGCCACCAGGTTGTCCAGCTTCCTGTGGCCGGCGAACATGGCCGCCTCCCAGACCTGCCCCTCCTGAATCTCACCGTCTCCCAACAGCGTGTAGACCCTGAAGTCCCTGCCGGAAAGCCTTGCGCCCAGAGCCATTCCCACAGCCGCGGAAATCCCCTGGCCCAGAGAGCCCGAGGACATGTCCACTCCCGGCACATGCTGCAGGCAGGGATGTCCCTGCAGATAAGAGCCCAGATGGCGCAGGGTGGGGAGATCCGCCACGGGGAAGTATCCCCTGTGGGCCAGCGTAGAGTACAGACCGGGAGCGGTATGCCCCTTGGAGAGCACGAAACGGTCCCTGTCCTCCATCTTCGGGTTCTCCGGGTCGATGTTCATTTCCTCGAAATAAAGGTAAGTGAAAATGTCCGCCGCAGACAAAGAGCCGCCGGGATGACCGGCCTTGGCTCCGTGCACGGCCTCAATGATGCCTTTGCGCACATCATTGGCATGCTTCTTCAGCTCTAAAATATCCATGGAATGCTTCTCTTCCATATCGTCCCTCCTGTTTTTCTCTTTTTATTCCATTGAAATATATAAACGGCATTTAATTCTTGCCAGCCGCATAGCACAGCAAGTCCGTTTATCCGGTTTTTAAGCAAGATTTTATTGCTGCATATATAGATTGATTGTTCAGCGATAGGCTACCGCGTTCCATCGCATCTCGTTCTTCAGGCCGCGGATAGTGGTGTCTGCATCGATGACTACGGTCTCGATGCCCATGGCGTCCGCCCAGTCCACCATCTGCTCCGTGGTCAAATCGTAGGAGAACGCGGTGTGGTGGGCGCCGCCCGCCAGAATCCAGCTCTCCGCGCCCACGGTGAGGTTGGGCTTCGGTGTCCAGAAGCATGTGGCCACCGGGAGCTTGGGCATGGGCTTCTCCACCTTTTTGCACTCCACCTCGTTGATGATCAGGCGGAATCTCGTCCCCAGGTCGATCAGGGAAGTGGCGATGCCGCTGCCCTCCTTGGAAGTGAACACCAGCCTGGCGGGGTCTTCCCTGTCGCCCATGGACAGCGGGCAGACCTTGATGCCGATGGGGCCTTCCGCGATGGTGGGGCAGACCTCCAGCATATGGGCCTGCAGGATGCCCTCCTTGCCGGGCACCAGGTTGTAGGTGTAATCCTCCAGGAAAGAGGTTCCCTTGGCGTCCTTGGTCCCCTCCGCCATAATCTTCATCAGGCGCACCATGGCAGCGGTCTTCCAGTCGCCCTCGCCGCCGAAGCCGTAGCCCTTCTCCATCAGCCTCTGGATGGCCAGGCCGGGAAGCTGCTTCAGGGAGCCCAGGTCGCCGAAATGGGTGACGATGGCATGGTAGTCCTTCTCCTTCAGGAAGCGCTCGAAGCCGATCTCGATGCCCGCCTGCACTGCCACATGGCGGCGGAATTCTGCAGCCTCCCTGCCCTCGTCCAGAATCCGGTATTTCGCGTAATACTCCTCCACCAGGGCATCGATGTCCCCCTGGCTCACGTCCGCCACATATTCCGCAATCTCATTCACCGGATAGGCGTCAATCTCCCAGCCGAACTTGATCTGGGCTTCCACCTTGTCCCCCTCGGTGACGGCCACATTGCGCATATTGTCCGCCACCCGCACCACGCGGATGTGGCTGGACTCCATGATGCCCACAGCCGTGCGCATCCACCCGGCCAGGCGCTTCAATGTCCCTTCATCGCTCCAGTGCCCCATAATCACCTTGCGCTCGATTCCCATGCGGGTGACGATATGGCCGTACTCCCTGTCGCCGTGGGCGGACTGGTTCTCGTTCATGAAATCCATGTCGATGGTGTCGTAGGGAATCTCCATGTTGAACTGGGTATGTAAATGGCACAGCGGCTTGCGGTACTCCTGCAGCCCCAGGATCCAGGATTTGGCAGGGGAGAAGGTGTGCATCCAAGTGATGACCCCCGCGCACTCCCCATCCATGTTCGCTTCGTTGAACAGGCCTCGAATCATCTCATTGGTGAGCAGCGTGGGCTTCCACACCACCTCATAGGGAAGCAGGCCGGACTTGTTGATCCCTTCCACGATAATCCTGGAGTGCTCCGCTACCTTGGCCAGACACTGATCCCCGTACAGATCCTGGGAGCCGGTGGCGAACCAGAACTTGTAATTCTTCATTGATAATACCCCTTTCTTCTATAAGTAATCCTCTTTCTATGGTATGGTATTTTTCGGAATTTGTCAATTCCTATTTTAGTTTTCTGTATTGACCATCCCACTTCAATCTGTTATAATATTATCCCTGTTCCAAAGCATGTCTAACTAAATATTTTACCTTTCAGGTATCTGTCGGCAAAATCCGACAGAGCTGGCGTGCCAAGCCACGCCATACCTACTTGGCAAGATATGGACAGCCCCGCCCGGGGCACAGTATAACTACCAGGAGGAAGCACAATGATTACGATGGAGCATGTATGTAAATCGTACAAAGTCGCAAAAAGAAATGCAGGTATGAAAGAGGCCTGTAAAGCGCTGTTCCGACGGGAGGTGGAGACTATCCATGCGTTGTCGGATGTGAGTTTTACCATCGAAGACGGAGAGATGGTGGGTTACATCGGGCCTAACGGGGCAGGCAAAAGTTCTACGATCAAAATTCTGAGCGGAATCTTAACACCGGAAAGCGGCAGCTGTCTTGTAGATGGACGGATACCGTGGAAGCATCGGAAGGAGCATGTGCGGCGGATCGGAGTGGTGTTCGGTCAACGCTCACAGCTCTGGTGGGATGTTCCGGTGATCGATTCCTTTGCACTCTTAAAGGATATCTATGCGATCTCTCCCCAGGAATATCGAAATAATATGGAAGAATTGACGCAGCTTCTGCATCTGCAGGAGCTGTTGAAAATGCCTGTGCGCCAATTGTCGCTTGGACAGAGGATGCGCTGTGAGATTGCGGCCTCACTTTTGCATTCGCCCAGGATCCTTTTTCTGGATGAGCCGACGATCGGGTTGGATGCAGTGTCCAAACTGGCGGTGCGGGAGTTTATCCTTCGTTTAAATCAGACGCATAAAACAACGGTTATTCTGACCACACATGACATGCAGGACATCGAGGCGCTGACGAGACGCATTATCCTGATCGGCAGAGGACGGGTACTGCTGGACGGCACACTGGAGGATATGCGGGAGCTGGCGGCGGAACATGGGACGGCAGGCACAGGATATTCCGGACAGACTGAGCAGACGGCAATTCATGGCCTGCCGGCCGGGCGGTGTGAACAGATCGCGTCTGCAGACTGTGAACCGGGCCGGAGTGACGAAAGCCTTGAGAGAATCGTGGCGGCTCTTTATCACAAACTGGATATCGTGTAGGAGGGAGAGCTTATGAGAGAATATGGAAAGTACTTTTCCTTTTTTCGACTGCGATTCAATATGGGACTGCAGTATCGTGCGGCGGCATTAAGCGGCGTGGTCACCCAGATTCTGTGGGGACTTATAGAATGCCTGACCTTCCGGGCCTTTCAGCAGGCGGATCCGTCGTCCTATCCGATGGCCTTTTCCGCAACGGTCTCTTATATATGGCTGCGGGAGGCATTCTTCTCTGCGTTCAGCACCTGGCAGACAGACGGAGAAGTCTTTGACAGCATTATGGACGGCGGTATTGCTTATGAACTGTGCCGTCCGGTTTCCCTCTATAATATGTGGTTTGCCAGGACGGTGGCCAGCCGGATCTCGATGGCTGCGCTGCGTTCTATTCCGCTGCTGACAGTGGCATTTCTTCTGCCTGGACCTTTTCGCATGACATTGCCGGCCGGACCGCAGTATTTTGTTCTGTTTGTTATTACCCTCTTTCTGGGGCTGGGCGTGACGGTTGCGTTTTGTATGTTTACCTATATTCTGGCCTTTTTTACAATATCGCCTCAGGGTCTGCGGATGATGTTTACTTCTATGGTAGAATTTCTTTCGGGAGCGATCATTCCGCTGCCGTTCATGCCAGGTGGTGTCAGGAGGTTTCTGGAGCTGCTTCCTTTTGCGGGCATGTTTAATGTACCGCTTCGTATTTACAGTGGAGATCTGTCGGGGACAGAGATGCTGCGGGGGATCGGTTTACAGTGTTTCTGGTTCGTAACGCTGCTTGCGTTGGGAAAAGCATTGTGCCGCGCAGCCGAGCGGAAGGTCGTGGTGCAGGGCGGATGAGCGGTAAACTCCGTACAGAAGGAAAATTCCTACCTGTAGGGGGATGGATTTTCAAATCGGACTGTGGAAAGGAGCGGCATGTATACAAAATTAAAAGATGGGATAAGACTGTATTTTCATTATATTGCGATTTCGCTGCGCAGCACGATGCAGTACAAGGTCTCTTTTTTCCTGATGGTGACGGGGCGGTTTCTCGTATCCTTCAACGGAATACTGGGTGTATATTTCATGTTGTCGCGGTTTGGGCATGTAAAAGGTTACACTTTCGGAGAGGTGCTGCTTTGCTTTTCCATTATTCAGATGGATTTTGCTCTGGCAGAATGCATCGGCGGCGGGTTTGCAATGTTCTCCGGCATCGTGCGGCAGGGAGAGTTTGACCGTATCCTGCTGCGGCCTCGCAGTGCGGTTCTGCAGGTGCTGGGCAGCAAATTTCGGATCGACAGGATCGGCCTGATCCTGCAGGCGCTCGTCATGTTTGCGTATGGGATAGCGGTCAGCCCGGTTGCCTGGACGACGGGCAGGGGGATGACGGTGCTGTTTATGCTG
>OFGX01000467.1_pt1 | contig 31308 bp, 30 predicted proteins | sample 1521831 | NCBI WGS metagenome assembly OFGX01 (sample SAMEA3504080, study PRJEB24116) | mouse gut metagenome | biome: mouse gut; feature: mouse-associated habitat; material: faeces | place: Denmark | collected 2011 | reverse complement strand
AAAGCTTCATCAGAACTAAAATCCACACTTTTTCTTCCGGGCTGGAGAACCGCATTTTTCAGATAAGGCGTAATGCCCGGATCACCGCCCCACACACCGCCGTCCGCCGTAATGCCGCAGGACGTAGAAAAATAATAAGTGGTAATAGGCTCTCCCTCATACAAAAGCATCTGTCCGTATGTTTCATCTACTGCCTCCGAAGTACGAGAGTCCTCCTGTGCATTATTATATACCTGAAAATTTGTACTATCATCCACATGGGCTCCGTACTGCTGATAGGTATTGCTCTGAATCTGCATATAGGCAAAGGTTCTGGCACATACTGCCTGGGCTTTTAGCGCTTCCTTCTCATAGCTGGGAGGCATCTCACTTGGGATTACCTTTTTTAAGTAATCCTCCAGATAAAGCTCATTGATCAGCACCAGTCCTTCTTCCGCCGAAACCAGCTCCAGCCGCCCCCCATAGGAAGGCTGCCCGTGAGAACGATTTAAAGAGCTGACCTTCACCTCTCCTCCGTCTTCTGCCGTCACCAGCACCCGCCCTCCGGCAAGCCTTTCATCCCCGGGCTGAAAAACCACCTCCTGCCCAGCCTCGATCCGCTCCTCTTTGTCTTTCTGAACCAAAGTTAAAGGAGTACTGCCGCAAAGAGTCACCTGGTCATGAACCAATCCGCCAAACCCCTCTGACATGATCAGAACCCGGATGGTTCTTGCATCAAACTCCCGAACTGTCAGCACGGCACAAATCTTCCCTTTTGCTGCCACAAATTCCTGAATGTCATATCCAATCAAAAGATCCTCCAGCTCCTGCCGCTTTAGGCCGCCGTAGGTCTTCAGCACTTTATACTCCTCGTCAAGCGGCACCACGCCGTACCCCTCGATCTCCACCCCATCCGGCTGAACGGACAAAAGCTTTCCTGTAATCCTCTCTCTCTTAACGGAAACACGTGTAATCTTCCCGTCCTTCATCTGAAGATCTGCCAGATTATGTAAATACTCGTCTGTATTTTTTGTCTTTTTTGCAAATGGAATCCGCCGCTCAATGTCTCCCACATATACCAGCAGCTCCTCCTCGTTCCCATCTATCAGCCATACATTCCGGTATGTAATCTCCTGCCCCAGATCCTGAATCACATGGATCAATTCCTTGTCCCGCACATAAACCTCCAGCTCATGATCCATATATCCATCCAGAGCCATCCCTTCAAACCCGATCATTCCCTGGCTGGTATGGGCCGCCCAGGACGGCGTACCCGGCACATTGTCAAGGGTTCCATAAATGCAGATATTTTTCCTCTCTACTGCCTGGGCCCCGTCCACATTCTTTAAAAGAGAATCATAAAAGAGCCACCACAATTCCTCCGGATATGGTTTGTCCTGATTTTTTTTGGTCACCGCAATCCGTTCCCCAAGCTCTGGGGACAAAGCCCTGGCAATCTGTCCGGCCTCACCATAAGTTAAGTTTCCCTGAGCACATTCCTCCCCGGCCGGCGTCTCATCTTCTGACAGGAACCCGTTCTCATAAAGATAATCCATATAAGGCACATACCACTGCTCCACAGATTTAGCCGGAAAATGAGATGCCCCAAACTCTTTCTGCCACTCTTTTAGTTCTGTTGGTGACTGCAGAGCAAGAACCACAGATTTAGCTGCCAAGGCCCTGGAGATCCCATCCCCTTCCTGTTCATGAAAAAGAATCACTGCCACAAGTACAGCCACCATCGTTGGGATCCCGAACAGCCACCCAATCAACGCCTTCTTTTTTTTGCACTGTTTTCTACTTTTCAATGTAGGTTTTATTCTCCTCATCGATATAATTCAGGTTCTCATATTTTTCTATATTCGCTGAAAGCTTCTTTTTCCCTAAAAGCCAGGTCACAAGCTCAGTAAACAACTTATAGAATACGGCAAAGGTCGGGACTCCGATAATCATACCCACAAAGCCAAACAGCCCTCCAAACAGCAGAATGGAAAACAGCACCCAAAAGCTGGAAAGCCCTGTAGAATCTCCTAGAATCTTCGGACCCAGAATATTTCCGTCAAACTGCTGCAGCAGCAGAATAAATCCCAAAAACCAGAGACATTTCACCGGACTGTCCAAAAGAATCAGAAACGCACTGGGAATCGCTCCGATAAACGGCCCGAAAAACGGAATCACATTAGTCACCCCCACGATCACACTGACAATCAGCACATAGGGCATCCTCATAAAGTTTAAAAGCACAAAGCACAAAACCCCGATAATCAAAGAATCCAAAAGCTTACCGATAATAAACCCACCAAACACCTTGTGCACATACCGTCCCTCGTCCAGTACTTTGTTGGCAATTTTCAAAGGAAAGATTCCATACAGAATCATTTTTATCTGGGTAATCAGCTTTTCCTTCATATTTAAAAGATACACCATCACAATGATCCCAATCAAAATATTTTTAAAAATAATTACAATAAATGATTATATTTATTTTGTATTTTAATTTGATAGTAAATTGTTAATTGAATAAAATTAATACAAATTAGCACTCTTGCCATTAGAGTGCTAATTTTTTGAAAAATTTTGCAAAAAGTACTTGACAAATAGTAAAAAAGTGTTATAATAAAGTCAAAGGTCAAAGAAAGTCAGAATAAATATATGGAAATATGGTTAAGATATAAAATAAACTAATATAAATTGGTTTTGCAACACGAATATAATATCTATAATAATTAGATAAAAATAAAAAAAAGGAGGATGCAATGGCTACAATTAGTGATATTATTGAGGAATTTATTTTGTCTGCGCTTGCAGATGACGATTTATTGCAACTATCAAGAAATGATTTAGCAACATTTTTTAGTTGTGCACCTAGTCAAATAAACTATGTTTTGTCTACAAGATTTACACCAGAAAAAGGGTTTATTATAGAATCTAAACGTGGCGGTGGCGGTTGTATAAACTTAATTAGAATAACCGATGATAAGGAAAATGTTTTAAAAAGTATTTATAATTATTTGTGTGAAGAAGGGACTCTTGAATATAATAAATTATTGCATATTTTAGAGCGACTTGAAAAAGACGGAATAATTGATAATAAAGAGAGCGAATTATTAAAAATAACAATGTCAGATAAAGCACTTGCAAATCCTGTAAATATTACTGCAAGGTTAAGGGCACAAATGTTAAAAGAAATAGTGTTGAATTTATCAAAAAGGAGTTAAATATGAGTGAGAATGTTTATTGCTGTGTGTGTGGTAAGCCTGCAACAGTTTGTAAAAAGGAAACAATTAATGGTGTAACAAAAGTGTCTTATTATTGTGACGAGTGTTTTTCGCAATTAGAGAGTGGCTATTCTTTTGACAATTTAATATCCGCTATGTTTAATTTTGGTGGAAATAGCCTTAATTCTTCACCAATGCGTAACAAAATGCGTGTATGCAAGTGTGGTATGACTGAAAGAGATATTTTGCGTAATGGTAAGTTTGGCTGCAGTGACTGTTATAATGTTTTTAGAGATATTGTAGAAAATTATGTTAATTCAAGAGGATATGTGGCACATAAAGGTAAAAGTCCAGCAAATTTTGTAAATGCAAAAACAACTGCAGAAAACATTACTCAGCAAGCAAAAACTAATTTGACACCGCTTGAAAAATTAAAGGCGGAACTTGCTGTTGCAGTAAAAGAAGAAAGGTATCTTGATGCAGATAGAATTGCTAAACAAATAGAGCAACTTAAAAAGGAGGATAAGTAATATGGCAAATTATGATAACATAATTGTTTCAACAAGAGTACGTCTTGCAAGAAATTTAAAAGATATTCCTTTTCCTTCAATGTTAAAAGGAAGTCCAAAAAGCAGTGAAAAAGTAATTAATAGTGTTATTGCTGTTTGTGATAAATTGTTTGAATATAATGTGTACAAAATGAATTCAATAAGTGAAATTGACAGAGTCGCTTTGCAAGAAATGCACTTTATTAGTCCAAATCTTGCAGCCAATACTGAAAATGGTGTGGTTTGTATTAGTAAAGATAAGAAAATGAGCATAATGATTAATGAAGAGGACCACATTAGGGCACAATGTGTAATACATGGCTTTGCACTGGAAGAGTGTTATAAAAATGTAAATTCTTTTGACGATAAGTTAAGTGAAATGGTTCAAGTGGCTTATGACGAAAAATTGGGTTATCTAACTGCTTGTCCAACTAATCTTGGTACTGGTATGAGAGCAAGTGTTATGATGTTTTTGCCGGCCTTGTCTCAAAGTGGAAAACTTTCAAAAGTAATTACTATGGTTCAGCAAATGGGGCTTACTGTAAGAGGTATGTATGGCGAAGGCAGTAGTGCTGCTGGGTATTTGTATCAAATAAGTAATCAGATATCCATTGGTGTAAGTGAAATAGACTTGCTAAAAACTGTGGCAAACGCAGTAAAAATGATATGTGAGAGTGAAGAACTCGAAAGAGATAAATTGCACAAAATTCAAGGTATTGCACTTGATGATAAAGTTTCTAGGTCACTTGGAATATTACTATATGCAAAACGTTTAAATTCTAGCGAATTTATGGAGCACATGGCAAATGTAAAATTAGGTACATCATTGGGAATATTAAAATTAAGTATGCCAATGCTAAATTACTTGACAGAATTTTGTCAGCCTGCAAGTTTGTGTAATTATAGTGGTGGTGGCAAATTATCTGCAAAAGAAAGAGATGAGGCAAGAGCAGAATTGGTAAGAAGTAAGATATTAGAGAGGTGAGTTAAATGTACAGAATGAATAGTGAAAGCAATAAAATTATTGAACAAGCACAAACTTTTGGTGCGGCAAGTGGTGGTTTAATTGGTACTGAACATTTGCTTTGTGCTATGGCTTATGTTGATGGCACTAATGTGCAAAACATACTTGCAAATGTTGGTTTTACAAAAGAGGATATAACTAAAGTTATAAGTTTAAAAAATATGGTTTCTTCAACTTATTTTAGTCCTCGTACAAAAAATATTCTTCAAAGAAGTGCTAGCCTTGCTGCAAATATAGGGTTAAACTATATAATGCCAGAGCATATTTTGGCAGTAATTTTGCAAGATGGGTCTTCTTATGCTTGCAGAGCCTTAGTTCAATTAGGCTGTGACGTAAATGCTTTGGCACTTGCTTTGTCAAATGCTATTAATAATAGTAATAATGTAAATATGTCTAATGACAATGATAATAATTTTGAGGTTGGCGAAAATAATGAGGCTGGTATAAAAGGACTTGAAAAATTAGGTGTTGATTTGACAAGCAAAGCGGAACAAAACAAACTAGACCCTGTTATTGGAAGACATGAGGAAATTGACAGAGTTATTCAGATATTATCAAGACGAACAAAAAATAATCCAGTTTTAATAGGTGAGGCTGGTGTTGGTAAATCTGCTATAGTGGAAGGTTTGGCTTTGGCAATAGTAAATGGAGACTGCCCAGAAATGCTAAAAGGCAAAAGAATTTTTAGCCTTGATATCTCAAGTTTGCTTGCTGGTACAAAATATCGTGGTGATTTTGAAGAGAGAATGAAAAATGCCATTGATACAATTAAAAAATCCGGTAATATAATATTGTTTATTGATGAGATTCATACTATGGTAGGTGCTGGTGGTGCTGAAGGTGCTGTAGATGCAGGCAATATATTAAAACCTATGCTTGCAAGAGGTGAATTGCAAACTATTGGTGCAACTACAATTGATGAGTACCGTAAGTATATAGAAAAAGACCCTGCTTTAGAAAGAAGATTTCAGCCTATTATAGTTAACCCTCCATCAGTGGAAGATACAATTACTATACTAAAAGGCTTACGTGATAAGTATGAGGCGCATCACCAAGTTATTATAAAAGACGAGGCAATTGAAGCCGCGGCAATACTTTCTGATAGATATATTAGTGACAGATTTTTGCCAGATAAGGCTATTGATTTGATAGATGAGGCAGCAAGCCGTATGAGAACACATAGCCAAGTTATGCCAAAAGAATTAAAAGAATTGGAAGAAGAAATTATTAAATGTAAAAGGCGAAAAGAAGACGCAGTAACAAAAGAGGATTATGCTGCTGCAAATACTTACAAAGTTGAAGAAGATAAATTGACTGCAGAGTTTAATAGTAAAAAAGATGTTTGGTCTCAAAATTCCAACAATACTGATTTGAGCATTGGCGAAGAGGAAATTGCACAAATAGTAAGTAGTTGGACTGGTATTCCAGTTGTAAAAATGACAGAAAGTGAGGCTGAAAGATTAATAAATCTTGAGGATATACTAAAAAAACGTGTAATTGGACAAGAAGAGGCAGTTACAAGTATTAGTAAGGCAGTAAGACGTGCAAGAGCAGGACTAAAAGACCCTAATAGACCAATTGGTTCATTTATTTTCTTGGGACCTACTGGTGTTGGTAAAACAGAATTGTGCAAGGCACTTGCTGAGGCAATGTTTGGTGACGAAAACCTTATGATAAGACTTGATATGAGTGAGTATATGGATAAAATTAATGTTTCTAAATTAATTGGTTCTGCTCCGGGTTATGTTGGTTTTGAAGAGGGCGGTCAACTTACTGAAAAAGTTAGAAGAAAACCATATTCAGTAATACTATTTGACGAAATAGAAAAGGCTCACCCAGATGTATTTAATCTTTTGCTTCAAATTATGGATGATGGTAGACTTACTGATTCTCACGGAAGAACTGTTTCTTTTAAAAATACTATCATTATAATGACAAGCAATATTGGTGCAAGCGAAATTGGCAAAATGAATTCATTAGGTTTTGGCGGAAATAGTTCTGAAATTAGCGAGGACGAATATGATGCTATGCGTGATAGACAACTTGAGGCATTAAGACAAACTATGAAACCAGAATTTATTAACAGAATTGACGATGTGATTATATTCCATAAATTATCTAAAGCAAACATATTGAGTATTTGTGATTTAATGGTGGATAGTCTTGCAAAAAGATTAAAGGAACAAGATATAAATATATCTGTTAGCGATAAGGCAAAAGAGTATATTGCTGAGCAAGGCTTTAATAGCGAATATGGTGCAAGACCATTAAGACGTAGTGTGCAAAAACTAATTGAAGATAAATTGTCAGACGAAATTTTGCGTGGTAGTATATCTATTGGAGATAATGTAAATATTGACTTTAAGGATGATAAATTGGTTTTTGAAAAACAATAATAAATATGTTAAATTAAATGTAAAAGGAGCGGCTTGCCACTCCTTTTACTGAATAATTAAGTAGTAGTCAAAAACAAATTGCAAATTAAGTAACAATATGATAAAAATAAAAATAATAGCGATTTTCAATGTAAAATTTATCTAAATAGTATAGTAATTCTATCCAAAATATGGTACAATATAATTGATAAAAATAATAAATTTTATCAAAATTACTAAATTAAGGGGGCAATAAAAATGCGTATTGAAATTATTGCAAAAAATTACAAACTTGGCGAAAAATTAAAAGAGATTATTGAGAAAAAACTTGATAAATTCTCAAGGTATTTTGAGGAAAATGCCACTGCAAAAGTTATTCTAAAACAAATTAATCAAGACAAAGATGCAATGGAAATTACCATAAACTTTGGTGGCGGTAAAATTATGAGAGCAGAAATTGTTTCTGATAATATGTATGATAATATAGATTTAATCCTTCCTAAACTAGAAAGGCAGGTTAGAAAATACAGAACTAAATTAGGCAAAAAAGTAAAAGAGAGTGCTTTTGATATGGAGGCATTGTATGAAAATACAGAACCAGTACCTGATTTATCTGTTGCAAGAGTAAAGGAAACTGAACTTAGAAAAATGTCTGTTAAAGATGCTATTGATGAAATGGAATTACTAGACCACTCTTTTTATGTATTTATTAATGAAGCAAATGAACTTGTAAATATAGTTTATAAACGTGCTGCAGGCGATGTTGGTCTGCTTGACTTGATTTATTAATTAATATTAACAATTACTATTGCACCTATCAAAAATATTGATAGGTGCGTTTTTTATTTTACATTTTATAAAAAAAGTGTCAGAAAAAGTATACTTTTTCTGACATACTTTTACTTGACTTTATTATTTAATTTATGTATAATATTTATATAAAGTAAGTTAATTTTTGCTAATTTTATAACTATAATTTATAAAAATTTCAAAAAACTAAAGTGTCAGAAAAAGTATACTTTTGCTGACATAATAAATAAATTGTAACTTTATAATCAATTTTAAATGGAGTAGAATATGAAAAAGAAATTGTTTTTAATTGTAGCAATTATAATTATTGCAGTGTTTGCTTGTATGACTCTTGTTGCATGTGGTGGCAATGATGGCAACTCTAGCAACAATGAATTTGTTGAGGGCGATGGCAATAATGGTGGTAATAATCAAGGTGAGGATAACAATGGTGGTAATCAAGATAACGAAAATATTGTTAGTCCAGATGCAACTCTTAAAGAATTTTTAGATGTTTGGCTAAAAAGTTCTCAAAAGTCGTTTTATCAACCTGCGTATGGCGATGCAACAATGGTGATTAATGGCAATATATATTGGCAATTTGATTTTGAAGATACTAAATATGTTGAAATTACTGGTAAAAATAAGGCTAATTACTTTTTTGGACCAAAAGGGAGTACTAATTTAGATAATTGGGAAATTATGAAACTAGAAACAATAGACGAAATATGCAATTCTGTTAACATTGAAGAAGAATATTTGCAAGAAGTTAATAGCCCTAAGGATATACTAAATTTTGCTTATAGTATTTGTTTTAATGATGCTGATTTGGATGTTGTTTTTGAAAAGAAAGGTGATTTATATATTGGAAAGCAAGGCACTGACTTTGAAAATTACACAATAAAAATTATTGATAAAGTTTTAACATTATCAATGGTTAATGAATTGAATGGCGAGCAACAATCTATGGATTTTATATTTACACTTGGCTCTGAACCAATTGAAATTCCAGAATTTTTAAGAGATGCGTTAGAAAATGGTGGAAATAACCAAGAGGAAAATAAAGTTATTACTAGTGAATTTTTTACAAAGTTTAATGTGGCAACTGACAAAAAATTTTGTTTGAAAAAAGATAATATTAATTGGGAAGTTGCAGTAATAGATAATAAGGTATCAACGGAACTAATTGATAATAATGTAAGACATTACCAAATAGCCGAATTTACTGAGGAATACTTAAATAATTATGCTTTAAGTAATGGTGTTTGGCAAGCATATCCTTATACGTATGACAAGGCTAGTTGCGATAATGCACCTGAACTTTTTAATGAAGGCATGGCTGAGGTATTTGATGTTACAGATTCTAGCGATTTATTAGAGGTTATTGAGGCTTCTTACAACATTGATAACTTAGAATATATTGATGGTAAATATACTGGAAAAGTTGGAACAATTCTTGAAGGTTTTATAATTATTGTTAGTAATAATGAATTAGTTTTTAAAAACGATGTAGTTGAGTTTACATATACTATTGGCGGTATACAAATAGATATTCCGCAAGAAGCATTAGATGCTATGGAAGAGTATTGGCAACAAGAGCAAGCAGCATAATATCTTATTTATGTGAAAGTGAGTAAAAATTGATAATAATTTTTATTAAAAAATTTTTAATATGCAGAGTTTAAGGCTCTGCATTTTTTTTGCAATAATCCTACAAAAATCGGTATTATTTTTAAAAATCTATTAATTTTTTGATTAGTTTTGCTAAGATATTTAAACTCAATAAAATTGTTTATAATACAATAACTAATGTAGTTTTTAGCGATGAAAATCTTATTCAATATAATAATTGGATTAAAATCTACAAACAATAAAAAACTTTATATAATGTAGCATTAAAAAATAATTTATTTAAATTATATAAAAACATTTGCATTATTATATGCTATATGCTATAATTGCAATAGCCAAAAATACACTTAACGCTGAAATCGTTCTCTGTGCTTTAATTAGTTTGAATGATTTAGGATGCGTAAGGAAGAAAAACAGGAGGATATTAAAATGGCAGTTGTAACTATGAAAAGCCTTTTAGAGGCAGGTGTACACTTTGGACACCAAACAAAAAGATGGAACCCTAAAATGGGTAAGTACATTTATGCAGCAAGAAATGATATTCACATTATTGACTTGCAAATCAGTGTTGGTCTAATTGAAGAGGCTTATGCTTTTGTAAGAGATGTTGCTAAAAGTGGTAAGGACATTTTATTTGTCGGCACTAAAAAACAAGCACAAGATGCAGTTCGTGAAGAGGCTGAAAGATGCGGTATGTTCTATATGAACAACAGATGGCTTGGTGGTACTTTGACAAACTTCAAAACTATCAAAACAAGAATTGATAGACTTAAGAAGATAGACCAAATGGAAGTAACTGGTGAGTTTGATTTATTGCCTAAAAAAGAAGTTGCTGGTCTTAAAGAAGAAAGAGAAAAACTAGAGGCTAACTTGGGCGGTATTAAAGAGATGAAAAATCTTCCAGGTGCTATGTTTGTAGTTGACCTAAAGAAAGAAGAAATTGCTGTTAAAGAAGCAAAAAGACTTGGTATTCCAGTTGTTGGTTTGGTTGATACTAACTGTGACCCAGAATTGGTTGATTATGTAATTCCTGGTAATGACGATGCAATTCGTGCTATCAAATTAATTGCTAGTGTTATTGCTAATGCGGTTATAGAGGCAAGAGAAGGTATTGCTTATGATGCAGAGGCTGCTGAGGCTGCTGCAGAAGCGGCTGCTAAAGAGGCAGAGGCTAAGGCTTTGGCAGAGGCAGAAGTTGCTGCTCCTGTTGAAGAGTAATTTTTAGGAGGTAATTTTTGTATGTTTACTAATAAAGATGTTATGGCTTTAAGAGCAAAAACTGGTGTAGGTATGATGGACTGCAAAAAGGCTTTGACAGAGGCTAATGGCGATATGGAAAAGGCTATTGAATTACTTCGTGAAAAAGGAATGGCTACTGCAAGCAAAAGAGCAGATAAAATTGCTTCTCAAGGTATTGTATATGCTATGACTAAAGGTAATGCAGGTGTTTTAGTTGAAGTTAACTGTGAGTCAGATTTCGTTGCTCGTGGTGAGCAATTTAGTGACCTTGCAAAAACAGTTGCTAACTATATTATTGATAACAATGTTGAAAATATTGATGCTTTAAACAATGCTCAAGCCATTAATGATTTAGTTCATGAGGCAATTGCTAAAATTGGTGAAAAAATTAATGTTAGAAGATTTGCTAAATTTAATGGCAATGTAACAAGTTATATTCACATGGGTGGTAAAATTGGTGTTATGCTTGAGAGTACATGTTCTGAAGATGTTGCTCACGATGTTGCACTTCAAATTGCCGCTGCAAACCCACTTTATCTTGCAAAAGAGGATGTTCCTACTGAGGCTTTAGATAAAGAAAAAGAAATTTTACGTGCTCAAGCATTAAATGAAGGTAAACCAGAGGCTATTGTTGACAAAATGGTAGTTGGTAGAATTAACAAATATTATAAAGATGTTTGTTTGTTGGAGCAACCATTTGTTAAAGATGGCGAAAAAGCAGTTAAAAACATTTTAGATGGTAGCATTTCTGCATTTGTTCGTTATGAAATGGGCGAAGGTTTGGAAAAGAAGAGCGAAGATTTAGCAAGCGAAGTTCAAGCACAAATTGATGCTCAAAAGAAATAATTTTTCAAAAAAATAAAATTAAGGGAACACTTTTTCTGTTCCCTTTTTTTAAGGTATAGGATATTTAGTAAAAATTTTATTAAAATTGAAATAATAAGGTATAAAGGTAAATAATTTACTTGCAAAGTATATTTAATAAGGAGAAAACAATGGCAAAATATAAAAGAGTAATAATAAAATTAAGTGGTGAGGCTTTGGCTGGAGAAAAAGGATTTGGACTAGATGAGTCAGTTATTGATTATGTAGTAAAACAAATCAAAAAAGTTGCAAATGATGGTGTTGAAGTTGGTATTATCATTGGCGGAGGTAACTTTTGGAGAGGTAGACAAGGTTCTAATATGGATAGAACTACTGCTGACCACATGGGTATGCTTGCAACAGTTATAAACTCACTTGCTATGCAAGATGCACTTGAAAAACATGGTGTTGCTTGTAGAGTTCAAACTGCACTTACTATTACAAGAGTAGCAGAACCTTATATTTTGCGTAAGGCTATGAGACACTTAGAAAAAGGCAGAGTTGTTATTTTTGCATGTGGTACAGGTAATCCTTATTTTAGTACAGATACTGGCGCAGCACTAAGAGCAGCGGAAATTGGTGCAGAGGCTTTATTGCTTGCTAAAAATGTAGATGGTATTTATGATTCTGACCCTAAAAAGAACCCAGATGCTAAAAAGTTTGATGAAATTGCTTATATTGATGTAATTAAAAAAGGCTTGAATGCAATGGATACAACTGCAATTAGTTTGTGTATGGAAAATAAAATTCCTGTTATTGCTTTTGCTTTATCTGAAGAAGATAGTATCCTTAAAGCAGTTAACGGCGAAAAAATTGGTACAATTATTAAATAAATTATATTTTAATTGATTTTTGTTGTTAATTTTTAATTGGTTAGTTTAAATTGTAAAATACTCTTGATTTTACTTTTAGATTAATGTATAATAGTGCTAAAGAGAATAAATATAAATATGAGGTGAAATTATGGCTTACGAAAGTATGGAAATATTAGAACTTTTTGATGAGTTTGAAACTAAAATGGACAAATGTATCAATAATTTAAAAAATGAATTTGCAAGTATGAAAGCAGGCAGAGCAAATGCTCATATATTGGATAAAATTACAGCCGATTATTACGGAACAGAAACACCTATTAATCAAATGGCAAATATTAGTATACCAGAGGCTAGGCTTTTAGTTATTTCACCTTGGGATGCAAGTTGCGTTAAGGCTATTGAAAAAGCAATTACTGCTGCAAATATTGGTATAACTCCAAATAGTGATGGCAAAGTTATTCGTTTGGTTTTTCCAGAACTTACTGAGGAACGTCGCCGTGATTTAGTTAAACAAATTAAATCAACTAGCGAAAACTGTAAAGTTGTTTTAAGAAACGCAAGACGTGATATTAACGAACAAGTTAAAAAGATGAAAAAAGACTCTGCAATTTCTGAAGATGACTGTGCAATTTACGAAAAGGATGTTGACAAAAAATTGGCAGAACAAGTTGCTATAGTTGAAAAAATAACTAGCGATAAAGAAAAAGAGGTTATGAGTGTTTGATAAAAGAAGTTATATAGGTATGCCATTTGATGAGGCAAAAGAAGCACTGCAAAATATGGGATATACTGTGTACGAAACTGAAAATACTCAAGACGATAGACATAAGTACGATACAAAACTAGTTGTAAGAGTAGATATTAAGGATAAAATTGTTACCTTGATTACAGCAAAGTTTTTGATGAATATTTAAAGATAGCATTTTTTGCTATCTTTTTTTATGAGTTTTATATAAAAGGTTTGTGCTTTTAAGAATAATTATTATAAAATTTATATATTTTATATACTAAATGGTGCATAATTAATTTATCCTCTTGATTATTTTTGTTAAAAGTAGTATAATTATATTGTTTAGATTAATTTGTTATTAACTAACATTTTTTAATTAAAGTTGAGGTTTTATGGAAGAATTAAAAATACCTAAGCACATTGCTTTTATTATGGACGGCAATGGCAGATGGGCAAAAAATAAGCATTTGCCAAGAAGTGTTGGACACAGAGAAGGTGTAACTAGCATGCGAAGAGTAGTGGAGGCTTGTTATGAAAAAGGTGTGCAAGTTGTATCTTTTTATGCGTTTAGTACAGAAAACTGGTCACGTCCTAAAGAAGAAATAAAAACTTTGTTTAGTATGCTTGAAAAATTTGCTAAAAGTGAAATACCTAAATATGCTAAAAGAAACTTTATTATAAGATGTATGGGTAATTTATCCGAACTTCCTGATAATGTAAGAATTGCTTTGGAAAGTAATATGAAATTATGTGACGGCAATGATGGAATGGTGGTAAACTTGGGTATAAATTATGGCGGAAGAGACGAAATAGTTTATGCTGTTAAAAAGTTAATAGATAAAGGGCTTGAAGTAAATAAACAAAATATATCCAGCAATTTGTACACAGCGGATATTCCTGACCCGGATTTGATGGTTAGGTCTAGTGGAGAAGTAAGGTTATCTAATTTTATGTTATGGCAGTTATCGTATTCTGAAATGTTGTTTTTGGATACATTGTGGCCAGATTTTGATGGAAAAACTGTTGACGAAATTATAAAACAATATAATAAAAGAGACAGAAGGTTTGGGAGGGTTTGATATGATAAAAAGAATTATTACAGCAGTTATTATGCTTGCAGTAATTTTATCATGTGTTTTTTGGTTAAGAATGTATTCGCTAATAATAACAGATTTGCTAATTATGGCATTTGCTATTGTTGGCGGTTATGAAATGTATAAAAGTTTAAAAAAGAAAAGTATTAATAAAGCAATAATAGAAGTAAGTGATGGTAGCATAAGAGTAAAAGAATTTAAATTACAACCTATGCTTTTACCAATTATTATTTGTATGGTAATTATTTATCCATTAATATACTTTTTTAGCGAGTTAGGTTTAGTTATAACTTTGGCTACTTGTACAATTATAAGTTTAATTATTTTGGTAATAAAGCACGAAAAATATAATATTGCAGATGTTGGTGCTACTGTATTTAATATGGTTTATCCAATTTTAATAATGAGTATATTGGTTATAATGAACCATAGTTCAATGGGACTATTTAGTATTTTTTCTACCTTTGCAGTAGTTGTTATGACAGATACTATGGCATATTTTATAGGTGTAACTTGCAAAGGTCCAAAATTATGCCCAAAAATTAGCCCTAAAAAAACTATAAGCGGTGCAGTAGGTGGAGTTATTGGCGGTATTTTAGGTATGGTAATATCTTACTTAATGTTTTGCCAATTTAACTTATTTAGTTATATGCCAAACGAATTAAATAGCATATTTGCAAATATCCCATTAAATTTAGCAGTATTGTTGCCATTGGGTGCAATTTGCAGTGTTATTGCAGAATTTGGAGATTTAGCAGCAAGTATTATAAAAAGAAAAATTGGAATAAAGGACTATGGAAATCTATTCCCCGGACATGGTGGTGTTATGGATAGAATAGATAGTTTTTTGGCAGTTATTCCAGTAATGTATATGGTTTTTGCTGTTATAGAATTTTCATTAAATATTGCTTAATATAAGTAAAAACCCTTTGAAAATCGAGATTAATTGTTGTAAATTGACAAATTTTAAAAAATAAAACATAATCTATTGTGATAAATGAGGAAGTATGAAAGAAATAATTATTTTAGGCTCAACTGGGTCAATAGGAAGACAAACTCTTGACATAGTTAAAACATATCCTAATTTATTTAGAGTTGTTGGTATGTCCTGCAATTCTAATATCCAATTGTTTAATAAACAAATAGCCGAATTTAAACCACAATATGTGTTTGTCAATGATAAGTCAGCACGAGAAAAGTGCGAACTAAATGGTGCAGTAATGTTAGGCTCTAGCGAGGAATTAGTTTCTGTGCCTTTAGGTAGTATTGTTGTTACTGCAATGGTGGGAATAAGCGGATTACTACCAACAATTTGTGCAATTAAGGCTGGCAAAGATATTGCCCTTGCAAATAAGGAAACATTAGTTGCTGGCGGTGATTTAGTAATGGCTTTAGCAAAAGAGAAGGGAGTAAATATTTTTCCAGTTGACTCTGAGCATAGTGCTATATGGCAGTCAAGCAATTATGGCAAGGCAAAGGATATAAAAAATTTGATTTTGACTGCAAGTGGTGGTGCTTTTAGAGGTAAAACAAAAGAGCAATTGCTTAATGTTAAAGCAAGTGACGCATTAAAACACCCTACTTGGAATATGGGCGCTAAAGTTACTATTGATAGTAGTACTTTAATGAACAAAGGTCTTGAGATAATAGAGGCAAAACATCTGTTTAATATGCCTGCTGAAAAAATTAGTGTAGTTATTCATAAACAAAGTATTATTCATAGTTTGGTTACATATAATGATAATAGTGTTATAGCGGAATTATCTTATCCAGATATGCGTATTCCTATTCAATTAGCACTAACTTATCCGCTAAAAATCGGTACTAAATTGCCGGAATTGGATTTGACATCTGTTGGTAGTTTGACTTTTGAAAAACCTGATTTAAATGTTTTTCCTTGTCTTGAAATTGCTATGCAATGTGCAAAAAAAGGTGGATATTATCCTTGTATTATGAACGGGGCAAATGAAATAGCGGTAGAGGCTTTTTTACATGATAAGATAGGGTTTTATGATATACCGGATATAATAGATAACACACTTGCTAAAGTTGAAGTTAAAAATGAAATTACATTGGATGGCATTTTTGAAGTTGATTTGCTAGCAAGAAATATTGCAAAACAATTATTGCAAAAGTAAATATATTTGCATAGTTATTTGATTTTAAGGAGATTTATGGGGTTGATTTTAACGGCAGTTACTTTTGGTGAAGTAATGAAATGGGTAGGCTACGTTATAGTAGCACTTTTATGCCTAATGTTTATGATAGTAGTTCATGAGTATGGTCACTTTATTGTGGGCAAACTGCTTGGCTTTAAAATAGATGAGTTTGCCGTTGGATTTGGTCCTGCAATAGTAAAGTATAACAGAAAAAAATCAGGAATTATATTTTCGTTAAGATGTTTACCTCTTGGTGGGTATTGTGCTTTTCATGGTGAAACTTCTACTACAGATGAGCCACCAAAAAAAGACGATTTTAATTATCATAAGCCTTGGAAGAGGATACTTGTTTTTATTGCTGGTGCTGGTTTTAACCTTTTATCTGCAGTAGTGCTTTGTACAATATTTTTTATGACTTATGGTGAAATGATGCCAAAAGTTTCTGCTGTTTATCAATTTGAAGATAGCAGTATTGAACAAAACTTGCAAGTGGGGGATATTATTATTGCAGTTGATGGAAAAAGTTTGTATACTACCTCTGTTCCTAACGATTTGGTTAACAAAATTAATAAGTTTGAGGATAATATAAACGTGACGGTAATACGTTATGGCGAAAAAATAGATATTATTGTCCGCCGTGGTGAATATGTTAGTCAAACCGCAGAGGGGGAGACTAATAGAGTTACTGGTATTGGTATAATGATAGGTGAGTATGTAGGATACAGGTTTGATTTTGTTACTGCGCTTGGTAGGTCATTTGTATTTATTGTCAAACTATTTGGTACAATTTTTGTAACAATAGGTAGTGTGTTTACCGGACTGCTGGGAGTAGGTGAGGCAATGGGCGGTACGGTTACTGCAATACAACAAATGGCAATGGTATCTCAATTAGGGTTTAGGGGAGTTTTGTTTGCAGTTTGTGCATTGTCTGCCAATATTGCAATTATGAATTTGTTACCTATACCTGCACTTGATGGCTCACATGTTGTGTTTACATTAATTGAGTGGGTAAGAGGCAAACCTATTAACCGAAAAGTGGAAAATATTATTCATACAGTTGGACTTATTAGTTTGTTTTTGCTAGCAATTATATTGGATATAGTGCATTTTGTAACGGTAACATAAAGGTGCAAAAGATTAAATTTGTATAAATATTAGGTGAAATATGAGAGTTAAAATAGGTAATATATACATTGGTGATGGCGAAAAAATTGCTATTCAGTCAATGTGCAATACAAAAACAACAGATATTGATGGAAGTATAAAGCAGATATTGCAGTTAGAGAAATATGGTTGTGATATTGTAAGGCTTACAGTACCAGATATGCAAAGTGCAGATGCCTTGAAGGAAATTATAAAGGCAGTGCATATACCAGTTGTTGCGGATATACATTTTGATTATAAACTAGCAATTGCATCTTGTGATAGCGGGGCAAGCAAAATTCGCATTAACCCGGGCAATATTGGTGATGAAAGCAAAGTTAAGTATGTTGCAGATTACTTGAATGAAAGACAAATACCTATTCGAATTGGGGTAAATGGTGGTTCGTTAGAAAAACAATATAAACATTTGCCACTAGCGGAGGCAATGTGCAAAAGTGCTTTGGGGCATGTGGCATTGCTAGAAAAATATAATTTTTACAACACAATAATATCCGTAAAATCAAGTGATGTTAGAACAAGTGTTGAGGCATATAGACTGCTTAAAAAGTCTTGTGATTATCCTTTGCATGTGGGCATAACCGAAGCGGGAATTTATGAAAAAGGCGTAATAAAATCTGCAATTGGTATAGGTAGTCTTTTGCTTGACGGAATTGGTGATACAATAAGAGTAAGTTTATCTGACGAACCGTACAAGGAAGTTGTTATTGCAAAGGAAATATTAAATAGTTTGGACTTAGGCGACCCACATGTTGAAGTAATAAGTTGTCCAACTTGCGGAAGAACTAATATAGATGTTGCAGGACTTGCGCAAACTGTAGTGGCTGCAACAAAAAACATAAAGAAGTCTGCTAAAATTGCTGTAATGGGTTGTGTTGTAAATGGACCTGGTGAGGCATCAAGATGTGATTTTGGTATTGCAGGTGGCAAAGATAAATCTGCAATTTTTGTAAAAGGACAAGTTGTAAAAACAATAAAAAATGAAGATTTGATAAAAGAGATTTTGCAACTAATTGCTAAACTTTAATTGCAAAAATCAACAAAAAATCGGTATTAAAATAAATTTTGGATTAAGTTAAAAGAGGTATACTGTGGAATTTTTGGATAAATTAAATGAAATGACAAATGGAAAATTTAGTTATTTAAAAGTAAGTGAGGTAGAAATACAAAAGAAACCACCTATAGTAAAAATAAATTTTTTGTTGCCTTATGATATTTTGGATAGTATGCAAGAGGAAGACAAAAATATCATTTATGAAAATGTGGTAAAATTGTTGCCAGAATCTATGCAGGTGGAAGTTACATATACTAAATCATTTATTAATGAAGATGTTGTAAAAAAATATGTATTGAGTTATTTTAAAGAAAAACATCCTACAGTTTTGGTTGAAGATAGCGAAATTGAAATAAAAATTACAAATGGTATTGCTTTTGTTAAAATTAATTTAAAATCAATGTTTTACGATTACTTTAAATCAATGGACTTAAACGGAAGTATGACTACTTATATGTCTCATAAAATGTGCAATGAAATGCGACTAGAGATTTGTGATAGCAAAAAAGATTTGAATTTGGATACAGACCTTGCAACTGAAGATTCTATTACAATAATAAGTAGAAGAATAAGAACTGATAATCATGAAAGAATCGTCGGCAAAGCAATTGCTGTAAAGCCTAGATATATTGTGGATAGTAAAGATGTGGAAGATAATGCAGTTTATGCTGGTGAAGTAATAGAATTTAAACGTAACGAAAGCAAAAAAACTGGCAACTCTTATTATGTTTTTAAAATAAATGACACTACTGGCAACTTGGTTTGCAAGGCTTTTGCAAAATATCAAGGTGAGGGAGATTATGACAGAATAACTATTGGGGACGAAGTTATTGTGCAAGGCAGAAAAGATTTGGACACTTTTTTGCACGATAGTGTGCTTTTGTGCTCTAATGTTAGCAAATGCACAATTGATAAGTCTAGTATTATTTTGAAGGAAGATTTAAAAAGTACTCCACTTAAATATGTTGCTGTTCACCCAGAGCCTTTTGTAGATTATGTGCAAGACGATTTGTTTTCTACTGGCGAGGAAGAATTAGTACCTCAATATTTGTTAGGAAAATCTTTTGTAGTGTTTGATTTTGAAACTACTGGACTAGATGTAACCGACGAGGCAATAGAACTTGGTGCTGTAAAAGTAACTGATGGCAAAATTATGGAAACATTTTCTACTTTTATTAATCCTCATATACCAATACCTGCAAAAATAACTGAACTTACATCTATTACAGATGCAGAAGTAAAAAATGCTCCTGATATGTCAGACGTAATTGCAGATTTTTATAAGTTTAGTGAAAACTGTGTGCTAGTTGCTCACAATGCTCAGTTTGATAAAAAATTTGTAGATAAATATGCAAAAATTAATGGTTACTTGTTTGCAAATAGAGTTATGGATACTATAGATATGGCAAAAAAGAGTGTGCTTTGCAAAAACTATAAGTTAGGCACTTTGTGTGACTATTTTGGAATTAGCCTAGAGGGCGCTCATAGGGCAGTTAATGATTGCTTGGCAACTGCAAAATTGTTTATAGAACTTGTTAAACTTGGCAAGTTTTAAATAACATAGTAGTAATTTTAATGGCAAATTTAAAAGTCATTAAATTGCCTATAAACTTGGTAAAATATATGTGCTATTAAAAATAAATAATAATTTTAATAAAAAGCATAAAAATTGCTTGCATTTATTGCAGGATAGTGTTATACTACTATTGTAATAGACTTAGCATCTAAGGAGTGGTTGAACCACTCCTTAATGTTTACGGAGGATATATGTCAAAAGTTATAGATTTGGTGGAAAGCAATATTACCAAAGCAGTTGAAGACTTGGGTTATGAAATTGTGGAGATTACTTATAAAAAGTATTTAGGTGATATGAATTTGACTATATTTATTGATAAAGATGGTGGTGTTGATTTGAATGGTTGCGAACTTGTGCATAAAACCATTGACCCTATCTTGGATGAAATTGACCCAACAAATGGGGAGAAATATATTTTGAATGTATCTTCACCAGGTATTGATAGACCTTTAAAAACTGAACGTGATTATAAAAGAAATATGGATACAGAAGTAAACGTTTCACTTTTTGAAAAAGTTGGGGATTTAAAAAAGTTTGTAGCAATTTTGCGTGGGTATGATTTACAAAAAGGTATAATTACAGTTGAATATAAGGAAAACGATATTGATTTGGAAATAAAAAATATTGCCTTAATTAAACCGGAAATTAAATTTTAATAAAAATAAACCATAGATAAAATTTTTGATAATTTGTGGAGGAATATATAAAATGGTTAATAAAGATTTTTTTGCAGCATTAAATGAATTGGAAAAGGATAAGAGAATTGATAAAGCAACTTTTCTAGAGGCTTTGGAGGCAGGCTTGGTTTCTGCATTCAAAAGAGAAACAGGCGAGGCAAGACCTATGACTGTTAAATTGAATGAAAACAGATTTGAAATTAAAGTGTTTGCTTACAAAACAGTTGTTGAAGAAGTAACTGAGCCTGATAAGGAGATTTTACTTAGTGACGCAAAAGAAATTAAAAAGTCTTATAAAGTTGGTGACTGGGTGCTATGGGATGTAACACCTAAGGATTTATCAAGAATTGCAACTCAAACTGCAAAACAAGTTATTATGCAAAGATTAAACGATGCTAGAAAAGAGCGCGTTATGACAGAAATGACTGATAGAGAGGGTGAAATTGCAAACGCACAAGTTATTAAAGTTGATGGAGATATTGTTTATCTTGAAATTTTAAGCACTCAAATGACAGCAATCATGTCTGGTGCGGATAAAGTTGCAAACGAAAAATATCTACCAGGACAAATGCTTAAAGTATATGTTAAAAATACAAGAACAAATACAAGAGGTCCACAAGTTATCGTTTCTAGGTCTGTTGCAGGATTAGTTAAAAGATTGTTTGAAATGGAAGCACCAGAAATTAAGAGCGGTGACATTGTTATAAAAGGTATTGTTAGAGATGCTGGTAATCGTACTAAAATGGCAGTACATAGTGACAATGCTAATATTGATGCTGTTGGTGGTTGTATTGGACAAAAAGGTGTTAGAATTAACGAAGTTGTACGTGAACTTAATGGCGAAAAAGTTGATATTATTCGTTGGAGTGAAAATCCACTTGAGTATATTGCAAGAGCATTAAGTCCTGCACAAGTAATTAGCATTACTCAAGAAGACGATAAAACAGCAAGAGTTATTGTGCCAGATGACAAATTGTCACTTGCAATTGGTAAAGGCGGTCAAAATGTTAGACTTGCTGCAAAACTTACAGGTTGGAAGATAGATGTTAAGTCTTACTCTCAAGCAGTTGAGGACGGAATTGTTGATAGCATAGAGGAGTAAAAAGTGGTAAAAAAAATTCCTATGCGTATGTGTATTGTTTGCCATAATATGGTTGACAAACGAGAGTTAATAAGGATAATAAGAAATAAAGACGGGGAGTATTCGCTAGATACTACACTAAAGGCAAATGGTCGTGGTGCGTATATTTGCAATAATCCTGAGTGCTTTGCAAAAATGATAAAAACAAAAGCATTAAATAAGGCTTTTAAGGAAAATATTCCACAAGAAGTGTATGGAAAAATTCAAGGAGAATATGATAAATACTACAAAAATTAAGTCTTATATTGGGTTTGCAATAAAAATGCGAAAGGCGACTTTTGGTGTGGATGGAATAAAAACATGCAGACATAAAATATATATTGTATTGTATGATGAAAGTCTTGCAAGTAATTCGCGTAAAAAACTTAGTGATTTTTGCTTAAATAATAATATTAAACATTGTTTGCTTGATTTTAGTTTAAGCGAACTTACTAAAAGGTCTAATGTTAAAGCAGTTGCTATTGAAGACGAATCTTTAGCAAGTGCAATCAGCAAATGTATGGAGGTGCAACATGAGTGATATTAAAGAGGTTATTGGTAAAGTTAATGGTATGCCTGTACTAAAGGAGAATACTATTATTGCTTTGCAAAAGGATATTAGAGATTTAAAAAATTTAATGAGGTCTATTGAAGGCAGAATGCAACAAAAAAAGATGGAGATTAAAGAAAAAGATGCTCCACCAGTTGTTGAAATCCCTGATATTCCGGTAAACTTGCCAGAAGAGCCAAAAGAAGTTGTTGCTCCTACTCCTGTTGCTAGTAAGGAAGAAATTAAACCTGTTGAACAACCTGCAACCGAAGTTAAAGAAAATGTGTCTGTTGAAGAAAAAACTCCAGCAGATACTAATCCTGCACCTGTTGTTACAGAAAAACAAGCGGAAGCCCCTAAGAAAAATGTTTTTGTGCCAAGAGATGATAGGCAAAATAATAGGAATAATAAGCAGTTTGATAATAGAAATAGGGATAATAACAAAGGCGGACGCGAGTTTAATAGGGACGGAAAGCCTAATTTTAATAGAGATAATAAAGATAAAAACTTTAATAGAAATGACAAAGGTGGTAGACCATTTAATAAAGATGGTAAAAAAGATAACTTTGGTAAGTTTGACCCACCACCAATTGCCACTCCTATGAAAGAAAATACCCAAAAGAAAAAGAAAACTTTTGAAAAAGACGACAATAAAAAACAACTTAATAAACGTACTTTAATAAAAAAAGGGTATGTTGAAAATGGTTATGATAATTATGACGATGATGGTGTTGTAAGAATTCATAAACAGAAAAAAGCAAAGAAAGCAAGCGATTTTACTCCAAACACTGTTAAAATTGAGCATGCTGTTGTTGAAACTCAAATTATACCTATTAAGACTTTAGCAGAAAAAATTGGTATTCAAGGAGCGGAAATTGTTAAAAAATTGTTTTTGCTTGGACAAATGTGCAATGTAAATGGCAATATTGATTTTGACACTGCAGAATTGGTTGCAATGGATTATGGTATTACTTTGGAGTATAAACCACAAGAAACTGCAGAAGATATATTACAACAAACAGTGCTTGGTCATGCTGTAGATGGTGAAGTTGTAAAAAGACCGCCAGTTGTTACAATTATGGGACACGTTGACCATGGTAAAACTTCATTGCTTGACTATATTCGTAAATCTAAAGTAGCAAGTGGTGAGGCTGGTGGAATTACTCAACATATTGGCGCTTACACAATTGAATTAAATGGTGAACCAATAACTTTCCTAGATACTCCAGGACACGAAGCCTTTACCTCTATGAGAAAAAGAGGTGCAATGGTTACAGATATTGCAATTATAGTTGTGGCTGCAGACGATGGTATAATGCCACAAACTGTTGAGGCCATCTCTCACGCAAAAGAGGCGGGAGTTGAAATTATGATAGCCATTAACAAAATGGATAAAGCACATGCAAACCCAGATAAAGTTATGGAAGAAATGGGCAGATATGACTTAGTTCCTGAGGCTTGGGGTGGTACAACAATGGTTTATCCAGTTAGTGCAAAAACTGGTATGGGTGTTGATGATTTGCTTGAGGGCATATTGTTGCTTGCAGAGTATAAGGAACTTACTGCTGTTAAAGACTGTCCTGCAAGCGGTACTATTATTGAGGCTAGACTTGATAAAGGTGTTGGTCCAGTTGCAACTTGCTTAATACAACAAGGTACTTTAAATGTTGGTGACTATATAGTTGCAGGTACTGTTGTAGGTAAAGTTAGAGCACTATTAGATAACAATAGCAAACAAATTAAGTCTGCAGGTCCTAGTATTGCAGTATCAATTCATGGTTTGTCAGAAGTGCCAAATGCTGGTGACCAATTGATAAGTGTAGAAGACGAAAAACTTGCTAAAAAAGTTGCGCAAGAAAGATATAATAAAGAACGTGAAGAGATGCAACGTAAAAGTGATGCACGTAGCCTTGACGATATGTTTAAAGGTGCTAGCAATGGTGAGAGAAAATCTCTTGGTATCATTATTAAAGGTGATGTACAAGGTTCTGTTGAGGCTGTTAAACAAGAGTTTATCAAACTTGGCGAGAGTGTTGCAGACGAAAATGTTGTTATTACAATTATTCATGCAGGTGTAGGTGCAATAAATGAATCTGACGTTATGCTTGCAGATACTGGTAATGCAGTTATTGTTGGTTTTAATGTTAGACCAGACCCTAAAGCACGTGCTTTAGCCGAAAAGAATGGTGTAGATATTAAGATTTACCGCGTTATTTATGATGCTATTGACGATATTCAAAAAGCACTTAAAGGTATGCTTGACCCTATTTTCCGTGAGGAAGAACTTGGACATGCAGAAGTACGTGAGACATTTAATATCACAAAAGTTGGTACTATTGCTGGTTGCTATGTTACAGATGGTAAGATTTTAAGAAATGCTAAATTTAGATTAATTCGTGATAACGTAGTTGTATTTGAGGGTAGTATTTCTTCTATGAAACGTAACAAGGACGAGGCAAAAGAGGTTGCAAGTGGCTATGAGTGTGGTATTGGTCTTGCAGGTTTTAATGATATTAAAATTGGAGATATCATTGAGGCATTTATTTTGAAAGAGGAAGAGAGATGAGCAATAGAATAGAGCGAATAAATGCAGAAATCAAAAAGCAACTTGCGCCTATAATAAGCGAAGATTTGTCTGACCCAAGAATTAAAGGTTTGGTTAGTATTGTAAAGGTAGATACTGATAGTGACTTATCTGTTTGCAAAGTATATTTAAGTGTTTTAGGCGCTGATGGGGCTGAAAAACAAGTGGTTGACGCAATTCAAAATGCGGAAGGTTATATAAAAAATATACTAAAAAAACGCATAATTTTAAGAAGTATGCCAGAGTTAAGGTTTTATCTTGATGACAGCATAACTTATGGTATAAAAATAAGTCAAATTTTAAACGATATTAATAACTAATTTTAAAACTAAGTTATATAAATATTGCTAATTGCAATAATTATATATATTTTGTTAAAAATTAAAAATACTAAATTGCAGAGGTGGATATGGACTATCAAAATGTTATTTCAGAGATAAAAAGAGCAAAAACTATTGCTATAATTTCTCATGTTAATCCCGATGGAGATACTGTCGGCTCCTCTCTTGCAATTTTTAAAGCACTTGAAATGTATGGCAAAAAACCATACATTTTTTGCGATGACCCTATTAGTGGCAAAATTAGTATTTTAGCCGGGGCAGAAAATTATAATAAAGATAGAGCGGATAAGTACGATTTATCAATTGCTGTTGACTGCGCAGATATGGAAAGAATGGGTAACAGCATTGCTGAATTTAAAAGAGGCAGACGTAAAATGGTTATTGACCACCATAAAACTAACCGAAAATATGGTGATGTTAATTTGCTAGATATAAATGCTGCTGCATCTGCACAAGTTGTTACTTTTTTGCTTGATGAAATGGGATTATTAAATGCAGAAATAGCAAAATTACTTTATAGTGGTTTGGTTACTGATAGTGGTGGATTTAGTTTTTCTAGTGTTACAACTGAAACTATGATAGCCGCAAGCAAACTATTAAAATTTGACATAAAAGCACACGAAATAAATGAGCATTTTTTGAAAAAAATAAAAATGAATATTTATAAGTTAAAGGCTAGAGTATTGGAAAAGGCTAAATTTTATGACAACAACAGCATAGGAATTATTACTTTTATGCAAAGTGATTTTGATGCAACTGGCACAGATACAACTTGTACTGAAGGTATAATTAATAACATTATTAATGTAATTGGTATAAAAGTAGCAGTGGCTATTAGTGAAGTTGGTGACAAAAACTTTAAAGTTAGTGTTAGAACTGGCGATGATTTTGATAGTAGTAAAATTGCTCTTGTATTTGGTGGTGGCGGTCATAAAAATGCTGCTGGCTTTAGAGTAAATGGTTTTTACGAAGATGTGGAAGAAAAGATTTTAAAGGCGGTGCGTGACGAGATATGTTAGGCATTATAAATATATTAAAGCCGACTGGTTGGACATCTTCTGATGTTGTAGTAAAAGTCAAACATATTTTAAAAGATTATACTTGTGATAAAAAAATTAAGGTTGGACATTTAGGCACGTTAGACCCAGCGGGTAGTGGAGTTTTGCCTGTTTGTTTTGGTAGTGCTACTAAGTTGTTTGATTATTATGTAGGTATGGACAAGTGTTACAGAACTACATTTTGTTTTGGAAAAACTACAGATACATTAGATTCTTTTGGTAAAGTAACTGCCACCTGTGATAAAATACCTTTGCTAGACGAGATAAAGTCAAAAATGGGTTTATTTATTGGCAGTATTAGCCAATTGCCACCAAAATATTCGCGTATTAGTGTTGGCGGGGTACGTGCCTGTGATGCTGCAAGAGACGGAAAGGAAATTGATTTAAAACCAAGACAAGTTGAAGTTTATAGTATTGATATATTAGGCTATGATAATGGAACTTTAAAATTGGATATACATTGTTCAGGTGGTACATATATAAGGAGTATTTGTAGAGACTTAGCAAAAGAATTGGGAACTATGGCATATATGTCTAGCATAATAAGACTGCAAAACAAAAATTTTTGTATAGAAGATGCTGTTACTATTGATGAGTTTAAACAAAATATAGAAGGTAGCATTATTACAATAGAAAAATTGTTTTGCGACTTGCCAAAAGTTGATATATGTGGCACAGAACAAAGTAAACTTTTAAATGGTGTAAAAATAAATAAAAGAAATATCAAAGGCGATTATATTACAATGATTAATAACAAAGTTTTTGGTATTTGTTGCGACGGAAAAGATAATTTAGAGGTTAAAGTTAGACTATGGAATTAATTGATTTCAGTGATAAAAGTGATAAGCCAATATGTCTTGCACTAGGGTACTTTGATAGTGTACATAATGGGCATAAAATTTTGCTTGACGAGTGCGTAAAAAGTGGTTTTACTCCAGCAGTATTTACCTTTAAAAATAACCCACAAAGTGCAATTTCTGGAATGACTAAGCAGTGTTATACATTTACAGAAAGAGTGCAAATCTTTGCGAAAATCGGTATTAAATTGGTAATAAGCAGTGTTTTTGACAAAGATTTTATGAATATGCGTGGCTATGAATTTTTGGATAAATTGTGCAAAAACTTTAATGTAAGAGAAGTAGTTTTTGGTACTGATTATACTTGCGGTGTAAAAGCAGAATATAGCGTGGAAGATGTAAAAAATTATTTTAAAAATATAGGTGTTAGTGTAAAAATAATAGATTTGTTAAAGAATGAAAAAGGCAAAATTGCATCTAGGCAAGTAAGAGAATTATTGACTGAAGGCAAAATAGAACAAGTGAATCAAATGTTGCCATATCCTTATTTTACAATTGGTATAGTGGAAAAAGGTAGAAATGTTGGTGGTAGTATAGTAGGTTATCCAACTGCAAACATATCTTATCCTGAGGATAAAATACAAATAAAGGCTGGTGTTTATAAAACACATATCACTATTGATAACAAAATTTATTTGGGATTAACAAATGTGGGGGCACATCCTACTTTTGACGACTATAACTTTAATTTAGAGAGTTTTGTTATAGATTTTGAAGGCGATTTGTATGGTAAACAAATAAAAATAGAGTTTTTTGAATATTTTAGAGGAATATCTAAATTCAACAATGCAGATGAATTGAAAGCACAAATAGATAGCGATTTTAAAAGAGTGCTTAGTGATAAATTAAGATAAATATTAAGAGGTGCGTTATGATTAAATTTGGACCTAGTGGTACAGGTAGTTTGTTTGAAGAAGAGGGGTTTGCAAAAACTATTGATGTGCCTGCTTGGCTAAAAAGCAAAGGACTTGATTTATATGAATATTCTTTTGGAAGAGGGGTTCGTATGAGTGAGGAAACCGCTAAAATTTATGGAGCAGAGTTTGAAAAGAATGGTATAGAAATATCTGTACATGCTCCTTATTTTATTAATCTTGCAACTAGCGAAGAAGATAAAGCAATAAATAATCATAGATATATAAAAGAAAGTTTAATTGCACTTAAAAACTTGGGTGGTAAAAGGTGTGTTTTTCACCCTGGTTCACCGCTAAAAACACCAAGAGAAGAGGCTATGAATACTTTAATGCAAAGGCTAGATAATTTACTTTGTGATTTGTATGATAGCGGTTTATCAGACTGTATGCTTGCAATAGAAGTTATGGGTAAACAAGCCCAACTTGGTGATGTCGAAGAGGTAATACGTATGGTATCACGTGATAAAATGCTTTACCCTTGCATAGATTTTGGACATTTAAATGCAAGAACTTGTGGCAGTTTAAAGGGGTATGACGACTATAAAAGAGTGCTTGAAAGATTTATTGAAGGTGTTGGGTTTGATAAAGTAGATAATATGCATGTCCATTTTTCTAAAATAGAATATACTGCTAAAGGTGAAAGCAAACATTTAACTTTTGAAGATAATGTTTTTGGACCTCAATTTGAACCTTTAGCCTTGGCTTTAAAAGATTTGGATTTGCATCCGTTTATAGTTTGTGAGTCTGCAGGTACACAAACTATTGATAGTCTTTATATGAAAAATTATTATAATAGTTTGTTAAAATAAAATTGAATTTTTGTTAAAAACAATTTAAAAATCGGTACTAAATTAAAAAAATCACTTTGTTATCAAAGTGATTTTTTTGTAAATATAAATTTTTATAACTTAATTTTAGTCATACAACTTTCTTACTGCTATTAAATTTCCATCAAAGTATATCTCGGTAATATCCTTATTTGTTTTTGCATCTTGGCAAATAATTGTATTGTTTAGGTCATTTACTTGCACATTATATAAACCTATTTCTTCTAGCCATTCCACCATTTGTTCTATAGTCATAAAAGATACTGCGTACCATTGATATGTGCAGTCATTAATGGTTATTTGCTCATCAAAGAATTTTTCAGTTAAATGAAGAGGAAAGATAATTCCTTCAATTTTCATAGTACATAAGGTGTAATTTAAATTGCCAAAAATATAATGGTTGTCATACAACAAACCTCTTGCAACTATTGTTCCTTTTTTCTCTTTATAAATATATGCTTTATCGTTTTGTATTTCATATTTAATTTTACTATCATAATCTTTGGCAAGTTCGCATAATTGTAAAATTGTTAAATCAGAATGAAATTTTTGATGGGTAGGGGTAGAAATACCATTTTTCATTTTGACTGGAATAACTATTTGTTCGCCACTTATTTTAATAGAGCGGTCTTCAATGCTTATTTGCTTAGCATTTGTTCTATCGTTACTCATAGTAATAATTGGAAGGAATATGCCAAGTAGTACGATTGCAATAATTACAATTGCAATGGTAACACCTGCTATAATTAATTTTTTCTTTTTAGGTGACATTTTTACATTATCTGTAGTTTGCATAATTTTCCTCCTTTTTTTAATTATATCATTTTTTAGGGGAAAATCAATACTAATTTTTTTATTTTGAAAAATAGTCAATTTAAGTATTAACTTTAGTTTTATTGATTACCTTATATATTTTATAATAAAATAATAAAAAAATATTTACAAGTTAAAAAAAATATGTTATAATGCTTTTATGGTAAGTTTAGGCAAAATATTTGATAGTAATAATTTAGATGGAATTTTGATTTCAAATAACTATAATATTAAATATATCAGCGGTTATTCTGCCGATTATTGTTTTTTGCTTGTTACTCAAAAAAATAAATATTTTTTTACAGATGGAAGATTTATAATTGAGGCAAACAGGGATTTAGCAAAAGACTGGAATGTTGTAGAAATTACTCCAACAACTGCTGAAGAGATAATTAAAAACTTTATCATAAAAAATGATATTAAAAAAATTGGATTTGATAGCGATTTAAGTCATTACGATTATGTATTTGTTACTGAAAAGTTGTTGAACGGCTTAGATATACTGGATATTACTAAAGATATAAATAGTCTGCGTGCTGTAAAAAATGATTATGAAATAGAGTGCATTGTAAAAGCGCAAAGAATTGCTGAAAAATCTTTAGAGCAAGTTAAACAAACTATCAAAGAAGGAATTAGTGAATTAGAACTTTGTGCAAAACTTGAGTACTTTATGAAAATAAACGGAAGTCTTAAGCCAGCATTTGATACTATTGTTGCTTTTGGTGAAAATTCTGCTATTGCTCATGCAAAACCATCTAGTAGAAAACTTAAAGTCGGTGATGTAATATTAATTGATTTTGGTGCTACTTTTAATAGTTATTGCTCAGATATGACAAGGACATTTGTTTTTGTAAAATGTTCTGAAGAGATAGAAAAACTTTATAATATAGTGCTTGGTGCAAATGAAATTGCAATTGACTGTATAAGGTCTGGCATACCACCAAGGGAAGCCGACAGAGTTGCAAGAAATTATTTGAATTTGCATAGGATGGAAAGTTATTTTAATCATTCATTAGGTCATGGAGTAGGTCTTGAAATACACGAATATCCGACATTGTCATCAAGAATACTTACAGATGACAGACTAAAAGATGGTATGGTTATAACTATAGAACCGGGTATTTATATTGAAGGGCTTTGCGGTATAAGAATAGAGGATATGATTGTGGTTAAAGGTGCTAATGCGATTAATTTAACCACTTCAAATAAAAAATTAGAAATTATTAATAATTAGTTTAGCGGAGGTAAATATGGCTACAGTTTTGGCTGGTGATTTTCGTAAGGGAATTACATTTGAAATGTAAATAAAG